>Ga0210044_10003804_pt1 | contig 21462 bp, 20 predicted proteins | sample CryGey13umfilter_2_FD_183959 | JGI IMG/M metagenome (GOLD analysis project Ga0210044, IMG submission 183959) | Groundwater microbial communities from aquifer in Utah, USA - Crystal Geyser 4/9/14 3 um filter (SPAdes) (version 2) | ecosystem: Environmental > Aquatic > Deep subsurface >... | reverse complement strand
TTGTCGCTCATCAATATTGCCGACACCATATCATTAAATAATCTCATATACTGCTTGTATTCCTGTGGATTGCCTGCATAATATTCGGCATATTCTTTTGTATTGCCTCCAGTACAAAATGCTTTATCGCCAACAGCCGTAAATACTGTAGCCACCACACTTCTGTCGTTGGAAGCTTCACGCAAAGCGAGAATCACTTCTTTCACTGTCTCAGTGGTGTATGAGTTGAATTGACTGGGATTATTAATTATTATCCATGCATTGTAAAGTCCATCAATTGGATTTCCTTCTAGATCTAAACAAGGTCTTTTTTCAAAAATTATTTCTTGATAATCTGTTTTTACTAAGTTATGACTTACTAACATATCTTTAAGTTTTTTAGGTTAATATTTACTTGTTTTTCAATCAAAATCTGGAACCATAATAGAGCGTTTTTTATATTTATGCTCCAAAGTATTTTTAAAAACTTCATTTATTTTCGACATTGGGAAAAGTTCAATAAAAGAATCAATTTTTAATTTTCCATTCTCAATGAGTGCAACAACTTCTGGATAAAGTTCTGGTTTGCATCCCCAAGTTCCAATAAGTTTGGCATCAAAGGCCATAAGATTGCTGAGGCGTACTTCAGTTTTGTCCATTGTAAAGCCTACTATTGACAAGGTGGAAGTGAAAGTTATCAGATTGTAAGCGAGCTCTTGGCCAGGCTTGGAGCCAGATACTTCAAAAATTTTCCATCCAAAGGGAGATGCACCAAGCTGATTAGCAATATTTCTGACAGCAGATTTCACCTCTTTAACATCTAAACTTTTGACATTTAGGGTAGCATCTACACCATTTAATTTAGCTGAGGCGAGTTTTTCGTCGTCAATATCAAGGGCAATAACTTTTGCTCCAAAAATTTTGGCAATCAAGGCAGCATAAATTCCCACGCCACCAATGCCTATAACTATTGCTAAATCACCACCTTGAAGCTCCGATTTTTTCACCACTTGATAAGGTGTTGAAATGGCATCAGCAACTACAGCAAGTTGTTTAAGAGAATATTTTTCTAAAACTTTATCGGAAATGGGACAAAGATATTTAGCAGGTACTTTTATATGAGAAGCAAAACCGCCGTTGAAGTCGTTGCCAGGCATTAGTTGTTTTTGGCAAATATTACTTCTCCCTTTTTTACAGAGTTCACACTCGCCACAAGGCAACACTGCTGGAATAATAACATTTTTACCAAGCCATTGCGTGGCTCCTGCAACCACTGTTCCGCTGATTTCATGTCCTAAAGTCAATGGTAATTCTTTCTTGGTTTTTACTCCAAAATACCAAAAACTTAAGTCGGTATGGCAGACTCCACAGCCAGCAATTTTCACCAATGCTTCGCCTTCTTCAAGTGTTGGCAATTGACTTTCAATAAGTTTAAAGTCTGCTTTAAGTTCTGTCATTTGCCAAGAGTACATTTTATCTTTCATGGATTTATTCTTTAGTTTGCAATATTTAATGCTTTATATTATTATCAAGATTCTCTTTTTATAATCATGGCAGAAGTTACTCCACCACCGCCGCAAATAGATGCTACGCAATAAGTTTTATTTAATCTTTTTAAAGCATAATAACCAGTTACCATAATTCTTGCTCCACTAATTCCAGTGGGATGACCTAAAGCCACAGCCCCACCATTAACATTAAGTTTGTTAGCATCCCAATTCAATACTTTTTGATTTGCAAGTACTTGAACAGCAAAAGCTTCATTAACCTCAATTAAATCCATATCTGATAGTTTCATATTAGCTTTTTTAAGCACCAAAGGAATTGCAAGTGCAGGCCCTTCTCCCATAATTTCAGGGCTAACAGCAGTTTGAGCATAAGCTACAAGAGAAAATAGAGGTTTAATTCCAAGTTCAGCAGCTTTTTTTCTTGTAGTTAAAATAATGGCAGTTGCGCCATCGCTCAATCCACAAGAATTGCCTGCAGTTACTGTTCCCTCTTTACGGAATGCTGGTTTAATTGCAGCCATTTTATCTATGTTAATATCATGTCTTATAGTCTCATCTTTGTCAAAAATGAAGGCTGGACTTTTCCTGGAGGCGGCAATTTCTATTGGAGCTATTTCTTCATCAAACCAACCATTTTTCTGTGCTTGAGATGCCTTCAGATGACTGTTCATTGCAAATTCATCTTGCTCTTGGCGCGAAATTTTATATTTATCATATAGATTTTCAGCAGTTTCGCCCATACCTTGTCCAATTAGTGGGTCGATGCTATCGCTCCATCCATCTTCAATAATTTTGTTACCCATTTTAAAGCCATCCCATCTGGCACCTTTGAGAAGATATGGTATTGAACTCATGCTGTCGAAACCACCAGCGAGACCAATTTCTATTTCTCCTAACATAATTTCTTGAGCAATAAGTGCTACCGACCTAATTCCTGAAGGACAAGCCATGTTAAGTGTAATTACAGGCGTAGAAGCGACTACGCCACCTTTTATAGATGCTGTTCGCGCAGGGTTTGGCCCATTGCCAGCTTGTCGGCAACTTCCTAAGATCACGTCGTCGATTTGCTCGCCATTTAGTGAAGCTCTTCGCAAAGCTTCTTTGATAACCACAGCACCTAATTCATAGGAGGGAATATCTTTTAGCGTTCCACCAAAACGTCCCATGGCAGTTCTACATGCTGCTATGGCTACTATTTCGTTCATTTTCATATCATTATCTTTTAAATTATCTCTAAATATATTGACCACCATCTACTTTAATAACTTCTCCAGTGATGTGATTAGCAAGGTCGGAGCTCAGAAAAGCAACTAAATTGGCGATATCTTCAGGTTGTCCCATTTTGCCAAGCACTATTTCAGCGATAGCTTTTTCTTTTACAATTTCGTCGGCATTGCGCATCATATCAGTCTCAATGAGCCCTGGAGCAACGGCATTGCTTGTAACATTATATTTCCCCAATTCTTTGGCGATAGTTTTCGTTAATCCAATAATCCCTGCTTTGGAAGCTGAATAATTAGCTTGTCCAAATTTACCACGGAGGCCATTTATAGAAGTTATGTTGATGATTCTTCCCGATTTCTGATCTCTGAAAATACCAGCAACAGCGCTAATATAATTGAAATATCCTTTCAAATTAGTATTGATAACAGCATCCCATTGTTCTTCTTGCATTTTCCATATTACGCCATCCCAATTTATGCCAGCGTTGTTGACTAAAATATCTATACCTCCAAATTCTTTAACGACTTTATCTACCATCTTTTTAGCATCTTTATGGTTTGAAACATCGGCCTGAATGGCGATACTTTTGACGCCGAGGGCTTGAATCTGTTCTACCACTTTATCTGCTTCATCGCTATGTTTGCGAAAGTTGATTGCCACATTTGCGCCACATTGTGCTAATTTTAAAGCAATTGCGGCTCCTATGCCTATACTTCCACCCGTTACAATGGCAGTTCTATTTTTTAAATTCATCATATTATTTTTCAGTTAATTGTATTTCTTTAATGCTTCTATTTAATAAAACGCGTATCATATTCTTACGATAAACTCGTGAATAACTGTCGTTTTCAACGATTTTAGAATTTTTTGCAATGGATGTAATTAATTCGGAAAAATCATCTTTTAAAGCACCTACGACAAAAATTGGTTTAGGGGCAATTGCGCCGGCAACAATTTTAATTTTATTGTCTTTAAAAACTGTTATGCAAGTTGTCAAAGAGCTAAATTCCAATGATTTGCGTTGTTGGAGTTTTTTGAAAACAGACTTATAAATTATGTTTAGAGGAATTTGTATGGATTTGATGATTGAGGATTTTTCTAATAATAAATGCTGGATTCCATCGCCAGAATAAATTTCTTCAAGGTATAAAAATTCTGTTTTTTCGGGGCTAACAATTTCAATTTTAGCGTTAAAGCTTATCAATGCAATTGCGGTGTCGGAAACAAATTTGGAGAAACAATATTTTTTACCGCCATTAGCAAGACAAATATCGCCACCACATTTCAGACAATGACCTGCAGCCTGACGCCACCAAGCACTTTGATTGTAAAAATGACAACGATTTTCGCATAGTAAGTTTCCACCCAAGGTGGCACTTTTTCGTATTACAGGTGAGGCAACAGAATTGGCTGCTTCTAATAATGTTGGAAAATTTTGAGCAATAAATTCATTGTTTTTCAAAGTTTCTAAAGTTGTCAAAGCGCCAATATTCAGATAATCTTTGGTATATGTTATTTGCTTTAATTCTTCAATATCTGCTATGTCGATAAAGCAATCTGAGGTATCATTTTCTTGAAATTTATTAGGAAAAATGTCGGTGCCGCCAGCCACAAATCTGAAACTGTTGGAGTTTTTAATTGCCTCCGAAATAGCATCTGCAATTGTCGATGTTTTTATATATTTTTTTTCGTTAGTCATTATTGAATAATTTTATTATTTAATAAATCATTTTGGCTAATTTTTGTCAGAATATCTTCAGCGCAAATAGGAAGCTTTGTAATACGCACGCCCACAGCATTATACACCGCATTTGCTATTGCGGGAATTACAGGATGTATTGCGCCTTCGCCAGATTCTTTTGCGCCAAAAGGTCCTTCTGGATCCATAGTTTCTATAATATTTGAACTAATATCGGGAGTGTCGAGTGAGGTTGGAATTTTATAATCCAAGAAATTATTATTAAGCAACAAACCTTTATAATATTTCATTTGCTCGCTAACTGCCTGACCCATTCCCATGTGCCATGAGCCTTCAAGTTGGCCTTCCACTGCCAAAGGATTGATTGCTTTTCCACAGTCATGTGCACCCCAAATATTTATTACATCAACTTGACCAGTTTCTAAATCAACTTTAACTTCTGTAACACAAGCGCCAAAAGAATAGGAGGGGCTTAATCCAGCTCCTGCACCTTTGAAATCGCCACCAAGTTTTGGCGAGATATATTTGCCGCTAACACTTACTGCGCCTCTTTTTGCGGTTAATATTTCTACCGCCTCCATCCACGATAAATCCACCGACTTGTCGTTAGTAAAAATCCTGTCGTTTTCAAAATTTAGTTCTTTTCCAATTGCATGTTTTTGATTAGCTACTGATGCAATAATTTCTTTTTTAAGATTTTCTGTTGCATCTTTAGCGGCGTTGCCAGCCATAAAAGTTACTCGGCTCGAATAGCTACCAAAATCAACTGGAGTAAGTAAGGTGTCACCAGCAAGTACAAAAATATTTTCCATACTTATTCCTAAAACTTCGGAAACAATTATTGCCAGCATGGTATCGCTACCTTGTCCGATATCGCTTGAGCCTGAGCTTATTAATACTCTTCCATCGAAGTCGAGTTTTAGATGAACTACTGATTGTGGCAGTTCATTCCAAAAGATAGGTAAAGCGCTGCCGCTAATGAAAAATCCGCAAGCAACCCCCAATCCATGGCCTTTTTCTAATTTACCAAAACGATTTTTCCAATCAGAAAGATCCATGACTTTCTGCAAAGATTCCCTACTACCATTAGAAGTAATTCTGTATTGTCCAACAGTTAAAGTGTTGGAATCGAGAAAGTTTTTCATTCTCAATTCGCAAGGATCGATTTTAATTTTGTAAGATATTTCATCAATAATTGACTCAACGGCAAATCGCGAATTCACTGCGCCATGACCACGCATAGCACCACATTGAGGTTTGTTGGTATAAACGCGGTAAGTTCTAAAGCCAAAATTACTGAGTTTGTATGGTGCTTGTAAAAGCACGCCATTATAATATGTTGTTACCACACCAAAGCTCCCGTAAGCTCCGCCATCAATAGCAACATCGGCATCCAAGGCTTGAATTATACCATCGTTTGAAAAGCCCATTTCTACAGTCATTTTTGTGGGATGACGACCATGATTTGTGAGGAAAACTTCTTCGCGTGAAAGACGAACTTTTACTGGTTTGCCGGTTTTGCGAGATAAATATGCGACAATAATTTCGTGAGCAAAAGGGTCGCTTTTTCCACCAAAACCTCCACCTATATAAGGTTTTATCACCCTAACTCTGCTTAGAGGAACTTCCAATACTTTTGCTAAAGCACGGTGCAAATAATGAGGAACTTGCGTGGCTGTATTAATTGTAAGCCCATTTTCGTCCCAAAAAGCTGTGGAGGCATGAGGCTCAGTAAACCCATGATTTATTCCTTCAAATTCAAAGGACATTCTTGAAGTTATTTCGGAATCTTTAAATCCTTGCTGTTGGTCGCCAAAACGTAATTCGGCCTTTTTCTGAATATTATTATTGAATTTTCCATATTCATGAATTTTTTCATTTTCTCCAGCATCAGCAAGAGATTCATCGATAGTGAGAAATTCTTTTATTGGGTTGTACTTAACTTTAATAAGTTGACAAGCTTTGGCGGCAATTTCTTCTGTGTCGGCAGCTACAGCAGCCACAATTTCACCAACATACCTTACTTTTTTTATGGCTATAGCGTTTTCATCTTGAGAGATTGGCAGAACTCCAAAAGTAATTGGAAGCTCATTTCCAATGGCAATATATCTAACACCTTTGATTTTGTATGCCTCAGAAGTGTCTATCTCTATGATTTCTGCATGAGGATAAATGCTTCTTAAGAATTTGCAGTGCAGTGAATTTTTTATATAAATGTCGTCGGCAAATTCTGCTTCGCCTTTAACTTTACTTTCAGCTTCAATGTATGGTCGCGGAATTCCAACAGTTTTAAGCTTTTTGATGGAGTTAAATTTACTATCTTCTTGCTTATATGACTCATCTAAAGTGTATTCTACAATAGCGTCGATAATTTTTTTGTAACCGGTGCATCTGCACAAATTGCCAGAAATTCCTTCTTTGATTTGCTGACGCAATTTTTCAGGGCTATCGTTTTTATTCAATTCAGGTACTAAATTTATGGCTGTCATCACCATTCCTGGAGTGCAGAAGCCACACTGAATAGCGCCTTTTTCTACAAATTTTTTCTGCAATTTATGGAGTTTTCCATTTTCAGCAAGAGCTTCTATAGTTGTGATTTCTGCTTTATCGCAACTTATTGCTGGAGTAATGCAACTTAAAACGGCTTTATTGTTAACTAAAACTGTGCATGCTCCACAACTTCCTTGTTCACAGCCAATTTTTGTTCCCGTTAATCCTATTTTTTCACGAATAACATTTGATAGCAATTCGTGTTCGTCAACTAAAATGTTGTAAAATTTATTATTGATATTTAAACTAATTTGTTTCATTTAGTTGAAAATTGTTTATTTGTTTTTATATTTAATAAGCTCAGCTACAATGCTTAAAGCGATTTCATGATGGTCTAAAGCGTTAATTTCAAGTCCTATTGGCATTCGTACTTTTTCTATTAGTTCGGAATCAGAGATACCGGATTCTATCATTATCTTGCGAGTAATTTCAATCTTTCTTTTGCTTCCAATCATGCCCAGATAAGCATGAGGTTTGTTGATGCATTGAAAGAGTATTTGCCGGTCGATGCTATGCTCGTAAGTGGCAATCACAACAAAAGAATCTTCGTTAAATGGTAAGGTAGGCAGCACTTTATCGAAGTCGACGACCAATTTATTGTAGTCGCCATTTTGCCAATCATCAAAAATTTCTGGTCTGTCATCTATCACAAAAATCTCGAAGTCTAAATCTTGTGCGTATTTTACGATAGCTTTTCCAACATGGCCAGCACCGAAAATATAAAGTCTTTTTGTTTGCATTATTGGTTCAATATAGATATCCAATTTTCCGCCGCAACACATTGCATGTTGAGACTGTAAATCGTGATTAAAAACTTCAGCTTTTTTACTTTTTATTATATCAATGGCATTAGAAATTACTTTTTTTTCAAGATTGCCTCCACCGATAGTGCCAAAGATTTTGCCATCAGCCCACACAATCATTTTGGCTCCCACTTTCAGGGGTGTAGATCCTTTGGTGGCAATGATAGTGCACAAGGCTGTTGTTTCTCTTTTGCTTTGAATTTCTAATATTTTCTGATAGATATTTTTCAAGCTAATTGAGATTTAAAAATTTGCTAATGCGCTGATATTCGGCGTTTGTATTAATATTCAACAAAATATTTTCAAAGTCAAGTTCCACTTTTTTAGTCGGAAAATGGCTTAGGATGTCTTTGAAATTTGAATCATTTTCTTTTGACTGAGTAATTTTTGTGCTTATGAATTTTGGCAGCAAAATCGGATGCCCTCCACGAGATTTGTATGTAGGTTGAATATAATTTTCCAAAGATTTATCCTTATAAATTGCTTGTAAAATTTCTTGATTAATAAAAGGATTATCGCAATTTTGAATAAAACAAAAATCAGAATTTGTTAGGCTGATTAATCCTAACTTAATAGAATAGAACCTTTCCAAATCCAATCTATCATTCAGTATTATTTTAATTGAAGGAGATTTTTTTTGAATAAGTTTACTGCATTCTTGGTAAATTTTTTCGTTTACTATCACAGCTATTTCTTGGCAGCCAAAAGCAATAAATTCATCTACAATTTTTTCGATGAAAACTCTTTCTTTGTCAAATTTGAGAAAAGGTTTTGGAGTCTTCATTCTTGAAGATTCTCCTGCTGCTGGTATAAGAGCGGCAACCTTATTTTTCACAAATTTTTTCATAAAAGAAATTAAGACCTTAAAAGCTATCAACAAAAAGCGTTAATATTTGTAATGTCATTGCCAGTAATAAGTAAATGAATATCATGAGTTCCTTCGTAGGTTATCACCGATTCGAGATTCATCATGTGACGCATTATTGGGAAGTCGCCAGTGATTCCCATAGCACCCAAAATTTGTCTTGAATCTCTGGCAATATTCAAGGCAATTTCAACATTATTTCTTTTAGCCATAGAAATCTGAGCAGCAGAAGCTCTATCGTCATTTCTTAAGGAGCCAAGTCTCCAGGCAAGCAGCTGAGCTTTAGTGATTTCTGTAAGCATTTCTGCTAATTTCTTTTGTGTAAGCTGAAAAGCTGCAATAGGTTTGTTGAATTGTTTGCGTTCCAAAGCATATTGCAATGCTGTATCGTAGCAATCCATGGCCGCGCCAATAACGCCCCAAGCGATGCCGTATCTGGCAGAGCTCAAGCATGTTAAGGGGCCTCTTAATCCTTTGATATTTGGCAAAAGATTTTCTTTAGGAATTTTTACATTGTCAAATACTAATTCGCCAGTGAGTGAAGCTCTTAGCGACCATTTTCTTTTTATTTCTGGAGCAGTAAATCCTATCATGCCTTTTTCTACAAGAAGACCACGAATTATACCTTGCTCGTCTTTAGCCCACACCACGCTTACATCTGCAATTGGCGCGTTGGTAATCCACATTTTAGCGCCATTAAGTAAATAATGAGTGCCTTCATCGGTAAATCTTGTTATCATACTTCCTGGGTCGGAACCGTGGTTTGGCTCTGTGAGGCCAAAAGCCCCAATAAATTCACCTGTTGCCAATTTGGGTAAATATTTCATGCGTTGCTCTTCGGAGCCGAATTTATAGATAGGCATCATCACGAGGGAAGACTGCACAGATGCGAGGGAGCGAATAGCGGTATCGCCTCTTTCAAGTTCTTGCATTATTAGGCCATAAGACATTTGATCCATGCCTGCACCGCCATATTTCTGAGGAATATAAGGTCCTAAAGCACCAAGCTCGCCCAACTCTTTCACCAGATGTTTTGGAAATTCATGCTTTTGATTTGCTTCATCAATTATTGGAATTACTGACAGATTAACCCAGTCTCTGATGGCTCCACGAACCATTTTTTGCTCGTCGGTAAAGAGTTCATCTACTTGGTAATAATCTGGAGATATGTATTTTGTGCTTGCCATTTTCTTTATTTTGTTTTAATAATTTTTCATTTTACCTTGTTCCATCTTTCTTGGAAATTGCCTTTACAAGATTTGTTAATGTGAGATTTAGTGGAGTTCTGATATAATGTTTCTTGCCGTAATCCACAATTTTTCCATTCATATAATCGATTTCTGTTGGTCGTTTGTTTATTAAATCCACCGCAAGTGAAGGATAATGATTGCCAGCGCTACTCAGATATCTGATACATAATTTCACAAAATTTTCAGGGAGTTTTATTCCTTCAGCTTTAGCAACATCTACGGCTTCATAAATCAGATACTCAACTATTTCAAGGGTTTCAGGGTTTTCCATAGCTTCTTTCATTGTTAATCTTGAAAGAGCACAAAGAGGACTAAGAGCTGCATTGAGAATAGTTTTTTCCCAAATTTTGTTAGCAACAATAAAAGAATCAACCATTTCTGTCGGTAAGTTGGCGCTTGAAAGTGTATCAGCTATCCATTGAGCTACTTCTCCTTGAGAATCGTTGATGGAAGCAACATAATTTGACCCATTTACAAAGTTAATTGCCACCACATTTGGCGCTTGAAGGTTTCCGGCAAAGTTAATTACCATTCTAAAAATCTGTGAATCATTGAAATGGGAGCTATATTTAATTCTCAAATCAATGCCATTTTGAGCACTTAGAAGGAAGAAACCATTTTTTGATTTTTTCTTAATTTCGTCAAGAATTGGATCTACATGATAAGCTTTTACAGCACTAATTAACATATCAAAATCATGGTCAAGCAGCTCATCTATAGAGTTATAAACGTGTTTAAAATAAGCTTTCTTTTCTATTTTTCCCACCAATTCGATACCTTTACGTCGAATCAATTCAAGTTTTTCTCTATCCAAATCGGTTATAGCTATTTCGCAACCCGCTTCTCTAAAATGCACAGCAAGGGTTTGTCCTATTGGCCCCAATCCAATTATTCCAATTTTTAATTTTTTACAATCCATATTTCAGTTTTTCTAAAATTTAATTATCAAATAATTATTCTTGCATCCACTGCACACACAAAATCTTGATATCCAAATATTGGGTTAATATCTAATTCTTTTATTTCGGGAAAGTCGCAAACCAAGGCAGAAACTCTTTGTATAACTTGGCTTACTTGCTCTTTGCATATCCCTTTTTCGCCTCTATATCCTTTGATAAGCGGGGAGGATTTTAATGAGTCCATCATTTCGTCGCTCTCGGCATCGGTTATTGGAGTGAGATTAAAAGCTACATCTTTAAATATTTCTACAAAAATACCACCCAAACCAAACATAATTAAATGGCCCAAACCACTTTCTTTTTTTGCTCCAATAATAAGTTCAGTAGCTTTAGGCATTTGTTTTTGAATAAGAAATTTTAAGTCATTTTGATAAAGATTCTTTTGCATTTCAGCTATAATTTTTGTTATCTCCGCTGCATTATTAATATTTGCAGCTACTCCTCCAACATCGCTTTTGTGAATTATTTTCTGTGAGTCGGCTTTAATCACCACTGGAAAACCTATTTGGTGAGCTATTTCAACAGCTTCCATAGAATTTTGAGCAATTTTCCATGTGGCGGCAGGTATTTTATAGGCAGCCAAAATCTCATAAGCTTGCCCTGCAGTTAAAACTTCTTGGTTTTTTGTTTTGGCATCGGCAATAATTTTTTTGACTTTAGCTTTGTCAACATCATCGAAAGAAGTAATTTTCCCCAACTTCTTCGACTTTATTTCTTTATATCTCACCAATGAAGACAGTGCTTTTGCTGCTGTTTCGGAGAAGTCGAAGCAAGGTACAGCGCCATCTTTTAAAATTTTGGTAGTAGGTTGCCAATTTTGCTTGTCAGTAATATAATTGCAAACCATTGGCTTTATTTGTTTTTTATTTATTTCCACTATTTCTTTTGCCACACTTTCACAATCAACGAAAGGAGGAGTAACAAAATTGATAAAAATACTGTCGAAAGTTGGCTCATTCATCATCACTTCTAAGGCGCTTTTAAATTGAGCTGCACCTGCTGTTGCAACCACATCGAGTGGGTTATGCACAGAAGCGGATTCAAACATAGTGGTCTTTAAAATTTTTGTAGCGTTTGCTGATAAAGGCGGCACTACCAAGCTATTGCTCACAAGTTCATCAATGGCTATAACAGCTGGACCGCCAGTATTAGTAATAATCCCCACTCTGTTTCCTTTGGGAATGGGTTGTGATGAAAAAGCTGCAGCAGCATTGCATAAATCAGCTTGATTTGTAAATGAAATGATATTTGCTTTTTTGAAAAGATATTCTAAAGATATACTTCCTGCTAATCCTCCAATATGTGAGCGTGATGCTTCAGCTCCTTTGTCGGTGCGACCTGCCGTCATAGCAAGTATAGGTTTTTTAGCCGAAACTTCTTTGGCAATTTTTAGAAATTCTTGAGGATTTGCCACACTTTCAACATAGATAACTATTGCTCTTGTATTTTCATCTTGGCCATAATATCTTATTATTTCTGGTATTGAAATATCAGATGCATTTCCATTAGAGGCGTACATTCTTATGCCGATTCCCATATCATGTATCGCCTGCATAATAACTGCTCCCACGCCACCACTTTGAGCAACGATAGAGACATGGCCAGGTTCAAAAAAAGTGAAGGTGAAATTACAATAGGCGCGTATTTCGGAATTGATTATTCCTTGGCAATTTGGTCCAAAAATACGAATCCCATATTTCTTTGCTCTTGCCAAAAAATCATCTTCAAGTGCTTGTCCATCAGCGCCCATCTCCTTGAACCCTGCTGTATTTATAATGATGGCTTTTACTCCTTTTTTTCCGCAGTTTTCTACCTCTCCTGGAACAAATTGCGGTGGTATTACCAAGTGAACTAAATCTACTTCACCAGGCACTTCAAGGATAGATTTATAAGCCTTTAGCCCTCGAATTTCATCAACTTTTGGATGTATTGGATATATTGGCCCTTGATATTTATAGCGAATCAGATTTTTTATTATAACATTTCCTATTGATAATTCTTTTGTGGAAGCGCCAATTAGTGCAACAGATTTTGGTTTAAATAAAGGGTCTAAACTTTTTGACATATTTATTTTTAAATTTAATTGTTTAATTTAAGATATCTAAAACCTCCCCAAAGTGCTGCCCCAAGAGCACCCGAATAAATTGAATCGGGGCTTGCATGAACCTCTAAATCTAAATTGCTTTCCTTTATCAATTCTTCCACAGCCTGCACCATTCCATGGTTCATAGCCATGCCACCAGTGAGTACAACAGGAGATTGTGCTTTTACTGATGCAAGTAATTTTACAATTTTATTGGCAATTGATAGATGAATGCCTTTTATAATATTTGGAGTTGTGATTCCACGAGAAACCATATTTATTACATCTGTTTCAGCCAACACGGCGCATATTCCCGAAGGTGTTTCTGGTTTAGTAGATTTTAATGATATATCTCCAACTTCTTCTATTGCCAATCCAAGATAACGCGATATATTTTCGACAAACTGTCCCGAACCTGAAGCACATTGACCAGTCATTTTATAGTCGAGTACTTTTCCTAACTCATTGATTGATATAGCTCTAACATAAAGTGCGCCCATATCTACAACGGTGAGAGCATCTTTATACAAAAATATTCCTCCTTTGGCGTGAGTTGTCATGCTATAAAAATGTCCGGTTTTTCTTTTTACCAGTTCACCTTCGCCAGTAGAAGCTAAATAGGCTAAATCTTCATATTTTAAATTATTCTTAGCGAGAATATTATTTATAAGATTGTCGGAAAGCTCAGAAGGATTTCTCTTTCTAATTTTCTCAACTTTTTTATCCAAAATTTTTGGGTTATCGGAATAATCCATAAGTACCAATTTTATATTGCTGCTTCCTATGTCAATTCCAAGTGTGAATATTTTGTCTTTCATGATATATTATATTCTAATTTTTAAAATAAAGTCAATAGTTGCATATTAATTTGTCATAGATCTTCGGGCAAACATAGCTCCACCAAGAGCACCCATAAAAATGGAGTCAGTACCAATGTTTATTGTAATGTCGTTGCCATAATTTTTATAAACCAACTCAGAAACATATTTAAGCACAGCTTGATTACGCGCTACACCGCCTGTGAATGTAAATTCGTTTTTAACTCCACCCGAACGCGCTAAAAGCGACATAGCTCGCATAACTATTGAGCGGTGCAATCCAGCGAGAATATCTGATCTTTTTTCGCCTACATTCAAAAGCTCTCTTATTTCAGCGCCAGCGAAAACAGTACATGTAGAACAGATATTAACTTCTTTTTTTGCTTCCATAGCTAAAGGGCCAAGTTCATTTAGCGAGATGCTAAATTCGTCGGCAATATATCCAAGATATCTTCCGCAGCCTGCTGCACATCTATCATTCATGTGGAAACTTGTAACCAAGCCATGACTATCAACTTGAATAGCTTTTGTATCTTGTCCGCCAATATCGAGTACAGTTCTGGTGTTTGGGAAAATGGCATGAGCGCCAAAGGCATGACAGAGGATTTCTGATTTTATTGATTTCTCGGGGAAAGGCAATAAAGCTCGTCCATAACCTGTGCCCACCATATTTGTAATATGTAAATCCATATTGGCCACAAACTCAAGATGATCTTTCAAAGAATTGTAAATCTTCTTATAATTTCCTTGCAGAAGATTTATTTCAGTATCGAATTTTATGCTGCTGTCATTGGCAGCGAGAGCTTCGTCGAGCTTGGCATATTTCTCATTCATAAGCTCTATCGACTGAAAAATAAGCTCTTTGAAGTCGAATTCTGTAAGTTCATTTTCTACTGAAGTGATGCTTTTGTCGTAAACGAGCATCAAAGGGTCAAATAAATCCGACTCACTTTTTTTTATTTCTGCATTATATCGCTCGCTTACAATATCTCTAAAGAATTGGTTTTTGCTGCCGAGGTTTGAAAATAAATAGGCATCCCGAATTTCAGGGCCTATGGTGTTTACGATTCCTTCAACAATTTTTTTTATAACTTCTCTTTTATCATCGGAAAAAGTAGTTGCAATAGTATCCATGAATTTTATTCGCAGCTTTTCTAATTTGTGCTTAAATTGAAGATATTGGAAAGCAGATTCAACATCGGAAATATATTTTTCGTAAGTGGGATTACTTTTGATTTCATTTTCTAACTTCATTTTTAGGATGGAGAATCTTGCATTGTAAATTGCCTCGAACCTTGCTATTTCGGTGGCCACCATATAATTAGCACGTGTATTTGTAATGCCTCTACCAATAATTTTGTCTTCTTCATCAATAATTATTGCCTTGGATGTGGTTGACCCCAAATCAATTCCTAAATAATATTTCTTCATAAGTATAAATTTATAATTCTTAGATAATTAATTCTATAAAATTCATTCAGCTATTTGTCGGAATAAAGCTTGCGTTGTTCGAGCATTTGAAAAAATGACTCTAATCTATTTTTGATATTCGAATATGAAAAATAGCGAGGGTCAACTAAGTCGGATTCAATAAAACCTACAGGGATTTCAAGTTTTTCTTCTAGTTGTCGCATTATCATCAATTGACCGGCAGAGAATGAGTTACAGCTTTTTATGGAGTTTACCATAAAGCCATCAGCATGATATTTTGTGATGCAATCTGACAGGAGCTCCACTCTTTGTTCAAGGTTCAGATTGGTGTAGCAGTTCATACAATAGTTGGCAAGACTTTCCAAAGGTTTTTCGGGATCTACACGGAAACCATTATCATACACTCCTCCAACTTTTGTATAAGAGGAGGCAACAATCACAGCCCCCAAATCATAGAAGAGTTTCCAAAATTCGCGGAAGTGAGTCCAATTTGGAGGGCCTTCAATTACTAAACGAAATTTTTCTTCCTCCATCACTCCTTCAGGAGTTATTGGCCCCAAACCTTTTTCTACTCTCTCCAAAATTTCTTTATAGAGCATTTGGTAATAATCAACAGCTTCTTGTGTGCCTCTAAAGCCATTATTTATTGGCCCAATATAGTAAACGCCAGCGAAATAAGCATCAATAGGCGAGGGGATATTTTTTGTGGTATCAAAAATTTTCATTATCAAATCCTCAGTTATGGAAGTCTTTCGAAGAATTTCTTTTAATTTGTTTTCGTCGTACTTATTGCCAGAGACTTTTTCCATTTTTGGTATCACTTCAGTCTTTAGTTGCTTTACCATGTAGTCAGTCATTTCGGGTGTAATTTTATGACCAGCTTGATATGGTGTGTGCAACATTGCCACAGGAACTTCTGGATAAAGGCGTTTTAGAGTCTCAAACCATTTCATGAAAGTGAAGCATCCAGTATAACTTAGAAGAAGTAAGTCGGGTGGAGGCACTACATCGCCACCAGAACCAACATTTCCATTTATCATCATACCTACATCGCACTTTACATAAGTACAAACATCTTCCGAATGACCCATTTTTTCGGCATCGCGAATAAATTTTTCCGATTTTTTTCGCATACCCGATTGCAAGGCGTTAATCTCTGGATAAACAGGAAGCATATCAAATGCTCTGATTAATTCAGAAATATTACCAGGAACGAAAGTATAAACCACCTTTTTCCCAGTTTTTTTTACATTGCTTAATTCTTTTGAGAGTGAGGCAATCATCTCCTTTTGAATTATCATGCTTTTTTCTTTAGAAACAACTTCTTTCGACATATTTTTTGTTTTATAAATTTTCTAATTTATTCCCATAATTTTATGGAGTCGGAGAATGTACCAATCTGCTCTTTTATAACTTTAAACTGACCAGTATTTTCACTGAATAAAAAGCTTATATATCTTACATTATTAACTTCACAAGCTTTTTGTAATATTGGATGATCGAGTAGGGCAGGGTCGCAAAAACTTGGCGCTGCAAAAATAATTCCATCAACTTTTCTTGTCTTTATAAGTTCAAGAAGCCTACGCTCTTTTGGATCTTCGGCATCGTAAAGTGATGATGAATATGTACTATTATTGAGGAAAGCGTAGCTTATACTGCTGAGCAAAGTGCCTCCAGCTTTTATTTCTTGAATGTCTTTCTGAATCCAGCGTGCGCCGAGAAGAAAATCATCTTCTACCACATAGCACCCAGCAAGTTCTATAGTTTTAATAAGACCAACTGGAGGTTGTTCGCAAAAAGCTCCCATCACTACAACTCGAATATTGTCTAATGGCTCGTTGATATCTTGGGATATATGATATACTACATCTTCTAATATTTGGTTGTGTTCTTCCACAGGAATCATATATCCTGCCCTAACAATGTGATATACATCGGCTGCAGTTAGTCGCCACGGAAATTCTTGACGTATATCATATATCTTGCGTAAAAGCTCTCTGTTTTTATTGAAAAGTTTTATGGAATGGTTTAGCTTTTCGGGAGTAACTTTTACATGATTTATTTTATATACTTCATCGAGAACATTTTGGAGCTCGTTTTCATAAAATTCACCACCAATATTAGCCACAAAATTTTGAGGGTAATCCATATATTTTACAAATTTTCCTTTGCCTAGAATTTGAAATGTGCCAGAGAGATTTCGAATAACATCGCAAATGGAAGGAAAAATGAATCCATCAAAACTGTCGAAATGACCGTCGAGAGCCAGCTCCATAATGCTTCTTGGGATATGGCAGATGTACGATTGATAATAGGCATCGCCCTTGATAATCATCTTCCTGTCGCCGCCACCAAGAATTCCAACGGTCATTCCGTTAGCAGCATGAATAATTTCACGAGGGAAATAAATTGGCATATAACCAACAATTACTCTATTATCATCCTGCGATTTCCACTCTTTTGCTCTGGTAAAATTTAGGTCAAATGCAATCTCCTCACAAGTGGCCAGAATGTCTTTTAATGCTTCCAAATCTTAAATATTATTTTGTTATAAAATGAAATTAATCCTTTAAATATTATTGATGTTTTATTAATATTGAATTTCTCATTGTTTATATTTTAGAATGCTAAAAACAGCTTATTAATATAAAATTTATAAAAAAATGAACCTGTCAAATTCCTTCAAAGATTGATATATTGATACTCAAAGCCTAACGATATTTAATTCAAAATGGACGTGCCATAGTAAAAAAATATGGAAAACTTAAAATTTTAAACTGATAAAAAGACTCTGTTTGTTGTTCTCAAACATTCGTATTTGATAGCAGCAAATTTATAAAAATTATGGCTATTCAAACAAAGATTTTGAAATATTTTGTAGAAATGTGCTGAGTAAAGGGTTTAATTGTATTTGATTTCTGATATAAAAATGTTGTTTACTATAGCCTTTTGGGAGAACTTTCATGATAAATATTATGTAATTATTGTATAAATCAGGCAATTGCAAGGGGAGGAAACTTAGGATAATAATGAGAATTAATTGAAACATCAGAATATTATTTCAAAAAATATTTTAACAATAAAATCCATTTGTTATGTAAATAAAACATTTTTTTTCTTTCCATCAAGGAATAATGGATTTAAAAATCGAAATTTTAGATAGAGATTCTTGAAGCTTTCACCAAGCTATGCTTGCTGGAAACTTTAATTTTCAAATAAGTCAATATTTGCTCAAATTAAGATTGTAGCTATGAAAATAAATCTATTTTTGCAGTCCCGTAGAAGGAATGGAGAGATGCCAGAGTGGTCGATCGGGGCGGTCTCGAAAACCGCTGTTCGCGCGAGCGGACCCAGGGTTCGAATCCCTGTCTCTCCGCTGAAATAAAAAAATAAAAAAGCCTAAAACCTTGATTATCAAAATAATCAAGGTTTTTTTATTCGTTTTTTTACTGCTTTTTTGCCCTTTTATTGCGACTTAAAGCGTAATAAGACGACATAAATCGTTAACAAATCGTTAGCATCGGTTGGTCAACTGTAAAATGCTAACGATTTGTCGCTACAAGTCGTATCCTGTCTCGTTTTGACGCTTTCCAACTCCACGAAAAGTTGTTTTATTTGCAAATAAAAATGGGAGACTATTTTTAAAACAATTTTTTATGTCAACAAAAACATCGTTCAGACTTTTATTCTACATTAATGCAAATCGTATTAATCAATTGGGTGAAACACCAATTTATCTTCGCATTACAATGAATGCAAGATTCGTCACACTTTCTATCAAGCGTTCCATTAAACCTGATAATTGGGATCAACATTTAGGAAGATGCAGGGGACGAACTGTCGAAGCCACAGAAATTAATAATTACATTGAGGCATTTCGGGGAAAAGTGCTTAACAAATACACGGAACTTATTTCAATTTACGAACAAGTAACTCCAGAGCTGCTGCGTGATACTGTTTTTTGCATTAATTCTGCAAAATCAAAAACAATCTGTGATATTTGGGAAGATCATGTTCTTGATTTGAAAAAGTTGATTGACAAAGGTTCATCTTACACACTCTATCAGAAATTTAATACCGCATTAAGATACTTTAAGGATTTTCTTCAACAGGATTACCGGATGAAGGATATTTCAGTCAAACTCATTGACCGGGTACTGGTGGTAAAGTTTGAAATCTATCTGAGAACCAATAAGTTATTAAGTTACAATACAACAATAAAGTACTTGCAAAACTTTAAGACCGTTGTTATCATTGCCATGAAGAATGGTTGGCTTAAAGTAAATCCATTTATTGATTTTAAACTTACCCTACATGAAGTTGACCGCCCATATCTTTCTGAAAATGAAATTCAGAAGCTTTTAATGTTCGACATGAAGATTCAAAGATTAGAACTGGTAAGAGATTTGTTTATTTTCTCCTGTTTTAGTGGTCTGGCCTATTCTGACCTTTTTAAATTGAAACGTTCTGAAATTGAAACTGATGCAAATGTAACACTTTGGATTAAAACCAGAAGGCAAAAGACAAAAATCAGGACTCAAATACCACTTCTGGAAATTCCAAGAATGATTCTTGAAAAATACACCGATTTGAGCAAATTGAAAGCTGAAGACAAAGTCCTTCCGGTATTAAGCAATCAGAAATTAAATGCCTATCTGAAAGAAATACTGACCATTAGTGGGATTGAGAAAACCCTCACATTTCATGTTGCCAGACACACCTTTGCCACTACTGTTACCATGATGAATGGGGTTCCAATTGAGTCTGTATCAAGAATGCTTGGGCATACAAATATCAAAACCACACAGCATTATGCTCGTATTGTAGATGCTAAAATTGGGAATGATATAATGTTGCTTGCTCAGAAACTGAATGGTAGGTATTCCTTTAATCAGCATACTGTTTGAAGTATCTGTGAGAAATTAAAAATTTAAATAAAGTGGGATGCCTGTTTCCCACTTTATTCAATCATTAAAAGATAACTCTTTAAAAAAATGGAAAGAAAACCTGAAAAAGTCTTTAAAATCCGAATGTACGGCTTTAATGAATTAGCCAGAGAATATAAACCTCATTTGTCCAAAAAGAGTGCAGCAAATTATTTTAACAGGCTTATAAAACAGAATCCTGACCTTGAACTGGAACTTAGAAAAGCACGGTATAAACCACGAATGCAGACACTTAGTCCTTTAATGGAATCCGTTTTTGTTGAGTTTTTAGGTGAACCATTTTAAAAATTATTCTAATTTCTAAAGTTTTAGAAAATTTTATATTTTTTAGAAAATTTTAAAAAACACTCACAAAAAGGACATTTACCAAAGAAAAAGCTATTGATATTTCAATACTATTAAAAATCGAAGATTTAAATATAAAGGAGAGTTCTAAAATTTAATATATTGTTATCCAATTAATTATATGTATATTCGCGTATTATTTTACACCAAAACAATAGGATAATGCAAGAATATAAAGCAACTGGCAAAAAAGGATTATTTGATGACCAATTTAACACTGAACGCTTATCAGCAATAGGCAATCCTTTAGAAAAAATATATAATGTTATTGATTTTGAGGCTTTTCGCGCTACATTAGAATCAAAGCTGCTAAACACTGAAAAGAAAAATAATGCTGGAGCAAAACCATTTGATGTTGTGATGATGTTTAAGATTATGATTTTACAACGCTACTATGGTCTTGGCGACAAGCAAGTAGAATACCAGATAATTGACAGATCAAGTTTCAAAAAGTTCTTAGGTCTGGAATCTGGCGATAAAGTTCCAGATGAAAAAACAGTTTGGTTGTTTAGAGAAAACCTAACAAATAGCGGTTTGGTAGAATAACTATTTGAGCAATTTAAACAATATTTAGAATCTAAAAGCCTTATAATTAATCAAGGGAAAATGGTTGATGCTAGTTTCACCGTTGCGCCACGCCAACGAAATACAAGAGAAGAAAATAAAACAATAAAAGCAGGCAAAGGCAATGAACTATGGAAAGACCAGCCAAATAAAAAAAGCATAAGGATATTGATGCCCAATGGACAAAGAAAAATGGGGAGACATATTACGGTTATAAAAATCATACAAAGGTTGATTCCAAGAGTAAATTCGTGAAGGAGTATTTAGCAACAGATGCTTCTGTGCATGACTCACAGGCTTTAGATAAATTGCTGGATAACAGCGATAAAGGGCAACCACTATATGCAGACAGCGCTTATACTGGAGAAAAGCAGAAAAAAGTAATTAGAAAGTATCAACTTAAAAACCAAGTAACCGAAAAAGGATATTGCAATAAAC
>Ga0210044_10003803_pt1 | contig 21463 bp, 15 predicted proteins | sample CryGey13umfilter_2_FD_183959 | JGI IMG/M metagenome (GOLD analysis project Ga0210044, IMG submission 183959) | Groundwater microbial communities from aquifer in Utah, USA - Crystal Geyser 4/9/14 3 um filter (SPAdes) (version 2) | ecosystem: Environmental > Aquatic > Deep subsurface >... | reverse complement strand
GGGCCAGTGGTATCGCCGGCTGAGCGAGCGCAAGCTGTTGGGCTTCCTGTCCTACCTGCCGTTCGCGCCGGTGCAGCCCGACGCCGTCCCCGACACCCGGCTCATCCCGCCCCAAGGCGACCAAGAAGAGCTGCTGCGCTTGGCGGGCGTCATGCTCTTCCTGACCCTGCTGCTGCCCCTGGTCCTGCGCAGCCCCTACACCTCGGGCGTCGATCTCTTCGCGCTGAGCGTCCCCTGGGTGCTCGTTTTTTCGGCCGCCGGCCTGGCGCGCCTGGTGCCCAAAGCCATGGAGATCATCCCCTGGCGCGCCCTCATGAAGCGCTTCGCCAAAACCGCCCAGCCGCGCCGCCCCTCCAACGCCGTCGCCCTGCTGCACGCCGTCGTGACCGCGCTCTTCGCGGTCACCCTCGTCATCCCCTCGCTCTTCGTGGTGGCCCGCTACCACCCCATCGAAGAGAGCTACTACAGCTGGCTGGTCGGCGGCCCCGAAGGCGCCCGCGAGCGCGGCCTGCCTCGCAATCCGCGCGGCCCCATCCCCCTGGAGGTCATGGCCGACATCGCCGCAGAGACCGGCAGCTCGGACGTCTCGGTCGGGTTCATGCTGCCTGGGCGCAACGGCGACGAGGCGCTCAACCGTGCGGCCCAAGAAGGCCTCATTCAGCCCGGCTGGAAGTTCCGGCGCGCCGTCTTCGACAGCCAAGTCGCCATCCTCGCCCATGACGATCTCGACCCCCGCTACGAAGAGGCCGCCAACAACTTCTTCCGCACCGTCCAGAGCGAACCCGAGATGACCGTCATCACTTACGAGCGCGGGGCGGTGCCCATTTTTACGGTGGCGATCATTCCTTAAGGGCCTTGTTTCGCTCGTGCTTGGGGGCTTGCTCGCCCGGCGACCGGAGCCGGCCACGGCCTCGAGGTCGGCGCGGAGCCGGCGCCGTGCCGAAGTGGCGCCGCGCGGAGGCGGCCAAGATGGCCGCGCGTCTACTCTGTCAAGGTCAAGTGCGCGATCTCAGCGTCCAGCGGCGCCGACTTGCGTGCTGCGGGTCAGAGGCGGCGAGCCGTCGCTGCGCTCGAGCTCGGAGGGCCTCGAGGTCGAGATCGCGAGTCCCCTGCGAGCGTCGATGCCGTCCGAGGTCCCTCGAGCTTCCCCAACCTCATCGAGAGCCCTCGAGAAGCTTCGACGAGGTTCCCTAACTGTGTTTTGTCGCCGAGAGAAGCTTCGATGAACTCATTTGAGGGAATCGACGCCCATTTTGCACTTACCACAAGCTCTTTTTAGGGATTCGGTAGCCTTGGGAAGCTGCGCGAAGCTTCCCAAGGCTGTTGTGCAGCCTCTTGGAGCTGCTTTTCAGATATTTTAGGGAATCGAACCGCATTTCGAAGTTACCTCAAGCTCATTTTAGGGTTTATGTAGTTATTTTGGCCTATCTCCAAGTTTGTAATAGGGAACTGGTCAAACTGGCCCGTCGTGTGCCAGCCTCTGTTCAAGCGGCCTGCGCTCTCCCAACTCACGAGGTGGGCTAGGTAGTGCCCGTCCGGAAATATCCCATCTGCGGCGTCGCCTTCCTCCCTCGCTCCTTGCACCTGGGGCATTTCCGAAGGGGCACTAGACTAGAGTTTCGCCGCCGCGCCTGCTATAGCAACGCTTCACGCTCGAACTCGGCAGACGCTGGACGTTGGACCCCACACCAAGGTGAGACCGATGGCACACCCCCTCGCTGGAAAGCCCGCTCCCCTCGATTCGCTCATCAACACGCCTCGGCTGATCAGCGAGTACTTTGCGCTGCATCCGAAGCCCAGCGAGCAAGCCCAAAGGGTCTCGTTCGGGACCAGCGGGCATCGGGGTGTGGCGTCCGAGACGACCTTCAACGAGGACCACATCTTGGCCATCACCCAGGCCACCTGCGAGGTCCGCGCCGGGGCTGGGATCACGGGGCCGGTGTTCCTCGGCATCGACACGCACGCGCTCTCCGAGCCGGCGCTGGTCACGGCCCTCGAGGTGCTCGCCGCCAACGGGGTCGCGGTGATGATTCAGAAGGGGCGCGACTACACCCCGACGCCGGCGGTCTCGCACGCCATCTTGCGCTTCAACGAGACGCATGGGACCAAGGCCGACGGCATCGTGGTGACGCCCTCGCACAACCCGCCGGACAGCGGGGGCTTCAAGTACAACCCGCCGCATGGTGGACCGGCGGGCTCCGACGTCACGAAGGTGATTCAGGACCGCGCCAACGCCATCCTCGAGGCGGGAGTGGGGACCGTGCCGCGGATGAGCTTCGCGAAGGCGCTGCGGGCCGACACGACCTACGAATTCGACTTCGTCACGCCCTACGTCGAGGATTTGAAAAACCTCGTCGACATGGACGCCATCGCGCGCAGCGGGTTGAAGCTCGGCGCCGACCCCTTGGGGGGCGCGGCGGTCCACTACTGGGCGCCCATCGTCGAGCGCTATGGCCTGAACCTGACGGTGGTCAACCCGCGCGTAGACCCGACGTTCTCGTTCATGTGCCTCGACCACGACGGCAAGCTCCGCATGGACTGCTCGTCGCCCTACGCCATGGCCAGCCTCATCGGCCTCAAGGACGAGTACGACATCGCCTTTGGCAACGACACGGACGCCGACCGGCACGGCATCGTCACGCCCTCGGGGCTGATGAACCCCAACCACTACTTGGCCGTCGCCATCAACTATCTTTTTACGCACCGGCCGCACTGGTCGGCGGCCGCGGGCGTGGGCAAGACGCTGGTCTCGAGCAGCATGATCGACCGCGTGGCGCGCGCCTTGGAGCGGTCGCTCATCGAGGTGCCCGTGGGCTTCAAGTGGTTCGTCGACGGGCTCATCTCGGGCCGCTGCGCCTTCGGCGGAGAAGAGAGCGCGGGCGCCTCGTTCCTGCGCCACGACGGCTCGGTGTGGACCACGGACAAGGACGGCATCATCATGGATCTGCTCGCCTGCGAGATGCAGGCGGTGACGGGCAAAGACCCTTCGCAGCTGTATCGAGAGTTGACGGCGCGCTTCGGCGAGCCGGTCTATCGCCGCATCGACGCGCCGGCCGACGCCGCGCAGCGGGCGGCGCTGGGGGCCTTGGCTGCCGACGACGTCGTGGCCTCCGAGCTGGCGGGCGAGGCCATCGTGCAGAAGCTCACGCACGCCCCAGGGAATGGAGCGGCCATCGGCGGGCTTAAGGTCACGACCGAGAACGGTTGGTTCGCCGCACGTCCCTCGGGGACCGAGGCGATTTACAAGATTTACGCCGAGAGCTTCTTGGGTTCGGAGCATTTGGACCAAATCCTCGAAGAGGCGCAGGCCATCGTCACCGCGGCGCTCTCTGGGAAGTAGTCTCGTTGCAAGTCTTGGGCGGTGTGCCACGTCCGCCAACGCAAGGCCGCTGACCGCGAGTGCACCGTCTTCAAGATCGTATCAAGCCCCCCCATGGACTCTCCGTCTCCCGTTTCGGGCCCGTTTCGAGGGGAGGAGGTTGGGGCGAGAGGGGGCCGATTGATATTGGGCAAGTGCCCGAACCTCACTCGACTCGAGGGTGTTGTATGTCCAACAAGCAAGAAGAACACTGGCAAGGCGTGCGCATCACCTGGATTGGGGTCGTCGTCAACCTGGTCCTCACCGGCCTGAAGATGTTGGCGGGGATCTATGGGCACAGCCAGGCCATGGTGGCCGACGCGGTCCACTCGCTCTCCGACCTGTTGACCGACGGAGTGGTGCTCTTCGGTCTGCGGTTTGGGCGCAAGGAGGCCGATGCAGAGCATCACTTCGGCCACGAGCGGATCGAGACCCTCTCGTCGGCGTTCATTGGCATCGCTTTGGTGGTCGTGGGTGTCGGCATCGGCTGGAGTGCTCTGCGCCAGATGCTCAGCGGCGAGGACACGGTGCCCAACGGGCTCGCCATCGCCGGCGCGGCGGTCTCCATCGTGGCGAAGGAGGTCCTCTACCAGTACACCGTCGTCGTCGGCCGCCGGATCCGCAGCGCCGCGGTGGTGGCCAACGCCTGGCACCACCGCAGCGACGCGCTGTCGTCCATCGCCGTTCTAGTGGGGGTGACCGCGGCGCAGCTCAACCCCGACTGGCACATCTTGGACGCCGTCGCCGCTTTGGTCGTCTCATTCATGATCGTGCACGTCGGCCTAAAGATCTTGCTGGACGCGCTCAAGGAGGTCATCGACACGGCGCCGGGCAAGGAGGTGCTGGGGCGAATCGAGAGCATCATCAAGTCGGTGCCTGGCGTCGGCGGGTTTCATGGTCTGCGGGTGCGCACCACGGGCGGCCTGCTCCACATCCAGGTTCACATCGAGGTCGATGGCGAGATCACTGTGGCGGGAGGGCACGACATCGCCGATACGGTCGAACACGAGCTCGGCACGCAAATGGAGGTGCCCTGTGACGTGATCGTGCACGTAGACCCATTGGGGGCCGAGTCCGCAGGTCACCGTGCGCCCGTTGGCAGCTGAGCGGAGCCCGGGGAAGCGAGGCAATAGAACCCCATAGACGGTGGAATCGCGCCCCTGAGCCGAGCGTTCGAGCCTGTAGGCACGCAGCGGACTCGAGGCTTCGGGGGAGAAATGCATGCGTTCGAGTGGGGCAAACAATACGTCACGACCCTCGACACCGTCGATAAAGAGCACCGCCGGTTGGTCGACATCGCCGAACGAAACGACGAGATGCTCGACGTAGAAGACCTCCTCAAGGCCGCTGACGAAGGGGTCTACCTCGCCAAGGCCGCCGGGCGAAACTGCGTCAGGGCTGCGCAAAGCCTAGGCCACGGATAGTTCGTTCAGCGCTCGAGCCTTGGATGCTTGCCACCGTCAGAACCTGGTGTATCGGGTTGTGGGAAGCAGGAGCATACGTCGGCGACCAAGCTCCCCGTGCCTCGAATCGACTCTGGACATCGAAAGGTTGGACGGCTATAGATTCGCCATCCAGAAGATCTGCCGCCGTACCTATGCAACCGAGTGAGAATACGCTGGTCCGGCAGAGGTCGTGTCGGGGGCACTTCGCCCAGGTTCCGAGCTATGGAAGCGCAAGGAGGAAAGCAAATGTCTCGAGCTGTACGTCTGTTGATTTTGGGTATTCTGTTCTCGGCGTTGACCGCGTGCACCAGTGGCGGCAACGGCAACAATTTGGATGCGACTGACGCCACGACGACCGACGCCACCACGACCGACGTCACCACGACCGACGCCACCACGACCGACGTCACCACGACCGACGTCACCACGACCGACGTCACCACGACCGACGTCACCACGACCGATACCACTGAGGACCTCGTCATCACAACCGGCGCTTTGACCATGACCCACGCGGGCACGGACGTCCCGGCCGGCAGCAGCTATTCACTGCCTGACTTCAACCCGAGCCAAGGCGCCGTCGCCATCTACAGCGAGCAGAAGGATCGCATGGCGCTGAACAACACCGGCGACAGCACGCTCACGCTGACCAGCATCGTGCTCGCTGACCTGGGCGACGTCCTCCCGGACGAGTTCCAGCTCTGCGACACGAGTTCAGGGGTCAACCAGTGCATCCCTTACGTACTTCCTGGCAGCCTCGACGCCGGTGCGGGCACCGAGTTCTTCATTCACTTCTATCCCCTGCGCTCCGACCTGCGGGAAGCCTCGCTGACCGTGGCCTACAACGATGGCACGGCCAAGACCTATGGCGCGACGATCCGAGGCTACGGCCGCATCGGCAGTGACGCCAACCCCGCCTTCTTCTTCTCCAGCGGCACCGAGCTCTCCCACAAGCTGTGGGGCGGTTACACCGGCAGCGCCGACGAGGCCCCAGGCGCCCTCGAGGCCGACGCCGACGGCAACCTCTACTTCGTCCATCGCATGGCGCTCAGCTCCGACACCGCCACAATCACCCGAATCAACGCCGATGGCACCGTCGGGTGGTCCAAGCAGTACAGCGAGTTCAGCACCCGCGAGACCGCTGACGATGGCGGCTACATGCCTCCCGACTCCATGGACCTCGAGGGTGGCTACCTCTACGTGACGGGCCGCGGCAACAACGGCGCGTTGACGACCCATGTCGGCGTCATCATGAAGCTCGACATCGCCACGGGCGACGCGGCCTGGATCAAGTATTGGTCTCCCAACACCACTCGACTCCAATACACAGACGCTAGAAACCTCATGGCCATCGACGCAGAGTCCAGCATGGTCTTCGTGACCGGACACATCGCCGACTACGACAGCGGCAACCAAGGACTCGGCGTCCTCGCCTTCGATGCCGCCACGGGCAACAACCTCTGGTCCAAGCTCATCGTGCCCCAAGGCGTCACTGGAACAGCGCACCGGGGTCATTCGATCCGCTCCGCCGGTAACGGCGTGCTCTTCGTCGCTGGCCTGGACTACTCCGCGGGTAGCCTCGATGGACCCTACCTCGCCAAGCTCAGCGGAGTGGACGCGAGCGGCACCAACGTCGTGGTCGACTGGGCCGAAGCGATCGGCGGCGAAGTGACTGGGTCGAACTTCAACTCCATGGACCTCGACAGCAATGGCGACGTGTTCCTGTCCCTGGGCATCACTGGACCCTCGAGGCACATCACCTTCGTCAAAGCCAAGAGTTCGGATGGCAGTATGGTGGGGACGACCCTCGGGGGCGCCACCAATTCCTGGAGCACCTCGTTCGTCGTGCGCGCAGTGGGGACCGACATCTATGGTGGTGCTCGGGCCGGTATCTCGGGTTGGGACTCGCAGAAAGGCGACGCCCTGTTGGCGAAGTTCAGCGCCGTTGACATGAGCACGACGTGGTCCGCGCTCTACTACACCGGTACGGGACCCAACGAGGTCTGCGCGCACTCGGTCCATGGCATCGCGGCAAATGGCAACAACCTCTACGTCATGGGCCAGGTCTACACCGGAAACTCCAACTACTACCGCTACTACGGCCTGTGGTACGACGATCCCATGGCACCCGCCGCCTATGAGCCCACCGTCAACAACACCACGAGCACAACAGTGCTCATGGACCTCGCAGCCTCAGGTGAGGTCAACAGCACCACGAATGGCTTCATGCACGCCGGCGCCCTGACCACCTACGACTGGCAGGCCGCGGGCGTCGAGTGGCAAGATGCCACCGCCAAGAACGAGACGACTAACGGCGCCGCGACCGATGGAGACCTCTTCATCTCCACCATCACACAGCCCTAGTTCGGTCACGGTTGCCTGCACCACAGTGCAGTCCTAGGTTCAAAAGCGACGGCGACCCTGAAGGTCGCCGTCGCTTTTTCGTCTCGGCGCAACCACTCCCCCCCTTGATCGCCGCCCAGAAATCGGCAGGATGCGCGCTGAAGTTCATCCCGACCGCACCGGAGAAAAGCCATGCTGAAGCCCCTCCTCATCGGACTCACCGTCCTCTCGCTCTCAATGGGTCTGACCGCTCAGGCCGAGGCCCAAATCCCCTTCGACATCAACGTCGGACTCAAAGGCGGCGCCAACTTCTCGGGCGTCACCAAGCCTGGCAACAAGGAACTCAATGGCCAGGCCTACAGCACCTTCACCTACCCCGGCTTCTTCGGCGTCGGCTGGAGCCTCGGTGCCTTCATCGAGCCCCGCATCTTGGAGCTCGTCGGTCTGGAGATCGGCTTCATCTACGAGGCCACCAACGGCTCCGGCGACATCAATGACTACCCTCTCACCATGTACTCCAACGACCTGGCCATCCCCATCCACGTCCGCGTCGCCACACCCGGCATGATCAAATTTGTCGCAGGAGCTGGGGTGGACGTCATCGTTCCCTTGTCGCAAGATCAAAAGAAAGCGGCCGCCTTCGTCGGCTTGGAATACGAAACCCTCGAACGCACCGCCACCACCTACTTCGGCTTCGACCTCGGCATCGAGATCGACGCCGTGGTCGTCAAGATCCCCATCGAGGCCCGAGGCCGCTGGAATCCCAGCATGGAAGACACCCTCGACCCGCGCGTCAAGATCGACTCGACCAACGGGAACTATTACGCCACCTACCCCAACTGGGGCCTGCAGGGCGAGTTCATGGTGGGTGTGGTGTACCCCATCGATATCCTCTAGTCTTCACTCAGGTCTCGCGCAGACGCGCCCAGCCTCAGAGGGCGCGGCCTGGTTTTGGGGCTTGGGAGCTGCGGCTGCGATGCTATGCGATGAAGCTCCTCACTGGCAGGGGCAGCATCTCGCGCAGAGTCGCAGAGCCGCAGAGCCGCAGAGGGCTGCTTTGACGGGGGGGACGATGAGAGCTGCGGTCATTCTGGGTTTGATGAGTCTTCTGGTTGCCTGCGGCTCGACCGGCGTCGAGCGGCCGAGAGACACGTCGGAGCCCAAGGACACCGTCCACACCGACGACGTCTGGGACACCTCGGACGGACAAGACACGGCCGATCCTTGCGCTGGCGTGCTCTGCGACAGCGACGAGCTCTGCCAAGCTGGCGCTTGCCTCTCCATCAACGGCGACGCCGATAACGACAGCTTCAACGCCGACGTCGACTGCAACGACCTCGACCCCGAGATCAACCCCGACGCCGAAGAAATCTGCGACGGGCTCGACAACAACTGCAACGGGCTGCGCGACGAGGGCTACGACGGCGACGGAGACAACTACGCGGACTGCGGCAGCATCAACCGCGACTGCGACGACACCAACCCCGACGTCCACCCCTTCGCCATCGAGCTCTGCGACGGCCTCGACAACAACTGCGACGGCTTCAAGGACGAGGGCTTCGATGCAGACAACGACTCCTACAGCGCCTGCACTTCGGACCCCCTGCAACAAGACTGCAACGACCTCGATCCCAACGTGCACCCAGGCGCCGAAGAGCTCTGCAACCGCAACGACGACAACTGCAACGACCAAACCGATGAGGGCACCGTCTGCGTGGGCTGCTCGGACGGCGCCCGCGACGCCCTGACCGACACCGCCCGCTGGCCCGAGGTCGCGGGCTGCGCCGGAACCTTCCCCCGCGGCTCGCTGCGCGCCACCCGCACCAACACCAACTGCGGCGACGACGCCGGCGGCCAGTGCCCAGTGCCCGAGGATCTGTGCGCAACGGGCTGGCACCTCTGCATGCGCAACGGGCTGGGCTCCGATCTGGCCTACCGCCTCACCGCCGCCGATTGTTCCGGCGTCAGCGGCTCCTACGTCGCCGCCTCCGACAACTGCTCCAACCCCACCGACACCATGCCCACCACCTGCGACATGGCCACTCCCCTGCCCTGCCGGCCTTCCGGTTGGTGCACGGCGCCGGTCGTCTGCGGCGGCGGCGAGCACACCCGCTGCCCGCACGCCGTCTGGATGAACAACACCCACAGCTTCGGCACCCACAGCGGCAACACCAACAACAACGGTTGCTCGAACTTCGGCACCGACGTCACCTACAGCTCCGACCTCACGGGCGGGACCATCGCCTACACCGGGGTGTTGTGCTGTTTGGATTAGCGTCGCTGGCTTGTTCAGTCTGCGGTGGATGTTGCCTCGATCTCAACGCAAAGACGCGAAGGCGCAAAGGCGCAGAGAGCTTGGGCTTGGTGCTGCTTTGCTCGTGAGCTCCTGAGCTTCTACCAGACCACGAGCTTGCCGGCTTCGGCCATGACGGCGTGGATGCGCACGTCGAAGCGCGGGTCGGCGGCACCGACCCTGGCGGCCACGATGGGCATGCGGCCGTCAACGATGGCGTCGAGGAAAATGGTAGGCACTGACGCAGCCCAAGACGAGCTGGCCGTCATGAACGCCCCCAGGTAGATGCGCTGTCCGTCGGCCAGCAGCACGAAGGGCCGCCCGAACACCCCTGGAGCGGGGATCCGGCTCGCCAGCGAGCCACTCCACCCGTCGAGCCCGACGATTTGATTGGCCTCGTCGTAGGAGTCGACGCCCATCAGGGAGAGCACCGCGAACTCGTTCAAGACCAGCTCGGCGAGCGGGGTGCTTTGCACGTCGAGCGCGGTCAAGGCTGGGTCCGCCAGCAGGTGAATCTCGAAGCGGCTGTCCCAATCGTAGGGGGCGACCGGCACCACTCCGCTGTACAGCGACAGCGTGCCAGCCGAGGTTTGCGCACCGAGCAGGCAGAGCGTGGCGAAGGTCGGCTCGCTGTACGCGGTGTTCTCGATCCGCAGCCAGCCGCTGGCGTTGTCCATCGGGAGCAGCTCGCAAACAAAGGGATCAACGGTGCAGCGGCTGATTTCCAGCAGCTCTGGCAGTGCCTGTAGGTCGAAGGTGCCGTTTGGGACTTGTGCGCCCATGGCCCGAACCAGGGTCACCACATTGGCCATCGGGGTGCTGGGGAGGGCCTCCGTATGGAAGTGCAACGAGAATCCCTCGCAGCAGTCCATGATGAGCTTGGTCGAGGTGACGGGAACGGGCACGGAGGTGCCGTTGAGAGCGAGCTTCGACGCGCCCTGACAGAAGCCGTCGGGGTCCGTGGTGTCGACGTCGACGATGAGGTCGGGGACCGTGTCGGGGAGCGTGTCGGGGATTGTGTCCGGGGTGGCGTCGTCTGCTGTGAGGTCAGGGGTTGTGCTGGCGTCGGGCGCCGTGGGGCCAGGCGTGCTGTCCCGGTCTGAAACCGAGTCGAGAGAGGTCAGGTCGGCCTCCTCTTGGGTTGCGTGGTCGGTGCAGGCTAGAAGGGTCAACAATAGGAGCAGGGCGGCGGTGGTCGTGCGGCGCATGGTTCCTCTCGAGGGTGAAGGCTCGGCCGGTAGGCGCAAGATTTACGCCGAGGTCGAAGCCTTGGTGGCGCCTGGGGTTGCGCGAAGAGGGGCGCACAAGATGAGCGGTCCGGTTGACGAGGCGTCAAGAGCGCTTGTCGGGTCCGGGGGATGGACCAGTGCCGTCGTGGCGAGGGCGCGCTCGGTGGTCAGTCCTGGGAGCCAACGACGAAGTCCACTCCAAGAAAACTCTCTGCGGCTCTGCGGCTCTGCGTCAAAGATCGAAGCTCAGCCCACCGCAAACCTCGAGGTTTCTCACAGGGGAAAAGGTCCGGCACGAACCCATCAGCTGGACAGCACGAGGGCTCGCGGGACGATGCCGGCGAGCCCTCGAGAAGCCGAAGCGCAGACCTCAGCTGGGGCAGTTGATTGGGAAGCAGCGCCCCTCATTGCGTGGGTCACTGGTGAAGTACCCGGTGGTCGACAGGAACGGGCAGCAGACATAGCCGGTGTCGCAAGAGGTGGGCACCCCGCGCTGACAGACCTCGGTCTGGCAGGTATCGGCGCAGTAGGACTTGTACATGTCGGCACAGCAGCGCTGCCCAGGGCAGTCGGAGTGGTCGTCGCAGCCGATGTAGAGGTAAGCGCGGTTGTCCGCTTCGGCCTTGCAACCGAGCTCCTTGACGCTGCCCACCGGGAAGCACGCAGACTGGTTGGCTTGTGAGACGCAGCACGCCTCTCCGACCGAGCAGCTGCCCGCGTTGTACGGACAATCGATGGCGCCCGCACCGCCAGCGACACACTGGCCGGCCGAGCAGACCTCGTTCGCACCACAGGAACCGCAAGAGCCGCCACAACCATCATCGCCGCAGAGGGCCGTGCCGCATTCCGCGGTGCAGGTCCCTTCGACACACATCCCGAGGATGGATTGGCAGACTGGCAGCGCCGTACTGCAGTCCGCACCGCTGGCACAGGGTTGCGAGCACTTGTCGTTGACACAGAGGGCCGAGGCGCAGTCGTGTTGGGCGGTGCACGCAGAGCCGAGCGCTCCAGTCCCTCTGATGCCGTCGGCGCAGGCGCAGTTGCCGGTGTTCACGTCGCAGTCGCAGCGTTGTTGCGGGTCGCAGTCGTCGTTGTAACCGACCAGGCAGTTAAGGGGCAGCGGCTCACGCGCGCCACAGTCCCCACAGTCGGTGCCATAGTCACAGTATTGCTCCGCTCCATCGCCGCCGTCGTCGCAGGCGCCGTCATTGGCCCATTCCCCAGGGCTCCCGGCGGGGCCGCAAGTGTCGCTGCAGACGCCAACCGGGTCTATGCACGTGCCGTCCTGGCAGAGCTGACTCGCGCTGCATCCCGCGCCACACGTTCCACCACAGGTGTCGGAGCCACAATTCTTGCCGCTGCACTGAGGGGTACAGCTCGCGCAGTCGGGATCGCCCGCGCACATGGCGGGGCAGAAGGCGTCGGCAAGGTTGTCGCACTCACAGCTGGGATCGGGCGCGAGACAGGCTTTGCCTCGCGCACATTCGCGCACCGTGATCTCGCCGAGCTGGCAGACCTCGATGTCCTTGCCAGCACAGCGGGTCTTGCCCTCGGCTAGGCCGTCGCAGCCAGGGGTGGTGTCCGGCACGGTGTCGGTCGCCTGCGTGTCGTTGGGCTGAGTGTCGGCTTGGGTGTCGGCGGCGGTGAGGTCCGCAACCGTACCCGTGTCGGCCCCTGTGTCCGATGTGGTGTCCATCGTCGTCGTGTCCGAGCTCTTCGTCGTCTGACCATCATCACACGCCACCGCCAGAAATGCGGTGAGTGCAAGCACGAAAAGGGAGCCTAGGATCTTCATGGTTTCTCCAATAATGATTCCAAAAGTGTCTTATTCCATTGAGGAAGCACTTCCTCAACGTTCGGCTCAGCCAATACTTGGGCCCATCAGTGATTGCAAACTGTCCAAGGGGGACAGAATCGAGCGGCGAGCCGCTTCGAGTCTGGGTGCGATGAGGGCGTCTAGTGTTGGGGCTTGCTCGCCGGGGCGCGCCTGATCGTGCTCTCGGTTGTGGGGTCGGGAGAAAGTCCAAAGGCAGCCCCCAAAAGGGGCGACGGGCCTATTGCCAGGGGGTTCAACCCCTGGCTCGATTCCGCCGCCTTGGATCGGCCTTGCCTGAATCTGGAGGCGACCGCACCACCGACACCCTGAGCACACCAAGGGCTCCCTCACCCACAAGAAACAGGCTCCACCGCACCGCCATCGTCACGGGACGGCGACCTGCGACACTTGAACCAACGTTGACATCGGTCTTCCCAGCAGAGGTCAGACCAGCTGGTCAAGGTAGTGCGGGAGCATCTTGCGCCACGTAGGCCAGTCGTGATCGTAGTCTTTGCCCCAGAGGTCGACGCGGTTGGGCACTGCGCGGCTGCCCAGAACATTGGCGACCGCCCAACTCTCACTCGGAGCTTCCCAACGCCCCTCTCCCACGGCCAAGATCACCATGCGCCGGCGTAGGTTGGCCAACTGTTCGGACGCCTCGTCGAGGCGAGGGACGAAATGCAGCGGTGAGCAGTGGTGGAAGTCTTCGGTGTGTTGCTGAGTCATCCAGCGTCTCAGGTCGTAGGTTCCGCTCATGCAGACGGCCTTGGCGAAGACGTCGGGGTGGCGACAGATGGCGGCCAAGGCGTTGAACGCACCAATGGAGGCGCCGGCGGCAATAATCTCGATACTGTCGCTCTGGCAATCCATGCGAATGGCCGGAACGAGCTCGCGGGTGACAAACGCATCGAAGCGGTTCTGGCGTTCTGCGCGGCGGGCTCCGGACGAATGACCATCGACCCAGATTCGACCGGCCACGCTGTCGCAGCAGTAAACCTTGATCCGGGCGGCCGAGAGGAGCGGCGCGAGAGCGTCGATCATGAGGAAGCGCTCGCACTCTTCAGCGTCACCGCCAGCGGTCGGAAAGAGCAACACCGGTCGGCCGAATTCGCCCCACCGAACGACGCTCACCTCCTCCCCGAGCCGATGCGAGTACCATCTGTCTGCTCTCTTCATGGCTTTTCACCTTGCATGGCCATCCGGTCCACCTCGGTCTTGCGCCAGAAGGCGAGCAGCCCCCAGAAATGAGCGGTGAAGCGCTCCACCTCGTGACTGGGGAAGAGGGCCGCCACCTTCTCGCGCACCAGCTCTCTGGCGCGCTCGGTGCCAAAGAAGTCGAGCGCCACCTCGTCGAGGTTCGCCAGGTGCTCCTCGCAGAAGTCGGCGAAGCGAACGGCCTCGAAGCGCTCTCGGGCGATGTCGGCGTAGGCTCGCAGTCGCTCTCGATAGGGCAAATCCTGTTCGGCGATCGCAAAGTAGGGAGCCCAGTCGAGGTTTTTGCGCATCGGCCGGTCCGTGACCGCGCAGAATATCGACCAGCGAATCATCGCCTTGACCATGTTGGGAAAGTGGTAGTGGAGGGAGGTCACCTGAAAGTCGGGACAGGCGTTGGCGAAGTCGATGGGCGAGAAGACACCGTCTTTGCGCAGAGCTTCGCAGGAGTTGAACTCCCAACCGAAGAAGCTGTTTATCGTCAGGGTCATGTCCGTCATCAGCGACCACTCCTCGGCATCGAGGAAATTAAAGTCGACCATGTAACGGCGGTGCAGGGGCGCGGTCGGATCATAGCGCACGATTTCGACATGTGGGCCAATGCCGATGCCACGGACGAAGAGGTCGAACGGCTCTATGGCCTTCTGCAAGTGGAGCACCCGTGTGCCGCTTTTTTCATAGGCATCACGCAACTGGGTTTCGTTGTCGGCGCGGCTCACGCCGACCCAAGCGCCGCCGTCGTAGGGCTTGACGTAGAGCGGGAAGCCGAGCTTGCGGCCGATTTCGCCGATGTCGAAATAGCGGGCATAGTGATTGAGTGTGCTTTGGACGTCAGGGTGGGGGCGGTGCTCTTTCGGAGGCACCAACCAGGTCTCGGGAACCGGTAGGCCCAGACGCATCATGGCGCCATAGGTGGTGTGCTTCTCCATCGACTGGATGGCCCAGGGGTTGTTGAGCACATAGAGGTCATCGAGGATGACGGCCTTCTTGATCCACTCGCGGCTCGTGTCGAACCAGTGCGTGAGCCGATCGAGCACGACGTCGTACTTGCACGGCTGGCGCATGTTGAAAGGCTCTACGCTGATGCGCTCCACCTCGATCCGGACCTCGTCTGGGCCATCGGGGATGGCCAAATCGAGGCGCCGAATAATCTCCTCGTAACAGCCCGGCCAACAGATATCAGCACCCAGTGACAGCCCAATGCGGCGCGTCTTGACGGCCATCGTTGACTCCCGACAGGTCGATCGGAGGCGTCGGAACGCCCCGGCGTTTTCTCTCCCTTCACACTATTCGTACATCATCCAGAGAGGTCCCGGAAACATCCAGGAGAGTGCGTCTCGAAGTCGATCGCGCCAGTTCTCCCAGTTGTGACCATCGCGGGCCTCGACGAACTGAACCTCCATGCCGGTAGCCTGAAACAGAGGCACCATCGAGCGATTCTCGTAGATCAGCGACTCGTAGACGCCGCAACTCACGAACAGCTTGTCAGCGGGTCGGCCTGGATTGTCGCGAAAGGCGTTCATGAAGCGCACCACGGGGTCGAACACGGCCCCGCGGGTGCCGTTGCCGATATCGCTGAACGCGAATGAGCCCGACTGCAGGATGAGACCACCAAAAATCCCTGGGTTCCGCCAGGCCGCCGCCAACGAGGCCACCGCTCCGAAGCTGGCTCCCATCAGACAACGCTGTTGGGGAGTTTTGTACAGGGGCAGCTCGCGCTCGAGACGCCGCACCAGCGAGTTGACGATGAAGTCTGCGTGGCGCTGGTCATCGGCGTACTCCGTCAGTCGATCGCGCGGATCGCTCAGGGCGACAACGAGCGGAGCCACCTCCCGACGGTGGATGAGGTTGTCGAGCACCGTCTTGAGCTGGGAGTAACGCAGGTAATCGGAGCCGTCTTGCACAATGAGCAGCGGATAGCGGCGATTCTGCCGGAGTCGGGGGGGCAGATAGAGCGTCACGTTGCGGTTGTCGCCAAACGGTGTCTGCTCAAAGCTCAGGGTCTCCAGGGACCCACTGCGTGCATCGCTGTCGGGCTCGGTCCAATCTGGGGCGTAATACCCCGCGCCTTGGCAGACTGAGTTGGCACCAAACGGATCGTGGGCCAGCAGAGGATTGAGAGGATCCTGAATCCACTTGTTTCGCTCCCCCTTGATCACCTCGAGCTTGTACTCCAAGCGCGAGCGAAGAGGGACGTCGAGCGTGCAGTACCAAAGGTCTGTCCCACCGATCTGCTGGAAGGGCATCTCCGTGGGTAGACCGTAGACAAAGTGCCGCAATCGGACGGCGTTGGCGGTCCCGCGAAACACAAACGTAACATCTCGCCCTTCGACGATGGGAAATCGGCGCTCTCTCATGAACGCGTCAATGGCCGCCTTGTCCGCACCGGCCAAGGCGATGAGCTGGTCGCGAGCCATCGTCATGGTCGAGTCTCGACGACGCCGGACTCGCTGAGCACACGCGCTGAAGATGAGGGGCGATCGTCCGCTCCGATCTCCAGGCGGTCACCGCCATCGAGCGTGTAACAGAGCGCTGGGGCGAAGCGCCGTGCCATCAAGGAAACCCGTTTTGCTTGCTTCAACTTCAGACGCCCTCTCGCGTGGGGGAGTAACACAGCTTCGCGGATGAGACCGAGACCACTGTCGAGCAGCTCCGCGTCTCCCACCCCCTGAGCGGGGTGGTCGTGAAACAAGACCACCCGCTCACTCAGCGCCATTGCGCCCGCCGACCAAGCGATGATGTTCAGCTTGGAGAGCGCCGGCATGGGTAAGAGCATGCGCAGTCTGTTGAGCAGCACGACAATGTGCCCACCGGCGATCGCCACGGTCTGGCATTTCGCAAGAATCCGAGCCACCTCCGCGCGCTGCTCGAAGACTGCTGGCCGCTCGTGTGGCTGATAGCGCTCATCGAACTCGCGTCGGAGCTCTATGACACGCGCGAGGTGGTGTGCGTCGAGGCGGCGAATCGCGTCGATGGCGTTCTCCCGTTCAGGGTCCAGCACCTCGGCCGGGCCGCGACTGGCGAGCAGTTGGCGGGCCACTTTCATGGCCGGGCGGAGTCGCATTTGGTAGAGCGCTTGGAGCTCGACCAGTTGGTCTTGCCGGCGGCGATGGGCCTCCATGAGCTCCGTGTCCCTCGAGATCACCTCTTCCCAACGGGCGTACAGTCTCAGGTTGACGCTCGGCACCGCCAGCGCCTCGGCGAGGGCGCTGTCGTCGGGTTCGTCTTCCTGCCAACCCGCCGTCACCATGGCAATTCGGCCCGTCAGCTGCTGACGTTGAACCTCCTCACCGACGAACGGTTGGTATACCTGTGGACCGAGTACGACGACGCTTTTCATTTTCCCCTTGAGAACTCAGCGATACGGCTCGATGATGCTACGGCATTGCGCAAAGAATCAGCTCGTGGGTGAATCGCAGTTCGGTCTTGCCGCTCGAGGGAACCCACTCCTTGGCCGCGTGTTTTACACTTGGAGATCATCCCATGCACGTCATTTTCGTAGCGCCGGAGTTTCCCGCCAACCAGCGAGAGTTCGTGCGAGTCTTGCGAGACGTAGGGGCCTATGTGACCGGCATCGGCGAACGCCCTCTCGAGGCTCTGGATGAGCAACTCAAGAGCTGGCTCGGTGCCTACGAGCAAGTTCGCTCGGTCTGCGATGTCGACCAAATGATTCAGACCGTACAGCGCATTCAGGCCCGCGGTTGGGTCGACCGGCTCGAGGCCACGATCGAGTCCCACATCTTGCCCGCCGCACGGGTCCGAGAGGCCACGAAGATTCCTGGCACGAGCGTCGAGACCGCCTTGTTGTGCCGCGACAAACCGTTGATGAAGGCCCACCTGAGGAAACACGGCATACCCTGCGCCCGCTCGACTGGCGCGAACAGCGGCGACGAGGTGCGCGCCTTCGCCGACGAGGTCGGCTACCCCATCATCCTCAAACCACGCGCCGGAGCCGGAGCTGAGGCCACGATTCGGGTGGACGACGACGAAACCCTCGCCCGAGCGCTCCTCGAGATGGCGGTATCGGCTGGCAAATCGATCGCCGTCGAGGAGTTCGTCGAAGGCCACGAGGGCTTCTACGATACGCTGACGGTGGGCGGGGAGGTCGTCCACGAGTTCGTCTCGCACTACTTCCCCAACGTGCTCGAGGCCATGCGCACCCGCTGGATTTCCCCTCAGATCGTGGTCACCAATCGGCTCTCGATGCCCGATTATGATGAGGTCAAGGCGCTTGGCAGGCGTGTGGTCGAGGCGATGGGCCTGCAGACCTCCGCCACCCACATGGAGTGGTTTTTTGGCCCCAAGGGACTTCGGTTCAGCGAGATCGGCGCCAGGCCGCCGGGCGTCCGCCAATGGGATCTCTACAACGCCGCCAACGACATGGACGTGTATCGCGACTGGGCTCACGCCATCGCCTTCGGCAGCACCCAGCAAACGCCGTCACGGCGCTACTCCAGCGGCCTCGTCGCGCTGCGGCCAGACCGCGACGGGCGCATCTCCCACTACGACGGCGTCGACGCGGTCGTGGCCCATCTGGGCGACTGGCTCATCGACCTCCACCTCCCCGAGCCTGGAACCCCTACGCAACCCGTCGAGGCCGGCTACATGGCCAACGCCTGGGTGCGCGTCAAACACCCCGACTTCGACACGCTTCGGAGCCTGCTCGATTTCGTCGGCCAAACACTGAAGGTGCGGGCGAGATGAAGAAAGTCGTCTTCATTTCCCCAACCCACCCTGTCGAGATGATGGACTTCACGAGGGCACTCTCCGAGCAGGGCGCCGCCGTCTTGGGCGTCGGTGAACAGCCCGAATCGACGCTGCCCAGCGCAGTTCGTCCCTATCTCGACGCCTACCTTCAGGTCCCACGTCTCCTCGATGAGGCCTCGGCGAGCGCGGCAATTGTCCGCGCTGTCGAGAAGCTCGGCGTCGATCGCGTCGAGAGCCTCTGGGAGGTGACCGTGCAGCTCGCCGCCCGAGTCCGCGAGGCGCTCGGAATACCGGGCATGTCGCGAGACACCGTGCTGGGTTTTCGGGACAAAGAGCTGATGAAGGCGCGGTTGCGAGCCGCCAACCTGCCGGTTCCGCGCTCGCAGCGCGTCAAGACCGCCGAAGCCGCTTTGCAGGCCGCCGAGGACATCGGCTACCCAGTCATCATCAAACCCATCGATGGGGCTGGAAGCGCCGACACCTACCACTGCCGAACCGAAGACGAGCTCCAGCGCGCCCTCGTGCGTATGGGACACATCACCCAAGCGAGCCTGGAGGAGTACGTCGACGGTGACGAGTTCACCTACGATACGGTCTGCATCGACGGTAAACCGGTCTTCGAGAACGTCGCCCAGTACTTCCCGCGTCCGCTCATTGCCCGCAGTGAGTCGTGGATCAGTCCGGCGCAGATCGTCTACCGAGACCCCTTTCGGCCCGACCTGATGGCCGGCGTAGAGCTGGGCCGCAGCGTCCTGACCGCCCTGGGGATGGGCACCGGCTTCACCCACATGGAGTGGTACCGGCGCGCCGATGGGAGCCCGGTCTTCGGTGAGATCGGCTGCCGCTCCGGCGGCGGTCACTTCGTCGATATGATGAACTGGTCCAACGACTTCGACGTCTATCGAGGGTGGGCACAGGCAGTCCTGTCCGGCAACTTCGACGTCGTACCGCAACGAAAATACCACGTCGCCATGGTCTTCAAGCGAGCCCTGGGTGAGGGCCACATCACTCGGATCGAGGGCGTCCAGAACCTCTACGAGCGCTTCGGCAAAGCCATCGTCGCCAACGGACTGCTGCCCATCGGAGCGCACCGTCGAGACTGGAAGCAGACCCTCGTCTCTGACGGGTGCCTCGTCGTTCGTCATCCCGAGCTAGAGCCCTGCCGTGAGATGATGGACGCCATCGTTCGCGACGTTCACCTCTACGCCGAGTAGGGCCTCACACCACCTCGACCTGCACCAGGGAGACGAGGCCCGCCAGGGCGTCGCGCACCACCGCGGTGTCGGGGTGTCGCACGATGACGTACCCGTCCCCTTCGTAGCTGGTCGCGGCAAGTTGACCCACCTCGGGCAGCTGCGACTCGACGACGAGATGCCCGAACGCCTGCTGGGCCGCGCCGAGGCCATCGACGCGCACGATGCGACCTGGCCCCTTCGCCCGAAAGTAGGCCGCCCCCGTCGCGTAGCCGCGCTCTGCAAGGTGGAACCTGTCGTTGACCACGAGCTCGGCCCAAAGCCTGAAGAAGTCCGTGTCGTGCGCGGTCGACAACAAGTTCATGATGCGCGCACCGGGCGGCCTGGCCCCGATCTCGGAAAAAAGCACTCGCGATTCGGGCGCGCCGTCGCCGTCGCGACAGAACCACTCCATGTGGCTGAGTCCGGTCTGCATTCCCAGCGCCGCCAGCGCCGCGTAACCGACCTCGCAGACTTGGCTGTAGATGGCGGGCTCGAGATAGGTCGGCTCGCGCGGCAGCAGCACCGTCCACTGAATCCAGCGGTTCTCGAGCACGCGCATGGGCGACGGCAGATAATGGGTGAAGGAGTGCCACATGGGGACGCCGTCGACGCTGACCACGTCGAACGAGTACTCCTGCCCCGAGATCAGCTCTTCGCACAAGATGGGGTGCTCGGCGCTGGGCGGCGCCTGGGCGAGCGCGCGACGCAGCGCGGCCTCGTCGCGCACTTGATAGGTGGCTATGGCGCCGGCGCCGGCCGGTGGCTTGAGAACGAGCGGAAAGCCGACGAGCGCGGCAAACTCCAAAGCGTCCTCGACACAGCCCAACAACCGCGTTCGCGCACACAAAATCCCGGCGTCGCGCATGACCTGTTTCATGCGGGCCTTGTCGCGGAAGTTGAGCGCCGCTTCGACCCCCAGCCCAGGCAACCCGAGCCGCTCCCGCACCGCGGCGAGCGGCACCTGCAGCTGCTCGAGCGTGCCGAGCAGTCGATGGATCGGTCCACAGGCCGCCTCGCAGCGGCGCGTCGCTTCGGCGAGGTCGTCGATGTCGAGCCCGCGACGCACGCGAACGTGGTGGCTCAGTCGGTGTCTCACCCGGGCATCGAGCTTCTCGATGGGGTCCTCACTGATGAGCGACGTCCGCACGCCGGGCAGCGCCGCCACAGCTCCAATGAAGCGAACGGTGGTCTCGAGAAGGTAGGGAGCGACAAAAACAACGTGGGTCATAGCCGGCAGCGCTTCGTGCGGTGATGGGGGGCTTGAATCGGATATCCGCGAGTCGGGAGCGGAAGTGAAATACAGCTCAGAGTTGGTCTCCGCAATGCCTCTTTGCGCAAATTCGTCACCCAACAAGGGTCAACTAAGTTCGCTAAGCGGCCGGCCACTTGGATTTCTTTGTCTAGCGGTCAACGGCCAGAAAAGGAACTCTCTTGTGCGCCGGGGGCTTGCTCGCCGGAGCACGCCTGATCGTGCTCTTGGCCGCGCGGTCGGGTCGCCCAAAACCCCGCGCCTGATTCCGTAGGGGCGCAGCGTGCTGCGCCCTGCTTCCGCCAAATTTCCGGCTCGACCCGGAATCGCTCGGACCCCCTTGCCTGAATTTCCAGCTCGACCCGGCAAGCGCTCGGACGGTCCGCGCCTGACCTTTCCCATGTGAGAAACCTCGAGTGCCTCCAGACGGCGACACACAACAACCCTCCCGGTTTGCACCCCCCAGGGCGTTGCCCTGGGCTGGTTTGGTCGGCCCTTTCAGGGCCGGGGGGCCGACGCCCAGGATCAACGCAGTCCGTGCCGCGACGGAGCGCGGAACCTGGGCATCCGCCCCGA
>Ga0210044_10003802_pt1 | contig 21465 bp, 18 predicted proteins | sample CryGey13umfilter_2_FD_183959 | JGI IMG/M metagenome (GOLD analysis project Ga0210044, IMG submission 183959) | Groundwater microbial communities from aquifer in Utah, USA - Crystal Geyser 4/9/14 3 um filter (SPAdes) (version 2) | ecosystem: Environmental > Aquatic > Deep subsurface >... | reverse complement strand
GTTAACCCAAAACGAATCTTCCAATCTTGGAATCGTTTTTATTACTTTTATTGGAATGTCTTGTTCAACTGCTGCCTGTTCAATTTTGTCAAGCACACGATATACATATTCTGTAATAACTGGATTTTCAACCATAGTGTCATTACAAATTACATAAATATCACGTTTTACAATTCCTGTCAATTCTTTGATTTGTGAAATAGCTTTCCAAACAAGTTGGAGCATCACGGTAGAATCTTTTCCACCACTAAAACCAATAATCCACGGTCGATTTGTTTCGTCCGCATAAACATATTGGTCAATTATCTCATCTATTATATTTTGTATAAATTTTGCCATAACTTTCTAGGCAACTAAATTAGTTATTATTAAGTCAGCGTTGGCAAAAAATCGTGCTCTTTTGCTTGCGAAGCGATAGCTCGTGTTTTTTGGCAAGCAAATATACCCGATTGAGCGTTGGCTTTTTTTCTTTTTTCATATTGCAGCAAAAATATTTTTTCGTTTCTGTCATATTGTTTTTGTCTATGTCGTTGTCTTTTAGGCTTGTTGCTAACATCTCGGTTTACGCAATTGCATGTATTTCCACCTTACACGAAGGCTTAAAATTACTGTAAACAACAGTTTTACAGTATTTTATATGTTTTGTTGTTTTTTTCATCAGTTGCGTGTATTTTTTTTGATAGTGGGTAAGTTGGTAATTTTATCTGTATAAAAATAATAAAAACCAATACAGTAAATGTAACGTATTTTCCACTTTATATTTACCTTGTCAATTAACTTAAATGTAAAAAAAAATCGCAACAGTTGGTGTTGCGATTTTTTAGAACGAATTAACTGAAGTACTTATTTTCCTCCACCTTTTTCTTGTTGTTCAATTTCATCCAACTTATCATTAGCGGTTTTAGTTCCGTTTCCATCAGAACCTTTACCATCTTCAATAATCACTTTTCCTTTTTTATCTTTATTGTCTTCATCGTCTTCATCGCTATAAAATTTTCGCATAATGCTATCGTCCTTTATCACTTCTTTCTTACGTGCTTCCATTTTCTTTTTATCCAATTCATCTGGATCGTATTTTTTAAAAACGCCTGTTAATTTTTTGGCTTTGTCAGCATTAGTAATATCACCTTTTTCTCTTAAATATTCTTCGGCAATCAACATTCCTTGTGCTAGTACAGCAGATGTTGCTTTTGAGGGAACAAATTTTTCATCAATTTCTTTTAATGCAGCAGCTAAATTTTTATCTCCCTCAATGGCATTTTTTGATTTAACTTCGCTAATTCCTTGCCATAATAATAAAACTGGGTCACTTGGCACAGCTTTGTAAGCATTTTTGTAAGCTGCAGCAGACTTTCTGAATTGATCATTCAAATACAAATAGTTAGCTAATTTATTAGAGGTATCAGCAATTTGAATATAAAATTCTTTGAAATCATCAAACCAACTGTTGTCGTAATATTTTGGTGCTTTTTCATCTACTTTAATAAATTTGTATAGATGTTTTTGAGCCATTTTTAAAGGATCAGGAAATTGTGCATTTTTTTCATTTACATCAAATTTTCCTGGTCGTTTCGACATCTCATAATAACTCATAGCAGTATAAATGTAAACTAAAGGATGTTTTCTATATTCATCACTTTGCATCATCGATTCTCCTTTAAAAACCACTTTGTCGTATTTTTCGTCCACATACATAAAAATTAAATCATCAATTTTTTTGTCATTCGCTTTTGCTTTTTTGTCTTGTGCAAATAGTCCTGAGGAAACCACTAAAAGAAGTAAAAAAAGTATTTTGTATTTTTTCATGTTAATAATTTTAGGTTTTAAAAGTAAAAATTTTGTTGATGAGATACAAAGATAATGCCTTATTATTCAAACTAGTTAGATTTTGTTAAAATTTAATTGATGGCGAAAGTTTGATTATGCTAAAAACGAGATAAATTGTAGAATTATCTTTTTGTTCGGTCTTCAGTCTTCCAACTTCTGACTTCCAACTTCTGACTTCTGACTTCTGACTTCCAACTTCTGACTTCTGACTTCCAACTTCCAACTTCTGACTTCCAACTTCTGACTTCCAACTTCCAACTTCTGACTTCCAACTTCTGACTTCTGACTTCCAACTTCGATCTTCTGATTTCTGACTTTGGTCTTCGGTCTTCCGACTTTCAATTGTCACTCAATAATAATTTCTTTCCTTATTTTATTTGGAATGGTGTTGGTTAAGAATTCTACGGTGCATTTTTTAGCTCCTGCTTCTTTAGGATGATAGGTGAGATTTAAAACTAGAGGTTCCATTACAGGAATTTCTTTGGCAGGTAAATCAATGGTAAAACCCTCGCAGCTAAATGTTGCTGAAAAAATTTTCAAAGGAGCTTCACCATTATTAATAATCTTAAGTTGTTTCTCTGTTTGGTTAAGGCTTAGTCGAATGATAGTATCTTTAAATGTCAATAAAGGTAGTTTCTCCAATTCACTTCCATCCAATGCTTTTTGAATGGTATCATTAGCTTGAATGGCAATAATTTCTATTTTTCGCTCAAATGCAGCACCTGGACTATATACCGAATTACGTTTGTCAGCAATATCATCACTAATGGTTTTTATAGATTGATATTCTCCAAATGGAACTTTTATGAAGATTAATTGAGCTCCATTTAATGCAGTTCCATTGATGTAGGGTAAAATTTTACCGTTATCGTATTCACTTAAATAATTAATTAAACTCGAAACTCTCCGTAATGTTAAATTAACATTGTAATCCGATTTAGAAAGAGGACTAGCAAAACCTTTTATGGTTAAGGTAATGGTTTTTCCAGCTTCTAATTCTTTAATTAATAAAGGAGTAAATAGTTGCAAATCATTGGCTCCTTTATCAATGTAATCACTAAAAAGGTCTTCGATATCAATTAAAGCATCTTCTTTCTCATCACCAGCTAAACCTTGAGTGTATTCTTTTTTATATTCATTAAATAACTTCGTGTATTCTTTGTAAGTTGTAAAATAGTTTAAATCAGTTAATGTATCTGTCGATCTTGGGTTGGGATGGTCGTTGTGAAAATATAACCGTACTGGTAAATAACGGTTTAACTCCTCCAAAGTAGTATAAATTTGTTTGGTGGTATCTAGAATTTCATACTCCCAAATATCGTTACAACAAGTTTCTCCTTTTTTAGTGTAAGAACCTTTTCTATTAGAAGTAATTAAAGCAGTATGATTTCTAATGTTATAATAAAAGTCGTTGGTGCTAGTATTGATGGGATAACCCATGTTTTCTGGCTTTTCAAAACTAGTAAGTTTGGAATGAGCTTTAAAAATATCAAAACCTCCTAAACCGTAATGCCAATTAGAACTGAAGTATAAGGCTGTGTCTTTAGAATTATAGAAAGGAGTGATTTCATCTTCGATGCTGTTAATGTTGTCACCAGCATTAGCAGGAGTTGTAAAGGAGCCATTTTCGTTTTTTTGAGCATACCAAATATCCAATTGTCCTTTGCCACCAGTTCTGTTGGAGGAGAAAAACAACACTTCTTTTCCCTCTATTTCTGCAATAGAAGGTTGTGTAGAAGTATAACCTTCCATATTTACTTCTTTTACTTCATAAGGACTTCCCCAAGTTCCTTTATCATAATTAACTGCGTATATTTTGCAATGATAACTTCTGTCGCAACGGGTATAATAAAAAACAGTTCCTTTGGCATTTAAACAACCGTTAGCAATGTGATAACCTGGTTCATTAATTTTTTCATCCAATTTGGTGTCTAATTCCCAAGCATTATTGTGTTTAACACCTTTAAAAAGCCGAACTAAATATAAAGAAGTATCAATCACAATATTATTGTCTTGCATTTTTTCATCTCTCAAGGAAGAATAAATAACAGTAGAATCGTTTAAAAGTGTTCCGCCAAGTTCACTGCTGTAAGTGTTGATTGAACTTCCCATGTTACTGATGTCAACAAGCACAGAATCTCTCCTAATTTTCAGGGCTTCTTCACATGATTTTAGTTCATTCATCACTTTTAAATAGTGATACCCTTTTTTGTCTTTAGAAAAAAATCGTTTAATGCGTTTAAAAGATGTTTTTGCCTCCCCATACTTTTCATTGTATTTCAGCATCATCGAATACCAGAATGGAGCAAGTGGATAAACGATTCCCCTGTCTTTTTTATACACGTAATAGTATTTTGATTCGGCTTTGGCGTAATCGTTATATCCTCGAAGTGATTCGGCATATTTAAAAACAATATCTAGATAAGTGGAGTCGATGTCTAGTGCTTTTTTATACCAAATAGATGCTCCGTAAAAATCTCCTTCTCCATACAATTGGTCGCCAACTTTTACAAGTTGTTTTTGATTTTGGGCGTTTAGTGAAAAAGAGAAAAGAAAAAAGAGAAAAGAAAAAAGAATGTTTTTTGCTAACGTCATTGCGAATTTTGAACAGCAAAAAAAAGCAATCTTAATTTTAAAATTGCTTTGTACCTTGCAAAGACGATTAGTGTTTTTTAAATATAATTTGGACAAGCTTTGTATCTTTTAATGTCTGGTTTATAACGTTGAATGATGTAGATAAGAGCAAATTCAAATCCTCCACGATGATTACTGGCAACACTTAAGGAAGAAAGGTTAAGGTCGTAACTGATGCCAAAATGAAAACTAGCATAATCTAATCCAACATTAAAATAGGTGGCATCTGAATTTCGATACCAAATTCCAGCATATAGTGCTTTGTAGTTTCCATTGTTTAAGTGATATTTTCCTTGCCCTCCAAAAATTATTTCTTTAAATTTATTTTGCTTTTGAAACAAGATTGTTGGTAAAACATCTATTTTATCATTTACAGCAAATAAACCACTAGCATGCAGCGTTATTCGTTGATGAAGCGGTATGTTTTCATTAAAAAAAGTTTGTTGAGGTTTTAGAATATTGTGCATCGCAAAACCAGCAGTTACTTCTTTTCGTTGAGCAATTTTATAATTCCAGCTAACACCTCCGTGTAAATTAAAATAAGTTCGACCATCGTTCACAAATGTTTCTCCATTGCCAAGGTTAGCATCGTAATAATTTCCATTGTATTGATTATCGAACTGCAATGCATTGTAATTGATACTTCGTTGTGTAAATGCAGGCTGAGCAGCGATACTAATACTTTGAGAGGAATCTTTTAATGGAATGGTATAAACAGCTCCTAAAGCTATTTGTAACGTACTAAACTCAGAATCGCCAGCTTTATCATTATAAATAGATAATCCAGTACTTATAGGTGAATTAAAAATACGTTTTGCATCCACGCTTAGCCCATAAGTGGAGTAGGGGGTAGTAACCGAACTCCATTGCGAACGTTGGTTAGCCACCAAACGAAATTCTCCATTAAAAGCACCAGTTAATCCTGGGTTTAAATTTAAAGGTGAATTATAAAATTGAGAAAAGTGAATGTCTTGACCTTGTATAAAAAGAAAGAAAAAAGAAAAAAGAAAAGAGAGTACTATTTTTAATTGTTTACACATTCACCAATTATCTAATTACAGTTACGTTTCCTTTTTTAAAGTATTCTTGTCCGTCAACACAGGTAATGGTTAAGTAGTAAACAAAAACACCTGGGTCAACCAACTTTGCATTAAAAGTTCCGTCCCAACCATTTTTTTGTTGGTCTGTTTCAAAAACCAATTCTCCCCAACGGTCGTAGATTTTTAAAACCATTTCCTTCACATTCCTTCCTCTAACAAATAATACATCGTTTTCGTTATCCCGATTGGGAGTAAAAGCATTTGGAATAAACACATCTGGTTCTCCACAGTTCACTTCAAAGGCATAAATGGTATAAGAAACGGTATATACGCAACCTGTAGCAATTTCAGTTAATAATACAGTATAAGTTATTGTTGTTGGAGGAGTAGCAGTTGGGTCGGAAGAATTAAGGCTAGTTAAGAAAAATGGAGGCGACCATAAATAAGTAAATCCACTATTTGGAGTAACATGAATGACTGTTCCTTCTCCATCATACAACGTGTCTTTATCTGCCCAAATGTTAATGTTGTTGGGGTTAAATCCAGAAGGAGTAACTTGTGCTGTATCACTATCGATACAGCCATACGAATTTTGAGCGATAACAGAATAAGTAGTTATCGAATCGGGATTTACGATTGGACAGGTTGAATTGACACCACTAATAATTGACGATACAGGAGTCCAATTATAAGTTAGCGAATAGTTGGAAAGATTGGTAACGCACAATGGAACTTGAACACCTAAACAGGTTCCGGTATCATGCGTTTGAATTTGAAAACCAACATAATTCACTAAAAAACTATCAATTGCAGCACACACTCCGTTGGTAGCCATCACATAATACCAAGTAGTATCAGTTACCGTGACCAATAAACTTGAATCGCTTAAATTAGAATTGATGGTATCTGTAAACTGGTTGTTGGTTGACCAAATAAATGAAACTAATCCTCCAGTTGTAAAAACCTCTAAAGTGGTGGTATCGCAAGTCGTAGTTGTATCGCCACCACTCACTGTTATTGGAGGAGAAACTGTAATGGTTTGAAATGCAGTATCAACTGTATTACAAATAGAATCGGTAATTAATAGAGAAACTTGATAAACGCCTGGGGTAATGTAGGTTTTTATCGGATTAAAAATTTGAGAAGTCGTATCACCACCTCCAAAATCCCATAAATAAGTATCGCTATTGTTACTGGTATTGGTAAAAGTAATAGTTAAAGGAGCACAACCCTGAAAAGTATCGACAGAGAAAGCTGCTTTTGGAATAATTTCAAAATCGAATTTAAAAATACCATTATTACAGAAAGAGCTGTTGTTGTAGTTCGACCATGCTCCAGATGTAGTTGGAAAATCACTGTTTCCCCAGCAGCCAGCACAAACAGATTGGTAAACAATACCATTTTTATCAAAACGGCTGGTGCCCCCATCAACATGTTCCTGACTTTGGTTACCACCAAAATAAGTTCCAAACAACATGGATTGTGCATTCCGTTCTAAAACAAATAAGTAAAAATTAAATCCATCACCAGAAGTTGGTTGTGGGGCATTTGCTGTAGTTGGCATTCCTGTTAAAGGAGTTCCATTTAAAATATTTCCTCCCCAGCCCGAAACATAAACATTTTCACATCTGTCCACTAAAAAAGCAGCAGGAGAAAATTCAGAATTGATATTACCATTACCAAACAGTGTTGAATAATCAATAGCAGTAAGGTTGTTGCTAATTCGCTGTATAAATTGACCACTATTTAGATTAGCGTAAGGAGCATTAATGATTGGCATACTTCCTTCAGTTTGCCCAACGGTGTAAATGCTTCCAAATCGATCAATATCGATAAAATAACATTGGTCATAACTATTAGTGCCAATATAAGTAGCAGCAAGTATGGTTGAACCATTAGTGTCAATTTTAGTGATATACCCATCTGCTTTTCCACCTTGAAAAGAAGTGTTGATGGCTCCTAAGGTGGCAGGGAAATCAACAGAGTTTGTCCCACCACAAACGTAAACGTAATTGTTGGTATCTACTTTAATAGAGAAACCTGCATCAGCATTACTTCCTCCCAAATAAGTACTCCAAACTAAAGAAGTTAAGTTAGTATTAAATTTAAAAACTACTGCATCTTGATGTCCATTTAAGGTGTTGTCAAACCCGTTAAGAAAAGGAAAATCAGCTGATTTTGTGGAAGAAGCAACGTAGCAATTTCCATCTTCATCTAACATTATTTCTCCTCTGTACTGATCGCCATAATTATTCATTAAAGTATCGTAAGTTAGATTTACCGTGTGGTTGACCCCATCATTTGCACTTCCTCCAATATAGGTGCAGCCTAATAAATTAGTTCCTGTTGGATTTATTTTAGCAACATAAATGTCTGTACCATTGTTAAATTTTGTACCATTGGAACTAAAAAAGAGATAAGAACCACCGTTAAATGAAGTATCGTAAGCACCTGAAGTTACTGGAAAATTAGTTGAGCTAGTTGCACCATAAATGTAAAGCTCATTATTTTCGTTAGCAATGATGCTGTGAACAGTTTCTGCTTCTGTTCCACCGATGTAAGTTGAATAAATTAAGTTAGTACCAGTAGAATCATATCTGGTAATTACAACATCAGTAATACCATAAGCAGCTATCCCATTAAAACTACTGTCGAAAGCACCCAATGTAGTTGGATAGCCCACATTAAAAGCTGTTCCACCAGCAAATAAACTTCCATCGTAACCATAAGTTGCTGTCATACCAAAATTATCGGCTGTTGAACCGGAATAACTAGCAAATACTAAAACGGGGTCAATAATTAAAGGGTATTTTTTTTTATAGTCTTTTAAGAGTTGGAAAGAAACGACGTTATTATTGAGTATAAATTGACAAGGAACTTCTATTTTTTCTCCATTAATTAGTTGATAAGCATAAGGTTTTTGTTCAATAATTTCATTTACGGAAGTAGTGATGTGAAGATTTCCTTTTTTATCTATCCTTAATTTATCAGTTCCTTCATATTGCAATTGTACTTCGTTAATTTTACCACCCGGATTAATAATAACATCGTATTTTAATTTATCTCCTAATGAATATAGAGCTAAATCAATGTTATTGTAAAGATTATGGTAATGAATTAATTGGTAGGCTTTTACATTTGATTGCCAATTTTTAGCATCCTTCCCTAAAAAATAATTGTAATATTCGGGAAAAGCATTTTTACTTGCTATGGTAACCTCTTTATTAGCAGCTAAAAAATTAATCCGAAAAGCATGGGATTTGAAATTTTCATTTTTTTCTTTTGGATTAAAATTGTGAAAATGATAGTTGTCAGAATTGTAAAAATTATAGGTGAACGAATTTTTTTCTACAAACAAAGCTCCGTTGCCTAAATTGGCTTTAAATAAAAAGGGTTCTTCCCATTGCCCTTTATTTTCAGTAAATCGAATTCCATTATTTCCAAAGGAAATGCTAAACGGAAAGAGGAGAAGCAAAGGTAAAAAGTATAGATAATGTTTCATAAGCAAGGTAAATTTAAGAAAATATTGATTGTTACACAAAATTCTAATCTTTAAATTTTTTTAAATTTTTATCTTGTACTATTCAAATAAATAAAATACATTTGAAAATTATTTAGAATCATTCTAAATTAAAATGATCAATATATTAATTGCAAATAACAACCAAATAGCTGGAGAGGGTTTAAAAACGATACTTCAGTATGAAAAAGAGAATAGGGTGCTGGGAATTGTTAATTCATTAGAGCAACTTATTCTTCATTCAAAAAAATATCTACCTGAAATTATAATCATTGATTACTCTCATGAATCATTTGGGATTGAGTCGATAAAAGAAATTAAAAAAATTTATAAAAATTGTAAATTATTAGCCATTACCGAAAAACTTTCTAAATCAACGATAGCTAACGCTTTAAAAAACGGAATAAATAGCTATTTATTATTGGATTGTGATCAACCAGAAATATTAGAAGCTATTACTGAAACTCATAAAGGCAAACAGTTTTATTGTGGGCTTGTTCTTGATATTCTTTCAGAGAAAAACGATAGCGATAATTGCTCAGGAATTACATTATCGAAAAGAGAAATTCAAATTATTCGATTAATTTCTGAAGGTTGTATCAATAAAGAGATTGCTAATCAATTGTTTTTAAGTACTCATACTGTAAATACACATCGTAAAAATATTATGAATAAATTAGGTATTAAAAATACTGCTGGAATAGTTATTTATGCAGTTAAAGAAAATATTATCGCTACTTAATTCAACACAAAATACCCTTTTTGCGGTATTGTTTTCCTTTTTTCATTAGTGTTATTTTGTACCACTATTTATAATAAGTCTAAATAAAAATAAGATACAATGAAAAAAAAATTATTAAGTATTGGAATAGGTCTGCTAGCTATTAGTTTCAATGCCATTTCGCAAGAATCTATTGACAGCAATCAAACTTCAATTTCTCAAGAAAAAGAAGGGAAATTAACCATTGGAGGGTATGGGCAAATAGATTACAACCAACCTTTTAATGATACTGCAAAAGCTAACGGAACTTTAGATGTTCATCGTTTGGTAATTTTATTGGGCTATCAGTTTAATGACAGAGTGAGTTTTGTAACAGAAATTGAAACAGAGCATGTGGTAGAATTATACGTTGAACAAGCATTTATCAATTATAAAGTGATTGAACCTTTTAGTATTCGGGCTGGATTAATGTTAATTCCTATGGGTATTATTAACGAGTATCACGAACCACCAACTTTTAATGGAGTGGAAAGACCTAACCTCGACAATACAATTGTGCCATCTACTTGGAGAGAAATAGGTGCTGGTTTTACTGGTAATATTGATAAATTATCGATAAAATATCAAGCCTATGTTGTTAATGGTTTCATGGGTTATAATGGTGCTGGCACATTGAGAGGAAGTGATGGCTTTAGAAAAGGAAGACAAAAAGGAGCCGCATCTACAATCAGCAGCCCAAACTATTCAGCAAAATTAGATTTTTATGGAATAACAGGGTTAAAAATTGGTGCTGCAGCGTATGTTGGTGAAACACAATCAACATTATACAATGGCTTATTAAATTCAGATACCACCGGAGCCTTAGATAGAGCAGATTCTAGCACAGTTGGATTGATGATGTTGGGTTTTGATATTCGCTACCAATTTAAAGCACTTGGAATGAGAGGTCAACTTATAAAAGCTAGCATTTCAAATACTGAAGCCTACAATATGTTTACAGGAAAAGACTTAGGTTCTTCCATGTTAGGATATTATGGCGAAATAAGTTATGATGTGCTTAGCATCTTTAAAAAAGAAGCTAAAGAAAAAATAATTCTTTTTGGTCGATACGAATATTATGATACTCACGACAAAGTTGCAAAAGGGACTACAAAAAATGATTCGTATGCTCGAACAGACATTACCTTTGGAATAAGCTACAAAGTTAGTGCTGGTGCAGTGTTTAAAGCAGATTATCAATTGTTGGATAATAATGGGAAAAACAATACTTCTGCAAAACAAATTAATTTAGGAGTAGGAGTTTGGTTTTAATGATATATTTGAAGTATGAAGAAGTATTGGTTTCTAATTTTATGGAGTACACTGTTTTTTTCTTTCGAAAATTTTCAGTTTAATTTGTCGAAGGCAGCTATCAAAAAAATGGATAAAACTTTGGCAGATTTGTGGCAAGGTAAAACCATTACCAAAAAGCCCATCAATTTATCGATAGAAAATAAAAAGAAATTATCATTTCCGCTCAAAAATGAAACCTTTTATCAACTTATAATTAATACTAAAACAAGTGCTTACCTAGTTTTATCGAAAGGAAAAGGTAAAATGAACTTTTTTGATTATATGATTGTTTATAACCTCGACCTTTCTATCTTAAAAGTAAAACTTTTAGTGTATCGAGAAGAGTATGGTGGTGAAATTGGAAGTGACCGTTGGTTGAAACAATTTACCGGAAAATCAAACCCCAATCAAATGAAATTTGGTAATGATATTCAAAATATTTCTGGAGCAACAATCTCTGCTCAATCTATTAATGAAGATATTATCAAAGTAACTAAACAACTGATTGAACTAAAAGAAAAAGGAATTATCTGATATGGAGTTAAGTGGTAAAATACATGCGTTGCCAAAGTTAGCTAAATTATTAATTGGGTTTTTTATGCTAACCCTTAGTTTTGGCTACTTTGTTGGATTACGATTTATTCAAGAAAACACGAATTATACTACGAATGGAATTGAAGAGCAATACATCGGAAATGAAGGAGATGAGCATGCAGCAGTAATGAAATTTAAAAAATCGGAAAAAGAAATCATAAGCATGGTTCATAATCATGTAATTAGCATGTCTTTTATTTTCCTACTATTAGGAGTTATACTATTAATAACCTCTCTACCAGCTTGGCTAAAAAAAATATTAATCATAGAACCTTTTCTTTCCATTATCCTAACGTTTGGTGGTATTTGGTTACTATGGAGTGGAATAATTTGGTTTAAATATATTGTAATCATCTCTGGAATTCTGCTAACCCTTTCTTTTTTTACATCGGTACTCTTAATTTTCCAACAATTACTAAAGAAAAGTTCATAAAAAAACCTCCAACAACAGCTAGAGGTTTTAAAATTTCAACAATTAAAAGCTATAATTAAATCACTTTAACATTTACTGCATTTAATCCTTTTCTACCTTCTTGTAATTCGAATTCTACATGGTCGCCTTCTTTAATTTGACCAACAATACCGCTTACGTGTACAAAGTACTCTTCTTTTGAATCTTCATCGATAACAAATCCAAATCCCTTTGCTCCGTTGAAGAATTTTACTGTTCCTTTTTTCATTGTATTAAATTTTATTAAAACTCAAATATAGTGTAATTTCATTAATTGAATAATTTTTGATAAAAATATTTTTTATATCTCACTTATTCAACTAATTTTTAATGATGATGACCACCAGCACCATGAACATGACCATGATTCATTTCTTCTTCCGTAGCTTCTCTAATTTCTAATATACTTCCTGTAAAATGTAAATCTTGATCTGCCAAAGGATGATTTACATCTGCTGTAATGGTATTGTTATCATTAATAGCAACAATTTTTGCAGGGTGTACATGTCCATTTTGGTCTTGTAAAGGCAACACATTACCAACAACCACCTCTTCAACTAATTTACCATCTTTCATAAAAATGTCTTGAGGCAATTCAATAACGGCTTCTTCAGTTCTTTTTCCATAAGCGTTTTCGGCTTTAATACCAAAAGAAAACATTTCTCCAACCGATAAATTAACAACATTGGCTTCAAATTCAGGAATCATTTGTCCTAAACCAGATAAAAATACTAAAGGCTCTTTACCTTCGGTAGATTCAATCATTTCTCCTTTAGCAGTATTTTTAAACAAGTTGTAATTTACTGCGATAACTTTACTTTTATTTCTAATCATAAATATATTTTTTTGCAAAGATATTAATAAAAATAATAGTTGACAAAATGGATTTATAGCTATTTTTACACTATGATTTTAATAGCAGATAGTGGTTCTACCAAAACGGATTGGCGATTGGTAAATATGGAGGGCATCCTTCATCTGACGGACGAAACCATCGGTTTTAATCCTTATTTTATTTCATCAGCAATTATATTAAATGAACTTTCCACTTCTAAATTAGCTAAAATAAAAGAACAAGTTAAACAAGTTTTTTTTTACGGAGCAGGTTGTTCTACCACCCAAAATTGTCAACTAATAGAAACACCTTTACGCACTTTTTTTAATCACGCAGAAGTAGCAGTTGAACATGATTTATTAGCCGCTTGTAGGGCTACTTGTGGAACAACAAAAGGCATTGTCGCCATTTTAGGAACAGGTTCAAATTCGTGTTTATACAGCGGATCTGTTATTTTAGAAAATGTGCAATCATTAGGCTATTTGTTGGGAGATTATGGCAGTGGAGCAGACATAGGAAAAACATTTATTACGGCTCTTTTAAGCAACGAATTACCTAAAGAAATTGAAGCCGAATTTAAAAAACAATACCAGTTAAGCACTTCCGACATTTTAAATGCGGTGTATAAAGAGGCTTTACCCAATCGGTTTTTAGCGGCATTTAGTTTGTTTGTTTATCAGCATAAAAACAATCCTGTTTTACAAAACATGGTTAAAGAACGATTTGATTTATTTTTTAAAAAAAATATTTGCAAGTATTCCGATTACCAACACCAAACAATACATTTTGTGGGTTCCATTGCATTTATGTACCAAGATGTATTGGCAAAAACGGCTGCAAACTACCAAATTAAAATGGGCAGAGTAATTCAGCATCCTATCCAAGATTTAGTGAATTACCACCTTTTAAATTCGTAAAAACACCTCTTTTTTGTTAGTTAATCATGAATAAAAATACATGCTAATATTAAGCTAGCTAAATTGGATTTTGACTAAAAAATAATAGAGGTCAGTGGATAATTACATATTTATTATCTTTGAAATCAACAAAAATAGGGATTATATGAAAATATTTAATGGACAAAACCTCTTAGAGTTTGCTGAACGCTTCAAAACCGATGAAAACTGCTTAGAATATCTTGCTCACTACAAGTGGGAAGAAGGGTTTAAATGTACAAAATGCGGACATACAGCTTGTCAGACAAGGAAAAACCATTCAAGAACTTGTAATAAATGTTGCCACACGGAGTCAGCAATGGCAAACACCTTATTTCACAAGGTTAAGTTTGGTATTCGCAAAGCATTCTTTATATGTTTTGAAATGGCGATCACCACAAAGAGTCTTTCAGCTAGCTACGTTGCAGAACGTTTTGGTGTAACAGAAAAGACTGCACGTCTTTTCATGCACAAAGTACGTGAAGCCATGAGTTCAAGTGGGAATCATCCTATGGATGGAAATGTTCATGTTGATGAATTTGTTGTAGGTGGTAAAGAAGAGGGCAAAGTTGGTCGCAGTTATAACAGTAAGAAAAAGAAAGTGGTATGTAGTCTTGAACTTGGAAGGGTCATCGACCTTTAATGAAGCAATACAACATTTCTCAAATAGAAAGTAATGGGGGCTTAAATTTTAAAGCCTTGCACACTATGATACATCAAGTGAAATCATGAATTAGAACAACTTATTCGTGGGTTAGTGAATTTAATATCAACCGGTATCTTAACGAATTCTGTTATCGTATTAACCGTTCTCAAATGAAGGAGAATATTTTTAACAACCTAATTGGTAGAATGGTAAGTGCGGATAAAAAATATCAATCCGAATTAATATGTACCTAACTACTGACCTCTATAAAACTAATTATTTCTTCATCATTTTATGTTCTTTAATTCTAGCAGATTTACCAGTTCTTTCTCTCAAGTAGAAAATTCTAGATCTTCGAACATCACCGTGTTTATTCACTTCAATTTTTTCTACAAATGGAGAAGCTAAAGGGAAAATTCTTTCAACACCAACACCTCCAGACATTTTTCTAATGGTAAAAGTTTCATTAGCACCAGAATTTCTTCTTTGCAAAACAATTCCTTGAAAATGCTGAGTTCTTTCTTTATTACCTTCTTTAATTTTATAATACACTGTAATGGTATCTCCAGCCCTAAATGAAGGTAGTTCATTTATTGGTGATAAATCATTTTCAACAAATTTAATTGCGTTCATAACTCAAATTTTTTCCTAATTATTAAGGGTTGCAAATTTAGTTATTAAAATTTAGTTTTCAAATAAATGATAAAATATTATTCAATTTTATTTTTTTCTTCTTCTAATAGCTGTATTTTATAAGTTTCATAATAACTTCCTTTAGCCTTTAATAAGCTTTCATGCGTTCCTTTTTCTATTATTTCTCCTTTTTCAATTACTAAAATAATATTTGCATTTTTAACCGAAGAAACGCGGTGACTAACAATAATAGAAGTACGGTCTTTCATGATGAGCTTTAGATTGTTCAAAATTATATCTTCGGTTTCGGTATCAACAGCCGATAGGCAATCATCGAAAATTAATAATTTAGGATTTTTGATGATGGCTCGGGCAATAGAAATTCGTTGTTTTTGTCCACCAGATAAAGTGATACCTCGTTCACCAATTTTCGTTTGAAATCCTTTAGGGAACTCAATTATTGAGCTGTAGATAGCAGCATCTTTAGCGGCTTTTTCAATAATCGATTTATCGGGAAGTTCGTTTTTATACCCAAAAGCGATGTTGTTTTCGATGGTGTCGGAAAAGAGGAAAACATCTTGTGGTACTAAACCGGTGTTTTCTCTTAATTTATTAAGGTTGATGGTTTTAATATTTTTGTCATCAATTAAGATATGACCACCATTGGTGTCGTAATTTCTTAATAATAGATTAATGATGGATGATTTTCCAGCTCCTGTTCTTCCAACTATTGCAAGGGTTTCTCCTTTTTTTACTTCAAACGAAATATTTTTTAAGGCTTTAATTCCTGATTCGGGGTAAGTAAAAGAAACATTATCAAATGTAATTTTTCCATCTATTTCTAATTGATCATTTGTAGGATTAATAATACTTGAATGAACTGATAAAAACTCGTTGATTCTTTTTTGAGATGCTGCAGCCCTTTGTATAATTGAAGTTACCCATCCTATTGCTGTAACAGGCCAAGTTAACATATTAATGTAAATTACAAATTCTAAAATATTTCCTTTGGTTAGTTTTTTCGCTTCAGGAATAAGAGGATTAGTAACATTGGCAATGTATTCGTTTCCTCCAATATAAATCGTAAAAATGGTACTCATTCCAATTAATAACATCATAATTGGAAAAAAGAGAGCATGGGTCTTCACTAAATCCATCGAATATTGACGATAATCTTCATTTTCTTTTTCCAATTTAGCGAAAAAGAATTTTTCTTTTACATAAGATTTTATGATTCTAATTCCAGAATAAGTTTCCTGAGATAAGGTAGTAATATCAGATAGTTTTTTCTGAACTTTTTCGCTTTGCCGATTGATTAAATTACTTACATAATAAATGATTACAGACAAAATAGGTAATGGAATTAATGAGTAAATGGAAAGTCGAACATTAATAGAAAACATTACAGGAACCACCAACGCAAATAATACAATTAAATTTATGGTGTACATAATGCCAGGGCCAATATACATTCTTACTTTACCCACATCATCACTAATGCGATTCATAATATCACCTGTATTATTTTCTTTATAAAAAGTGCTATCAAGCTGTTGATACTTATTAAAAATTTCATTTTTTAAATCGTATTCAATTAAGCGAGACATGATAATGATGGTTTGTCTCATAAAAAAAGTGAAAACACCTTTTAAGATAGCTAAAATAAGTACAATTATTCCGAATAACAGGATTGTCTTTGTAAAAGATTGCCCTCCGAACAAAGCAGATAAATAAGAGTTGTTGGGAAATGTTGTCCCATTTAATTGAGCATCGGCTAAATCAAAAGCTTGCCTAATAATTTGAGCAGGATATAAACCAAATACATTTGAGATGGCTACAAACAATAACCCCAATAACAAACGATATTTGTATTTGAATAAATATTTATTGAGGTGTTGTAAGGATTTCATGAATAGGTTTTTGTTTTATGGCTTTTCAATTCTTTAATTTTTAAATTAGCTCATTTATTCAATAACTTATTTTCTTATTAAATAGCGATAACAATTCAGTAAAAATAATAACTTTGCTCACTTCAAAGCAGAAAACAAAAAGTTAGCTGTCAAAAGTAACTATCTTTAAGGATTAAAAATTAAAAAACTAACATCATGACAGATATTTTAGAAGTTAAAGAAATAACAACAGACAAAAATAGTGTGTTGTCGCAAATGGTAAGCATGGATCACGAACAAGTACTTTTTTGTCAAGATCGAGCTACTGGATTAAAAGCAATTATAGCTGTACATAATACTGTTCTTGGGCCTGCATTAGGTGGAACAAGAATGTGGGAATATGCGAATGAAGCTGCAGCCCTAACAGATGTGTTAAGATTATCTAGAGGAATGACTTATAAAAATGCCATTTCTGATTTAAAATTAGGTGGAGGAAAAGCCGTAATTATTGGAAATTCTCATACCGATAAAAATGAAGCATTGTTTAGAAGATTTGGTCAATTTGTTAATTCGTTAGCTGGAAAATACATTACAGCCGAAGATGTTGGAGTTTCTACACAAGATATGTCGTGGATAAATAAAGAAACTAATTATGTGGTAGGGTTACCTGGAAAAAGTGGAGATCCTTCTCCTGTTACTGCTTATGGCGTTTATATGGGAATAAAAGCATGTGTAAAAGCACAATTTGGTAATGACTCTTTAGCAGGAAAGAAATTTGCTGTTCAAGGAGCTGGTCACGTAGGACAACATGTCATAAAACACTTAACTGAAGAAGGTGCAAAGGTGTTTGTAACTGATATTTATGCACCGACCTTAAAAGAAGTTGCCAATAAATATGGAGCAACTATTGTTGGTTTAGATGAGATTTATGATTTGGATGTAGATGTATTTACGCCATGTGCTTTGGGAGCAATCATTAACGATGAAACTTTAAGCAGATTAAAATGTTCAATTATTGCTGGAGCTGCTAACAACCAATTAAAAGATGAAAAAATTCATGGAAAAGCAGTGATGGATAAAGATATTATTTATGCACCAGATTTTATGATTAATGCCGGTGGTGTTATTAACTGCTTTGCCGAAGTGGACGGAAGAAGTGCCGAATGGGCGATGGAAAAAGCTGCTCAAATTTATCATACCACAACAGAAATAATTAATGGTTCAAGGACGAACAATATTCCTACTTATGCCATCGCCAACAAAATGGCAGAAGACAGGATTAAACAAGCAAAATAATATTAGTTATAGGGAGTAGGGAAGTATGTTAAGTAGAAGATATTTAAGAATTAAAGTGTTTCAGGCATTGTATGCTTATTATCAATCGGATGATAAGAATAAGAAAAAGGTAGAAAGTGAAATGTTCTTAAGTATTGAAAGAATGTACGATTTATACTTGATGCTATTAACTTTAGGTCCTGAATTATTTCATCAATCGAAGTTGAAGATGGATGGAGCTAGAAACAAAATGCTTCCTACCAAAGAAGACCTCGACCCCAATACGAAATTTATAGATAACAAGGTGTTTGATTTACTAGAAAACAACAGTAATTTAAAGACTTTAATTAAAGAGAAAAAGCTAACTTGGAGTAACGACCAAGAATTGATGATTAAGCTGAATGCTTTTTTAAAAGGACATGAAATATATAAAAATTATGTAGCTAGTGAAACCTCTTCTTTTGAAGAAGATAAAAAATTTGTTGTTGATTTTTATAAAAAAGTAATTCCTGAATTTGATTTACTCTTATCGGTACTTCAGGATAAAAGTATTTTTTGGGGATTGGAAGAAATCGATTTTATTTTAAGCATGATTTTGAAAACTGTTAAAAGTTTCTCCCCAAAATCAAACGCTTTTGATCAATTACTTCCACTCTATAGAGATGAAGAGGAAGACATCCAATTTGTAAAAGATTTACTTCATGAAACAATTACTAACGATACCGAAAACTCTAAATTAATAGCCGACAAAACTAAAAATTGGGATGTTGATCGTATTGCCATGGTAGATATTATTTTAATGAAAATGGCATTGTCGGAATTGTTATACTTTAATTCTATTCCTATAAAAGTTACGCTAAACGAATACATTGAGCTTTCTAAATGGTACAGCTCTCCAAAAAGTAAAATATTTGTAAATGGTATATTAGACAAATTGGTTCTTGAATTAAAAAGCAACGGTCAACTTAAAAAAATAGGTAGAGGACTGTTAGAGAGTTAAAAGGAATAAGTAGAGAGAAGTAAGGGGTAAGTAGAAAGCAGTAAGAAATAAGTAACCTCCCTCATTAGCTAATTATCCATCATTAATTACTTTCCACCCATTAAAATAGAAGTATTGATTTTATATTTTTTATGTGAGCGAATTCCAATATATTTTAATTCTGGGTGCAACAGTGCTTTTCGTTGAATTAAACTTTCTTTATCATCATCTATTAGTAAATCAATAACAATCGAAAGTGCATCTGGATAGCCGTATTGATTACATTCTTTAATAGTTTTATACTTGTTTTTGAATTTTTCCATTCGTTCTTCAAAACTTTTAGAGTCTTCGGAGCGGTGTCCTTTTTTTCCTAGCCTTCCCATTTCTTTTGCATGTTGTATGGCTTCTTTAAATAAATCATCTTGAGGTTCTAACGGTGGCATTGAATCTTGCTCAGTTAACGTATTTACCAACGAACGATAATATTTATTTTTTGGTAATCGAACATCGTCCATGTAATCTTTTAAGTACGTTTCGGCAAAAAGTTTACCGTTCATTCGAGCTAAGTTGATATAGAAAATAACTTTTTTTTCTTGAAAGGAAATGTCTTTTAAAGTTCTAGCACTATTAGCAATGGCTAAATCTTTTGTTTTCCACGATTCAAAAGGAGTAATTTTTTGGGCAGATACACTAGCAGTAACGACTAATAGCAAGGAGAAAATGTAACAGCAATTCTTTGTCAAAAGATAATTTTATTTGTCGGCAAAACTATTCATTTAATCGATAAAATTAAGCATCTAAAATTATTTTTTATACTATATTTGAATAGTGAAAATTTAAAAATTAAACTTTTACACAACAGCAAAACTTTTATCGCAATTGTAGTTAGAATTTTAAGGGTTGTAGGAAAAAGAAAGCGATTCTTTTTACAGAACCGCCTTAAATGTTTTCACAACGGAATAATCCTTATTGTGATTTGCTTCAAAATGTAGCACAAATGTATTAAATAAATTAACATGAAAAAAATTTTAGGTTTAGATTTGGGAACGAACTCAATTGGGTGGGCTCTGATTGAACAAAATTTTGAAGAAAAACAAGGTAAAATTCTTGGACTTGGAAGCAGGATTATTCCTATGTCGCAAGATATACTAGGAAAATTTGATAGTGGTCAATCTCTTTCTCAAACAGCAGAAAGGACTGGATGTAGAGGTGTCCGCAGATTAAGAGAAAGACATTTATTAAGAAGAGAAAGATTACATAGGGTGTTAAATATAATTGGCTTTCTACCAAAACATTATTTAAAGCATATTGATTTTGAAAAGAATTTTGGACAATTCATTAATGAATCTGAGCCTAAAATAGTTTATAAAAAAAATGAAACAACGAATGAATTTGAATTCATTTTCAAAACATCATTTAATGAAATGCTTGCTGATTTTGCAAAGGAGCAACCGCAATTATTGGAAAATAATAAAAAAGTCCCTTATGATTGGACTATCTATTATCTCCGCAAAAAAGCACTAACAGCAAAAATAGAAAAAGAAGAACTTGCCTGGCTGTTGTTAAACTTTAATCAAAAAAGAGGCTATTATCAATTAAGAGGAGAAGAAGAAGAAGAGGAAATCGAAAACAAATTGGTAGAGTTTCATTCTCTTGTTGTAGTTAAAGTTGAAGATAGCGGCGATAAAAAAAACAAGGATGAAATATGGTATAATGTTCATTTAGCAAACGGCTGGCTATACAGGCGAACAAGCAAAGAGCCATTAGATTGGGTTGGTAAAACAAAAGAATTTATTGTTACAACTGATTTAAATGAAGATGGAACTGTAAAAACAGATAAAGAGGGAAAAGAAAAACGTTCATTTAGAGCACCAGCTGAAGATGATTGGACATTAGTAAAAAAGAAAACAGAATTTGATATTGAAAAGAGCGATAAAACAGTTGGCTCCTATATTTATGATACATTATTACAAAATCCTAATCAAAAGATAAAAGGAAAATTAGTTCGTACAATTGAGCGTAAATTTTATAAAGATGAGTTTAAACAAATTTTAGAAAAACAAATTCAAGAACATAAAGAATTACAGGATAAAAACCTTTATACTGCTTGCATTGAAGAGTTATATGAAAACAACGATAATCATAGAAACAACA
>Ga0210044_10003798_pt1 | contig 21474 bp, 13 predicted proteins | sample CryGey13umfilter_2_FD_183959 | JGI IMG/M metagenome (GOLD analysis project Ga0210044, IMG submission 183959) | Groundwater microbial communities from aquifer in Utah, USA - Crystal Geyser 4/9/14 3 um filter (SPAdes) (version 2) | ecosystem: Environmental > Aquatic > Deep subsurface >... | reverse complement strand
TCCGTGCTCGCCTGGAAACTCAATGACTGACCGCCGCCAATAGCCTCCGCAACTGCTCCCGCCTCGGCTCGGCTTCGAGCGGTTTTTCTCCGAGCAACTCCAAATACCACGCCGCGACGAACACAATCTCGTACAACCTCACCTCGTTCGCGATCAGCTGAAAGCCGCCCGCCTCCAGGTAGCAATCCAAGAGCCGCTCGAAGCCATCGGCCACCCCAAAGGGCCGACGCACACCTCGAGTCAAGATAGCCAGATCGTAGGCCGGGTCGCCCAGCTGCGCGTACTCCCAGTCGATGACCCCGACGGGTTCGGGCTCGTCGGTGAACAGGTCCGGGACGACCAAGAGGTTCTGCCCCATGAGGTCGCCGTGGAGCAGCCGGGCCGACTCCGCGGCTGGGAGGTGCGCCATTCCCCACTGAAAGGCCTCTTCGACCAAGGGATCTCCTGAGTCTTCCAGCTCGGCAAGCACCTCGCGGGCGTGTGCGGCTCGGGTGGCGTGCCCGGAGACGGGCAACCCGGCGCAGTCGAGCCCATGGATCGCCGCGGCGACCTCGCCAGCGACTCGCCAGGGTTTTTGACCTTGGTCGCCGTTCATCTCGAGGGGCAAGCCAAACACGAAGCGCTGCACCATGGCCAGGAGGTCGCCGTCGGGGGCCAACCCCAACACCACCGGGATACGAAAAGACAGCTTCCTCGTGGCCAACTGACGCAGGAGTCGCTCCTCGCGGCGGAAACGCTCGGCGACCTGCACTCTGCCCTCGTCCGGGAGACGTATGATGTAGGCGTCGGTGAGCCCTTCGGGGTCAGGGGCGAGCACGACCTCGGCCTTGAACACCGTCGAGGTCAAACCGCGACTCAGGAACTCGACGTGGCCGACCCGAACTTCGACGTCGCCGGTGGGGAAACGATTGTGGAGTACGCGCTCGAACACGCGGCGAGCGCGTGCTTTGGCCATCTCCTCACTAAGTTTGCCGCGTTGTCCCATGGTCCCCTGGCCTGCTGAAAGGGTCACTTCCCGCCGAGCATCTGCGCCGCCTCGTACAACGTCTCCGACAGCGTCGGATGCGGGTGGATGGTGCGCGCCAGATCCTCCCCGACCGCCGCCATCTCCAACGCCAACACGCCCTCGGCGATCAGCTCGCCGGCTCCTCGCCCGGCGACCGCGACTCCGAGCACTCTATCGGACGCTGGGTCGACTAAGATCTTGGTCATCCCATTAGTATCGCCGAGGGTCAGAGAGCGCCCGTTGGAGCGCCAGGGCAGCTTGGCCACCTTGACCTTCAGACCCTGTTCTGCGGCCAGGGTTTCTGTCAATCCACACCAGGCGATGTCCGGGTTCGTGAAGACTACGGCGGGGATGCCGCGCGGGTCGTAGAGGGACTTGTGGCCCGCGGCGGCTTCGGCGGCGACGTGGGCTTCGGCGTAGGCTTTGTGGGCCAGCATGGGGTCGCCGGTGAGGTCGCCAATGGCGTAGATATGGGGCTCGGCGGTGCGGCGCTGCCCGTCGACCTCGACGAAGCCTCGCGGGTCGAGCTTGATGGCGGTGTTCTCGAAACCCACGCCTTCGCTGTTGGGGCGTCGGCCGATGGCCACCAAGACCCGCTCGAAGTGCTCTTCGCGGGCCTCGCCTTTGTGGTTCTCGAGCCTGGCGAGCACGACGGTTTCGGTCTCCTCGAGGGAGACGACTTTTGTCTTGAGGTCGATGGCCTCGAAGCGCTTGTCGAGCTTGCGTTTGAGGACCGAGACCAGGTCGCGGTCGCAACCTGGCAGCAGCTCGCCCGTCATCTCGACCACCGAGACCTTGCTGCCCAAGGCGGCGTAGGCGGTGCCGAGCTCGAGGCCGATGTAGCCGCCGCCAACGACCAGCAGTCGTGCGGGCACGTCGGCCAGGTCGAGCGCACCGGTCGAGTCCATGATGCGCGGGCTCGTGGGCGCTCCGGGCAGCGCGATGGGCCTGGAACCCGTGGCGACGATGGCCTGCTCGAAGGTCAGACGAGCCTCGGTGCCGTCGGTCTTCGTGACCAGCAGAGTGTGGGCGTCGAGGAACTGGGCGGTGGCCTGCAGATAGGTGAGCTTGAGGCGTCCGACTTTGGTGCCGAGGCCCTTGGTCAGGGTCTGCACGACCTCGTTCTTCCAGGTGCGCAGCTGGTCGACGTCGATGGTGGGCGGCGCGAAGGTCAGGCCCATGGGGGTCGACACTGCGGCCTCTTCGATGACGGCGGCGGCGTGCAGCAGCGCCTTGGACGGGATGCAGCCGCGGTAGAGGCAGACGCCCCCTGGGTTCTCCTCCTTGTCGACGAGGGTCACCTGTAGGCCGAGCTCGGCGGCTTTGAAAGCGGCGCTGTAGCCGCCCGGTCCGCCGCCGATGACGACGAGCTGGGCGTGGGCCGGTTCTGGTGTGGATTCGGTCACTTGCTTACCCCTTCATCAAGAGCTGGATGGGTTGAGCGATCCCCTCGCAAATCCACCGCAGGAAGCGCGCCGCGTCGGCGCCGTCGATCACTCGGTGGTCGTAGGTCAGCGAGAGGGGCATCATGAGCCGGGGTCCGAAGCCCGAGCCGTTCCAGACCGGCGTCTGCTCGGCCCGCGAGACCCCCAAGATGGCGACCTGCGGGGAGTAGACGATGGGCGTGAAGTTGGTGCCGCCGATGCCGCCCAGGTTGCTGATGGTGAAGCTGCCGCCGGCCATCTCGTCGGGCGTCAGCTTGCGGTCTCGAGCCTTGGCCGCGGCCTCGTTGAGCTCGACGGCGAGTCGCTCGATGCCCTTCTGGTCGACGTCGCGGATGACTGGGACGAGCAGGCCGCGGGGCGTGTCGGCGGCCACGCCGATGTGGATGGTGTCTTTGTAGATGAGTTCGCTGCGGCCCAAATCCAGGCTGCTGTTGAACTGCGGGAAGGCGCGCAGCGCGACGGCGCAGACCTTGAGCAAGATGGCCGTCATGGTCAGCTTGGCTTCGGGCTTGGCCTTGGCGTTGGCGCGCTTGCGGAACTCTTCGAGGTCCGTGATGTCGGCCTTGTCGAACTGGGTCACCATGGGCGTCGCCCAGGCGTAGGTCATGGACTCGGCGGTGACCTCGCGCACCCGCGACAGGGGCTCCCTTCGGATGGGTCCCCACTGGGCGAAGTCGGGCAGTGGCCTTGAGGGGGCTTGTCCGCCCCTGAGTGCGACGTCGGAGCTGAGGCGTTGCAGGGTCTCGCGGACATAGGCCTTGACGTCTTCCTCGCTGATGCGACCGGCGGGTCCGCTGCCTTTGACTTGGTAGATGTCGACGCCGAGCTCGCGGGCCGCGCGCCGCACCGAGGGCGCCGCGGGGGCGACCTCGTCGCCGGTGCGGACGGTCTCGAGGTCGACCTTGTCGGTTCCAGGGCTCATCGCCAATCCAGGGCGGCCGCCGGCCGCCCCTACGGCCTTGGGATCTGGGTCTGGGGCCGTCGCCAATCCAGGGCGGCCGCCGGCCGCCCCTACGGCCTTGGGATCTGGGTCTGGGGCCGTCGCCAATCCAGGGCGGCCGCCGGCCGCCCCTACGAGGGGCTCGGTCTCGCAGACCATGATCACCGCGCCGATGGCCACCGACTCGCCTTCGGCCACACGGATCTCGGTGATGGTTCCGGCGAAGGGCGACGGGATGGCCACGACGGCCTTGTCGGTCTCGAGCTCCAACAAAGTCTGGTCGAACTCGACCTTGTCGCCCACCGCGACGGAGACCGAGATGACGGTCCCCTTGACGACCCCGTCGGACACTTCGGGGATGCGGATTTCCTTACCCATGCTGCTTCTCTGTAGTTCGAGGTGGAATCGAGCCGGTGGTGCCGACTTCCGATGAATTCTTGGGATCTTGGCTCACCACAGAGAACACAGAGAACACAGAGCGGAGGGTCGGGGGATCGCTCGGTTTTCGTCTGACTTCGTCCGCCTGGCTAGACTCATCAAACTTCTTTTTCGCCCAGTCTCTGTGCTCTCTGTGCTCTCTGTGGTGAGATTGCTCGTCGTTCTTGCTGTCGTAGATGGCCCAATCCGTCGGTTCCTAGTCGGTGTGGGGGTTGGGCTTGTCGGGGTTGATCCCGAGCTCGGTCAGGGCGCGCGCCACGGTCTCCTTGGGGAGGTCGCCGGCGTGGTCCAGGCGCTGCAAGGCCGAGAGCGCGATGTAGCGCGCGTCGACCTCGAAGAAGTCGCGCAGCTGCTCGCGCCCGTCGCTGCGACCGAAGCCGTCGGTGCCCAGGCAGTGCAACGGTCCCGGGAACCACTGGGCGACCACCGCAGGCAACACCTTCATGTAATCACTGACCGCGACGAAGACGCCGGTCTCACCTGCCAAAGCGCGCGACAGAAAGGGGACGCGGTCCTCCTCCTCTGGGTGCAGCAGATTGTGGCGCTCGCACTCGATGGCGTCGCGGTAGAGCTCTTTGTAGCTGGTGACGCTCCAGACGTCCGTCGCCACGCCGTACTTCTCCTCGAGCAGAGTCTGGGCCCTTAGGGCCTCGTTGAGCAGAGCGCCGGAGCCCATCAGGTGCGCGCGAGCCTTGGTCCCCTCGAGCCCCGTCCGTTTGTATCGGTAGAGACCGGCAAGAATGCCCTCCTTGATGCCCGGCTCGTTGGGCATGGGGGGCATGAGATAGGTCTCGTTGGTGACGGTCAGGTAGTAGATCCAGTTTTCCTGGTGGCAGTACATGCGGGTGATGCCGTCGTGGATGATGACGGCGAGCTCGTAGGCGAAGGCTGGATCGTAGGCTTTGACGGGGGTGGGGGTGAGGGCGAGCACGTGGCTGTGGCCGTCTTGGTGCTGAAGGCCCTCGCCGGCCAAGGTCGTGCGGCCAGCGGTGGCGCCGATGAGGAAGCCGCGGGCTTGGCTGTCGCAGGCTTGCCAGATCTGGTCGCCGACGCGCTGGAAGCCGAACATGGAGTAGAACGTGTAGAACGGAATCATGGTCACGCCGTTGTTGGCGTAGGCCGTGCCGGCGGCGATGAAGCTGGCCAGGGAGCCGGCTTCGCTGAGGCCCTCTTCCAGGATGGCGCCGGTCTTCTTCTCGTTGTAGTAGAGGAGGCTGCCGCGATCGACAGGGTCGTAGAGTTGTCCGACGTGGCTGTAAATGCCGACCTGCCGGAAGAGGGACTCCATGCCGAAGGTGCGGGCCTCGTCGGGGACGATGGGCACGATCAGGTGTCCGAGCTCCTTGTCGCGCAGCAGCTTGGTGAGCATGTGCACGTAGGCCATGGTGGTGGCCAGCTCGCGCTCGCCGGAGCCCTCGTAGTACTCTCGGAAGAGCAAGTCGGTTTGGCAGGCGATGGGCTCAGCGGCGCCGCTGCGGCTGGGCACGAAACCGCCCAACGCCTCGCGCTGTTTGCGCAGGTATTTGAGCTCTGGGCTGTCGTCGGCGGGCTTGTAGAAGGGCGCCGAGGCGATGTCGTCGTCGCTTATGGGGATGCCGAAACGGGTGCGGAACTCCTTGAGCTCCTCCTCGTTGAGCTTCTTCTGGGAGTGGGTAATGTTCTTGCCTTCACCGGCCTCGCCGAGCCCGTAGCCTTTGACGGTGTGAGCCAGGATAACGGTGGGCGAACCCTTGTGCTCGACGGCGGCCTTGTAGGCGGAGTAGACCTTGACGGGATCGTGGCCGCCGCGGCGCATCTTGACGAGCTGCTCGTCGCTGTAGTCCTCGACGAGCCCGAGGAGCTCGGGGAACTTGCCGAAGAAGGTCTCTCGAACGTAGGCGCCGCTGGAGACGCAGAGGCGTTGCATCTCGCCGTCGAGGACCTCTTCGAAGCGCTTCATGAGGAGGCCGTCTTTGTCGCGCTCCAGGAGGAGATCCCATTCCTCGCCCCAGATGACCTTGATGACGTTCCAACCGGCGCCGCGGAAGGCCGCTTCGAGCTCTTGGATGATCTTGCCGTTGCCGCGCACGGGGCCGTCGAGGCGCTGCAGGTTGCAGTTGACGACGAAGATGAGGTTGTCGAGCTTCTCGCGGGAGGCCAAGGTGATGGCGCCTAGGGACTCGGGCTCGTCCATCTCGCCGTCGCCCAACAAGGCCCAGACCTTGCGGCCGCTGGACTCGCGCAAGCCGCGGTCAACCAGGTAGTGGTTGAAGCGAGCCTGGTAGATGGCGGTGATGGCCGAGAGTCCCATAGAGACCGTGGGAAACTCCCAAAAGTCGGGCATCAAGTAGGGATGGGGATATGACGAGAGGCCTCCGTCCGGGCCGAGCTCGGCGCGGAAGTTGTCCAGGTCTTGCTCGGTGAGGCGTCCTTCGAGGAAGGCGCGGGCGTAGATGCCCGGCGCGGCGTGGCCTTGGAAGAGGACCATGTCGCCCAGAAAGTCGTCGGTGCGGCCACGCCAGAAGTGGTTAAAGCCCACCTCCCAGAGGGTGGCCGCCGAGGCGAACGTGGAGATGTGGCCGCCGATGCCCGAGAGCTCTCGGTTGGCGCGCACGACCATGGCCATGGCGTTCCAGCGGACGATGGACTTGATGCGCCGCTCGAGATCGCGGTTGCCTGGGAACTTCGGCTGGTCGCGGCGCGGGATGGTGTTGATGTAGGGCGTGTTCGCGGTGAACGGGAAGCGGACGCCCTTTTCCTGAGCCCAAGTCTGCAGCAGTCGCAGGAGCTCGGCGACGCGCTCTGGGCCTTGCGAGCGCAGCACGTAGTCCAGCGACTCGTTCCACTCGCTGTTCTCGATCGCCTGCAATTGCGCGAGGTCCTGTGGGTCCAAATTCGCCATGAGTCGCTCTCTTCTGGTGGGTGTACTGGAGGCGCCACAATAGGGGTTGGGTGCTGGGCGTCAATACGTGGCGGGGATGGGAGGCGTTTGCTGCGAGGCTTAGACGCGCTGCCTCTACGCAGGCCTTGTGCTCGGGAGACCGAGACGGCATCGAACTCCCAGACCAGCGCAGAGCGAGCAGAGAAAGGCGAGATCGCAGAGGAGCTTTGGGGTCGGTTTCGAGAGGCGTGCATCTTGATGCGCCAATGTTGACATCGAGATGTAAGAGTCTAAACCTCAGGACATGCGAACCACCGTCAACATTGAAGAAAACCTGCTTGCCGAGCTCAAGGTTTTCGCTCTGCAAGCCCGTCGCACGCTCGGCGAGGTCATTGAAGAAGCCACTCGAAATCTGCTGGCTCAACGGCGCGAAAGCGCACAGCACGCCACAATCCGTCTGACAACGGGTTCAGGGAAGGGATTGCTGCCTGGAGTCGACCTCGATGACAGCGCTGCTCTCTTGGAGCTGATGGAGAAGCGTTGAGTCGGTCGGGTCGCGGCTCTGTTTCGCTCACGGCAAGGCAGTTCCCACCCCGCTCCCCTGCACGACCTTGAAGCGGTGGCCAGGGCTGAGGCCGGTGATCGTTTCAGTCGCCCCGCCGGGCCAGCGAACGAGCACCTTGTCGATGGCTTCGAGTTGGGCGAGGCCGACGTGGACGACCTTGCTGCTCTGTGTGTTGCTGTGCCCACCGCCGCCAGCGACCTCGCGAATTTGGGTGACGCCGCCAGCGATGACGATGACGCGGGCGCCGATGGCGTCGTGATTGGCGGTGGTGCCTTCGAGGACCAGCTGCAGCCAATGGTTCTGGTTGCCGAAGCGATTGGTGAAGACGTTCACCCGCAGTGCACCCGAACGGTCTGAGATCACCAGGTCGAGATCGCCGTCCTCGTCGAGGTCGGACCAGGCGGGGCTGACCGAATCTTCGATGGCGACCCCGGCCTCGTAGGTGACGTTGGTGTAACCGGCGTCTCCATCATTGCGATAGAGGCGCGAATAGTGCCCGCCGTAGAGGGAGGCGACGACAAGGTCGAGGTCCATATCGTTGTCGAAGTCGGCAAAGGTGGCGTTGACGTCTCCTTCGTCGTACTCGAAGCCCAGCTCGACGGTGGCTTCGACGAAGTTGAAATTTGGCGCACCTTGGTTGATGAGCAGGGTGCTGCGGTCGCTCTGGGGCTGGTAGCGAGGGTGGGCGAGGTTGGCGGCGAAGAGATCGAGGTCGCCGTCGTTGTCGAGGTCGCCGAAGGTGCCGCCGAAGGTGTTGCCGCCAAAGGCGCCGATGCCGTCCTTGTTCACGCCGAGCGCCGGGGCTTGGTTGGTGTAGGTGCCGTTGCCCAGGTTCTTGAAGAGCAGGTTCTCGTCGTAGCCGTAGTTGCCGACCCAGATGTCGGGGTGGCCGTTGTTGTCGTAGTCGGCCCAGAGGACGCCGTAGGTGGCCAGCGCCGAGGTCAGTTTGACCCCAGAGGTCGCGGTGGCGTCGACGAACGTCCCGTCCCCACGGCCGGTGACGTAGACGTCCGGAACGGACTGCGGGTTGGGGTATTTGTAGAGCCAATTTCCCCAGTAGACGTCGAGCACACCGTCCTCGTTGCCGTCCCCTAGAGCGGCCGCGGCGGTGGGGTCGAAGGTCTCAACGCCGGAGCTCTCCAGACGAGTGAAGTGGCCCGTGCCGTCGTTGAGGAGGATGTGATTGGGGAAGTCCTCGTCGGCCCAGCGATCACAGTCGTTGTCTCGCTTGTCTTGGAGCTCTGGGGCGCCGGGGTAGGTGGTGTCTTTCGTGTCGTCGCAGTCGCCTTGGGCCACGGTCACGCCGTCGAGGTCCTCGTCGCGGTCGCCGATGTTGTTGTCGGCGGTGCCGTCGCAGTTGTCGTCGCGCCCATTGTCGGGGAGCTCGACGGCGCCCACGTGGACGGTGGCGTCGCTGTCATCGCAGTCTCCACCGCCTACACCCTTGGAGTCCTCGTCGAAGTCCATCTCGTTGTAGGTGGAGGCGAAGCCGTCGATGTCCCCGTCGTTGTCTAGGTCGCCGAAGACGACCATGTTGGCGCGCTCGGCAGCGGGGAACGCGTCGAAGGCCTCGAAGCCGCCCAGCCCGTCACCACGGAAGGCGTGGGGGGCGCCGCCGTCGTTGAGAATCAAGTCGTCGTGGCCGTCCCCGTCGAGGTCTGCGAAGGCGGCGCGCTCGGATTTGAGCTCATCGAAAGGCTGCACGCCGCTGGGCTCGAAGAGACGCTCCTCGTCGGTCCAGGGGCAGAGCTCCTCGCCGGTCAGGAAGAACCGGAAGTTCACAGCCTCCCCGTCGGGTCCTGAGACTCCGTAGGGGACTGGCTCTCCAGGCAGCGACATGCCGCTGTTGCTCAAGTCTCCTTCGACGGCGAGTTCGATGGCCAAGGGCGCCCCGTTGGCGACCATCTCGTAGACCAGGGCGTAGGGTCGGCCTGGCAGCAGGGAGACGTCTTGATCGGTGAGGTCGACGTCGAAGAAGCGGCTGGAGGTCGCTCCGGTGACATCGACGTCAAGGGGACGAATAACGTCCCCGTCGGCGCTCAGGTCTGGGTACGAGCCGCCAAACGACTTAACCAATCGAAGGTGCGCGGTCCCAGAACCGACCCCAGCGAAGGCGACGTGCAACGCTCCGAGGTGGAAAGGGTGCGTTGGGAGAATGTTGACGAAGAGCACGCTGCCAGCGGGCAGATCCTGATAGGCGCCAACATACTCACCACCCGTAGGTCCGACCGCGACGACGGTCGAGGTGGTGTCTCGGCAGATGCAAAAGCGCTTGAGCGCATCGGGCGCCGTGTTGTCAGGGCACGTGACGACTTCCTCGGCGACCTCGTCGGCGACGGTGTCCTCGGCGACCTCCTCGCTGGTCTCGGCCACATCTTGCGCGGTCTCCTCGGCGACCGAGGTGTCCACGGGCTCGCTCTTCGAACCGTCGTCACAACCAAACCCTGCAAGCACCAACAACACCGGCAAGACCCACAACCCGCGCATTAGCTCTCCTTGGGAACGCATATGGATGAGAGTGCATAGCAATGGCGCGGCTTGGCGGCAAGGTCTTTGTTGACGCTCAAGAAACCCAACACCAAACGAGAACACCCCAACCCGGCACATGGCGCCGGTTGGGGCGGCGCAGGCGTCCCAGTCCGCACGGCAGCTCAACGGTTCGCACGTGCCGTAGGGCCCACAGTGATTCGAAGCGCACTGGACATCGACATAGCAGGGCGCGCCGTCGGCGCGAACCTCGCACACGCCTCGGCTCAGGTCGCAGGCCTCGTTCCAGCAGCCCGCGTCGGCGCTGCAGGGCAACCCCGTCTCGGTGGCGAAGTCGGCCGATAGACACCCCGCATAGCCGCAGTGATTGGAGCAGCAATCGGCGTCGACGTCGCAGGGGCTGGTCCGGGGGCGACATTGCAGACAGCGAGTGGTGCCGGGATCGCAGCGCCCATTGCAACAGTCGGAGTCCTGGGTGCAGCCGGCCAGCAACTCGGGGATGCAGCCTGGGCACCTCTGGGTTCCGGAATCACAAAAACCATTGCAGCACTCGCCGAGCTCGCCGCACGTCGCACCGTCGCTCATACAGACCGTGCAGAACCCCTGGACCCGATCGCAAAAGCCGCTCGCGCACTGGTCGTCTTGGTCGCAGGAAGCGCCGTCGCCTCGGGCGACGCATCGGCCCGCTGTTTGGTCGCAGGCTCCGGTGCAGCACTCCGCGTCGTTGCTGCAGGCCGCGCTCTCGGCGCCGCAGGAAGCGCAGAGCTGCGTCGCCGGGTCGCAGACCCCTGAGCCGCACTCGGCGTTCGTCGTGCAAGGCGAGTCGGGCGGCAGGCAGCAGGACTCAGGGGGGGCAGGAGAGCCCGTCCGTCCACGCGTAGCGTGCGTCGCCGGTGACTTCGACGCAGAACTGTTCCACCGCGCCGCCATAGTCCTCGGGGCCGTGGAGCACGCAGGAGAAGTTGTCGGGGCAATCCTCATCGAACTCGCATCGGGCGGTACAGGCCTGGCGCAGACAGTCGTCTTGGTCGGCGTTGGTCAGGCAAAGGTCGCAGGTTCGGCCTTGGCGAAGTTGGGTTTCATAGCGTCCCTGCGAGGGCAACGGGAGAAGGTCCAACCCACAGCCCCTCCCTAGGCCTTCGATGACGGGGCGCTCGGTCTCGACACAGGTGCCACTCTCGCAGACCAGGCGGGGCGCCGGGTCTCCGCCGGCCGGTCGGCAATCTTGGTCGGCGGTGCAGGGAGCTCCGGCGGCCTTGGGTCGACCTTCGGCGCAATAGAGTCGAAGGAGGTGGTCGGGCAGCTCGCTCTCCATGTGGGAGTTTGCGTTGCTGTAGCGTGGCTCGGGATAGCCACATTCCGCTTCACAGGTGTAGGCCACGCCGACGTTGCAGCTGGGGCCGCCCTCGGGCCATGGATCGCTGCTGTGGCAACATTCCCTGGCTCCACCTCCGTACGCCCAAACCAGCCCGTCGAGACAGCCGTAGCCGCCCCAACAATCCCAATGGCAGCCCTGCTCACACGGTGTCCCTTCGACGGTGTCGAGCACATCGGAGGAGGAGTCTTCAGCGCCGCAAGCGGCGGCGAGTGAAGCGAACAACATCAGCATTGGGAGAAGCGGTTTCATCGGTCGGCCTCCTGGTCGGAAGCGAGAACCGTAGCGACCGCGACAGATTGAGTCCAGCAATGCCCGCACATTTTCACATTCTGGCAGAGTGCAGAGGGGCGTCAAAAGAATCCAACCCTCCCCTTTCTTGGGCGTTTCAATCCAAGGTCGTAGGACGCGCAACAACGAGCACGTTCCCATCTGGGTCGGCGAAGTAAGCCGCGTCGTCGCCCCAGTCCCGCGGCGCCAACGGTGACAGCTCCCTCGCCCCCGCCTCCCGCAGGCGGTCGATGGTCTGGGCTACGTCGGCGCAGCGCAGGTAGAGCTCGGTCCCCGAAATCTCACCATCTGGCACCCGCGCCGGCAGTTGGCCGGTGTTGAGCGCGAAGCTCTCCCGCTGGTACACGCCGAGCCCGCGGCCGTCTGGGAGCTCGAGCTCGACGTAGACGGGCACCCGAACCCGAGCCGGCCAGCCGAACGCCTCCTCATAGAAGGCGGCAGAGGCTTTCAGGTCCTTGACGGCGAGGATGGTCAGAATGTGAGTGGGGAGCGCGGGTTGAGTCATGGTTGGTTTCTTTTTCGAACGTGGTCCGACGAGCCTGCAACGATTCGACGGCGATTACGAGACCGATGCGCTCGCTGTCAAGCGTCCCCGCCGCGGCCCCTCCGTCGCAAACACCCACAGCCGCATGGCCTCCCCGAACCTCTCGGCCCGCTGCGGCGGCGACAAGGCCTCCAGCCGCCGCCTCAGCTCGTCCGGAACCGGCTCGTCGCGCCAAGAGGCGTTCGGCCGAGCGGTCGCCTCGACCGCGCGGCCTTTGCGATGGACCTCGTAGTCCACGGCTTCGACGGCCTCCTCGAGGCGGCTGAAGCGGCTCACCTCTTTGCCGTCGAGGGTGACGCGCCAGCGCTTCCCGCCCTTGCGCACCCCGGGCTGGCCGGCGGTGTCGAGGACGAGCACCAGCGACAAATTTCCCTTGCGGGCGGCTTGTGCGGTCCAGCAGACGTGCAGGGCGAGCCCGCGGGACCCCAGGCTCTCCCAGCGGTTGGCGCTCACAGCGCAAACCTCGTCGTCGACCTTCAGCGCCAGCGGGTCGAAGGCCGCGGCGCGCCTCTGGATCTCGCCGAGGGTGATGCTGCCAGGTTCGACTTCGAAGCCGGGGTGGTCGTCCCAGAGCTGCCCAAGAGTGCGTTCGGCCTCGTCGAGAGCCAGACCTTCGAGATCGAGCTCCCGCGGCAAGCCCGCCAGCGTCGGCAAGGTCACCAAGGAGAGCGCGCTCAGATCGACAAAGTCCAGGACCAGGCAGTCGACCTTGCCCGGCGCGATGCGGGTGCCGCGGCCGACACATTGGGCGTACAGCCCGTCGGACCGTGTGGGGCGAGCCATAGCGATGCAGGAGACCCCTGGGTCGTCGAAACCCTCGGTCAAGACGCCGACGTTGGTCACCGCGGCCAAGCGCCCCTTGCGAAAGTCGTCCAAGGTCTTCTGGCGCTCGTCGAGTTTCTGGTCGCCGTGGACGATGCCACACGGCAGGCCGATGGCGTTGAGGGCGCGGGCCAAGTTGCGGGCGTGGTTCACGGTCACGCAGAAGGCGATGGTGCGGCGGTCGCGGGCCAGTTCTTGGATGCTGCGGGCGACCAGGGCGTTGCGCGACTCGATGTCGACGGCCTCGGCCAGCTCGTCGACGGCGAAGTCTCCGGCCCTCGCCGTGACCGCGACGAGGTCCGCGGCGGTGGAGATGCGGTAGCCGCGCAAGGGCGCTAGATAGCCGTCGGCGACCATCTCGAAGAGTCGGCGACGGAAGACGATGCGCTCGAAGACCTTGTCCAGGCCGGCGCCGTCCCCACGGCTCGTGGTGGCGGTGAAGCCGAGCAAGGTGCCGTCCCAGTTCTCGTCGAAGGCGCCGAGGCTGCGGAGCACTCGCAGGTTGTCTTCGGCTGCAGCGTGGTGGCACTCGTCGTAGACGATGAGTCCGAAGTCGCGTGCGGCGAGCAGTCGAGCCAGGCGGTCCTCGTGGAGGGAGCGGATGGAGGCGACGACGACGTGGGCCTCGTCGTGGGCCTGGGTCGTGCCTTGCTCGATGGCGATGACGGAGTCGTCGCCGAGGGCCCGCGCCAGCTTCTCGCGGGCTTGTTGCACGAGCTCCCGGCGATGGGCGAGCACCAAGACGGGTCGGCGCGCCAAGCGGGCGAGCTCAGAGAAGATGACGGTCTTGCCGGAGCCCGTAGGCAGGGTGACGACCATGCGACGCACTCCAGCACGGCGCGCCTCGAGGACCCTTTGGATGGCCTCGCGTTGGTAATCACGGAGGGTTGGGCGATGGTCGGACATGTGGGGTCAGGGCGCGCTCGGGGCGAGCGTGGGGTCCTCGACGGGAGGTGCCTGTTCGGCTTCCTCTTCCTTCTCTCGTTTGCGCATCGCGCGGTACTCGTCCTTGGGCATGAGGGGCAATGCGTCGGGCGTCATGCGGTCGATGAACAGGATGCCGTCGAGGTGGTCGAGCTCGTGCAGGAAGATGCGGGCGGTCCAGTCGGTGACGTCGTCGCTCTGGTGGGTGCCGTCGAGCTGCTCGTATTCGATGCGGATGGTCCTCGCCCGCTCGACCCGGCCGTATCCAGCCGGGACCGAGAGGCAGCCTTCCCAGCCCACGACGGTCTCCTCTGACCTCGAGACGACTTTGGGGTTGAGATAGGCCTCGAACGGCATCTCGGCTTTGTCTTGCCGCTGCACGAGGACGAGGCGACGGCTGACTCCTATTTGAGGAGCGGCAATGCCGACGCCCTGCTCTTTGTCGACGGTCGCGCGCATTCTGGAGATCAGAGCGTCTAGGGCTTGGTCGCCGGGGACGACTGGCTGGGCTCTCTGGCGCAGAAATCGGTCCCCATGCGGGGTGTCGTTGGTGACCATGTCGAAGGGCTCAGTGGGGGCTTTGCTGTCGAGCCAGCTCATCTCTTCCTCGGAGAGCGACGCGGCCTGGGCCTGCGGGAGTTCCAGGGAATGCGGCGAGGCGCCGCAGGCCGTCACGAACATGACAAGGAACAGATGGGCGACAGGGAGTTTTGGGACCTGGAGCATCGTCGGGTTCCTTGGTTGCGAGCGCAGGGACGCGAGGTGGCTCTCGAACAATAGCTCAGATCGACTCGGGCACGCGACGTCGAAAGAAGCGGAAAGAAGCGGCGCAAACATTGACCTGAGCAGGTGTGCTCATCAGAATTGCGGGTCAACCACAAAATGCGCAGCCCCTCCCTCGAGTGGTCCTGCGCCAATGCCTAGCAGTTGACCCATGAGTACGAGCGAAGTCCGAACTTCGAAAGGTGTCGCTCAGGAAGGGTCGGCGGAGAAGGCCGAGCAGGCCCAGCAGAATCCTCTCGAAGAGGCGATCGCTGGACATCCCTATGCGGAGCAGCACTCTATGCTCAGCCCACAGACGGGAACCCTCAAACCGAAACCGGGCGTCGAGGCCGTCGCAAAGCGCGGTGTGGCCGGAGGTGGGTCCGCCCTGCCCCACCTCGACAAGATACAGGCTTCGTTCGGGGCGCACGACGTGTCGCAGGCGCGCGCCCACGTTGGCGGCGAGGCCGCACAGGCCGGACAAGCGCTCGGCGCCAAGGCCTTCGCTATTGGCAACCATGTCGCCTTCAACGCCGCACCCGACCTGCACACCGCCGCCCACGAGGCCGCACATGTCGTCCAGCAGCGGCAGGGAGTGAGCCCGAAGTTAGAGACTGGGCAGGCTGGAGACGAATTCGAGCGGGAAGCGGACGCCATCGCCGACAAGGTCGTCGCGGGTGAGTCTGCCGAGGAGCTCTTGACGCAGACCAAGGGCAAGAGCCCGGCAGGGACGGTGCAGCAGAAGCCACTTACGCCGCAGCGCACCGAGGGGGCCGAGCCGACCGGGACAGAAGAGGAGCGACGGTCGTTGAGCGCGCTGTTGAACACCGTCCGCACCGAGGCCGAGAGCAATCCGACACTGCCACCGGACCTCAAATCCCAGCTTCGCGAGTGGATCGATGGCGTGAAGATGACCATGGCCATGCCAGACGCCTCGGTGGAGCTCGCGATGGGCTGGCTCATCGACTTTCTGGTCAGAGACGTGCCCGCTCGCTTCCCAAAAGAGGCTCGCGGGGCGCAGGCCTACTTGTTCGACCTCCTCTATCAGAATGTGAAGGGTGCATTCTCTGGGAAAGCACACAACCAGATGGTTCAACACAAGAAAAACGAGGCCTCACAGAGCTGGGGGACGATGCCCTCGCTCGAAGCCAAGAGCACGATCTCGACGTTCGAAATGCTAAAGCTGCGTCTCGAAGGCCTGAAGGCGTTCTACAACAACATGCAAGGCGAGCAAGGAGGCCTGCTCCCGTCGGCTCCAGAGGGCGCGCAGCAGCTCGATCCTCGCCGTTTGAGTATCGTCGGCATCGCGCTGGGCGAGCTCGGCAAGACCGCCTACGGGAGCAAGAACGGCAAGAGCGCGGATTGGAACGACGTCGGTCCCGACGGCAAGAAGGCGCGCGGAGGTTGGCGCCACGTGTCGAAGTACTTCCGCGGCGTGGGCATCGGCGAGTCGCAGATCACCGAGAAGAGCCTAGCCAGCGAGACCCACGGCAAGAGTTGGTGCGCGATTTTCGCCATGTGGTGCGCGAAAGAGGCGGGCTTTGGGGCCATTTCTTGGAATCTGACAGACAGCGGCCAATGCTCGAAGTTCGCCCGCTTCACTGCCCCTCAAATCGGCGACATCGTCGGAGGCCGAGGGGCTGCCGAGAACCATCACGGGATCATCGTCGGGATCAACGGGACCAAGATCTACACGGTGGAGGGCAACTTCTCTGGGGGTCGGGTGGTGCGCGGAGTGTCGGACCTCGCCGACTGGGGCACGCACTACAACGTCGAGATGCTGCTCTGAGCCCTCATCGCCGCTCTTCTCTGCGTGTTCAATTCGTCCCCCATCAAGAGTTAACTAAGTTCGCTAAGCGGCCAGCCACGTAGATATTCTTGTCTAGCGGTCAACGGCCAGCAAGAGAATCGAGGCCGACCGGCAAACGAAGCGGAGACTCGCGGCGGCACGCCCGGCCACGCCCTGCGCACCTTCGGGACCGGAACTCCTCCGACCGTGTCCGCCGGCGAAGGGACTCCGGCGCCCGATGGTGCGGTCGGCGAGAGCTTGAGCCGCGACGCGAGCTTCACGGACACCGACGACAACTTCGCCGACTTCAAGCTCAAGGCGAGCCCGACTCCGGGTATGGCGACCACCGCCAACGGCGCACCGAACGCCGTCCTGAGCTGTCCTGGCTCGGGAACCACTGCGCAGTCCTTGTCCTTCGACGCCTCGTCGTCCACCGACGACGGTTCCATCGTGCTCTTCGCGTTCAACTTTGGCGACGGTTCCCCCATCAGCTCGGGGTCAGCGTCGGCCACCAGCCACACCTTCGCCACCGTGAACACCTTCACGGTGACGCTGACCGTCACGGACAACGGCGGGCTGACGGACCAGGCGACCTGCCAGGTGGTCGTCAGCGCGCCGAATAACCCACCAGTGGCCGCCTTGTCCTGTCCCGCTTCGGGCACTGTGGGTCAGCAGCTGACCGTCAACGGCGCGGGCTCCACCGACGACGGCACCATCGTCACCTACCGCTTCGATTTCGGCGACGCGACCACGCCCATCTCAGGTCCCGCCACGAGTGCCAACCACACCTACACCACAGCCGCGACCTATACGGTCTCGCTGACGGTCACCGACAACAGCGGACTCACCAACACGAAGACCTGCTCGATTCCCGTCGCCGACGGCTCCGGGCCGACGGTGAACTTCATCAAGCCCATCAACAACAAGCAGGTCACTCAGGGTGAAACCGTACAAATCCTGGTCGACGTGACGCCGGCGCTCGGTCGCAACGTGACACAGGTCGAATTCTTCGTGGACGGCTCCTCTATCGGCACGGACACGGGCGCCCCCTACGAAATCAACACTGTGGTGCCGCTCTCGGCGGCGACGAGCTCGCTCATCCCGGTCGTGGCTCAAGCCACGGACAACTTGGGCGGCCTCGGCATCTCCGAGACGCGCAACCTCTTCGTCTGGAACGACGCGCCCCAAGCCAGCTTCGTCGCGTTGGTGACCGGAGCCCTAGAGATCACGGTCGACGCCTCGAGCGTCTCGGACACCGAGACCGCAACGAGCGCCCTGGAAGTGCGTTGGGACTTCGACAACAACGGCACCTGGGACACTGGTTGGTCGACCACCAAAGTGACGACCCACACTTACGGCAGCGCCGGGACTTATACGGTAGCCCTCGAGGTGCGCGACACCACCAGCCAGACCGACACCATCACCCACGACGTGACGCTCAGCCTTATCCAGAACGTCTCCGGGACCGTCACCACGACCACCTGGGCCGGCACCATCGTGATCACGGGAGACGTCACCGTGCCCGCCGGCAACACCCTGACCATCAGTGAGGGGACCACGGTGCAGCTCGTCGCCACCGACCAGAACGCCGATGGCGTCGGCGACTACGACCTCAACATCCTGGGCACGCTGCTCATCAACGGGACCTCGACCAACCCCGTCATCTTCACGACCTACGGTTCGGGGAACAAGACCCCGAAAGCCTGGAACAAGCTGCGCCTCGCCGGCACCGGCAACGTCATCAACTGGGCCATCATCGAGTACGGAGACGTCGGCCTCGAGATCGCTGGGACCGCGACCATCGGCAACACGGAAGCGCGCATGAACCGCGTGGGGGTGATCTTGCTGGCCGGATCGAATACGACCTGGAACGCGGGCTCCGTGCACGACAACGTGGAGCAAGGGCTCAAGGAGACCGCGGGGACCTTCACTGGCGACGGCCTCGAGGTGCGTGACAACGGAGCCAGCGGAGTCTACGTCACCGGCGGAACCATGAACGTCACCAATGGCCTGGTGCAGGGCAACGGCCATTGTGGTTTCGAGTACATCGGCAGCGGCACCGGGTTGGTCACGCGCTCGTTAATCACGACCAACGACTACGAGGGAATCTGCATCGCGTCGGCGAACTTCACCGACCCGACCCCAGTCTTCAACACCAACAACATCTACGGCAACGCCGTCGTCGGCGCACGGGTGCTCGGGACCCCCGACCTCACCGCCACCTCGTCGGGCACCAGCACCGCCGACGCGAGCTCCGGCGAGTGGCACACCCCGTCCGGGGAGCTCGTCGACTTCGTCTTCGCGACCTACACCGAGTACGAAGCGTATGGGACGAGTTATTGCTCCGGAGCGGCCCAGGATTGGGCGCTTGGGACCAATCTCTACAGCACGACTTCGGCACGGGCGGCGTGGGCTTGGACCACAGCGGGGGCCACTGGGTCCATCCGCGCGTTCGTCGTCGACGACCAATACGGCTCCTGGGGCTCTATGAACCTCTCGCTGGCGGCCTACGACCAGCTGGGAGCGACCCGTGAGGCGACCGTCCTTACTGGCGCAGCAAAGGTCGACCTCAAGCACAATTACTGGGGAGTCTTCCCCAACGTCCTCAATGTCCTCACGCTGGGAGAGCACACCGACGCCGACATCCAGGGCTTCATGGGTGTTCCCTACGACAGCAGCTGGCAGAAAGGCCCATATGTGGGTGGCGAGAGCCTCTCTGGCCCCGTGAACTGGTCTGGGACCCTCTTCGTGACTGGCGATCTCACCGTCCCAGTTGGCGCCACCCTCACCGTTGCTCAGGGCACTCAGGTCGAGTTCGCCCCCGTCGACCAAAACGTCGATCTCATTGGCGACTACTCCCTCGAGGTGGCCGGCAGCCTCGTGGTCAGTGGCGCCAGCCTCAACCCCGTGAAGTTCACGACCTACGGAACCCTCAAGGCGCCCAACGACTGGCATCGCGTCCAGGTCAACGGCGCCTCGGCGAGCAGCAACATCCAGTACGCCGTCTTCGAGTACGGCAACGAGGGGCTCGTCTTGCGACCCGGAACCCACGTGGTCGCAAACACCACCGTCTCCCAGATGGGCACCTCCGGTATCCAGCTTCTGTCGGCGACCAGCGTCGGCCTGACCAACATCACGACACAGGACAACCTCGACGATGGGCTCTGGATCAACAGCTGCTCTGGCGTCACCATCAACCGCCTGACCAGCAGTGGCAACGGTGGCGACGGCGTCGCCGCCCAATCCAGCACCAGCCTGCTGTCCATGACCAACGCGACGATCACCAACAACTCCGGCGACGGGATGTTCCTGACTTCCAGCCACCTCTCCGTCACTCAGAGCACCATCAGCGGCAACCGCTTCGGGGTTCGCTACCAAAGCGGCTCTCAAGGGACGCTCGCCTCGAGCAACGTCAAGTTCAACAACCGCGAGGGAATCGCGCTCATGTCGAGCAACGGGACGTCGCCAAACCCAATCGTGACCGGCAACAACGTCTTCGGCAACTCGGTCTCCGAAAGTGGTGTGCTCGTCAACCCAAGCGTTACCGCTACGTCCAGTGGCACGAGCACGGCCGATGCCACCTCGACCCCCTGGTCGACGCCAGGCGCCAAGACCATCGAGTACGTCCAGTATGCCTACACTGAGTACGAGGCTTATGGGACCAGCTATTGCAGCGGCTACCTGCGCAAGGACAACTCCACGGGGACACAGCTCGTTGTGACGGTCGGCGCTCTGAGTCGTTACCAGGAGGTCGCGACTCCAAGCGTGACCTCCATCGTCGCCCAGGTCGTCGACGACCAATACGACTCGTGGGGCGCCATGAGCCTCATCAATGTGCTCTTCTACAACCTGCCCACCAACATAGAGCTCGTTGCCCTCAACGACACTGGGACCGTCAACTGCACCGGCAACTACTGGGGCACCTTCCCCGATGTGCAGGCTCGAATGACGCTCACACGCACCAACTCCATCGACTATCAGGGCATGCAGATCTCGGAAATCACGGGCACTGGTCCCCAGTGACCTCCGATTTGCCAGGCAAGGACGCCCTCGCCGAGCTCTCGGCGAGGGCTAGGGGTTTGCGTCTGTGCGATCGGGCGGTCGGACGCGATTCCACGTCGTGCGATCGGGCGGTCGGACGCGATTCCACGTCGTGGGGTCGGGCGGTCGGACGCGATTCCACTTCGTGGGGTCGGGCGGTCGGACGCGCGACCCAGCGCTCCGCACTGGGCTAATTCCTGGGACCGCCCCTTCAGGGCGGATGCCCAGGCAAAGGGTGCGTCGCGATTCGTCCGGCGTTGTGCCTGGGCGTTCGCCAGCAGGCCGTGAAGTGGGCCAGGCACCAAAGTCACACCTTGAACCCCAAGGGTACCCTTAGACTCGAACGAGCTCGCGTTGGTCCGCTCACTTCCCCCAGCTCGAGGGCTGATCGCCGAGGACGAAGACCCACTCTCCTCCAGCGCTCAACGCCTCGTGACTGACCTCCAAGTCGGTCACCGCGACCCCGTCGCGGCTGACCGACCGGATGTAGACGTTGCCGGGAGCGTTGTTCTCGGTGCGGATGACCAACGGCGTTCCCGCGGTGAACCCTGGATACAGGGTGACCGTCGCCGAGTCGAAGAGCGGCGTCGAGAGCTGATACACCGGCTCGCCTGGGGCCACGGGATAGAGCCCCAAGGCCGCCAAGACATACCAGGCCGAGGTGGCTCCGGCGTCGTCGTTGCCCGGCAGACCGTCGGGACTCGAGCTGAAGTCGTCGGACAGGAACTGACGCACCCGCGCCTGGGTGCGCTCCGGCGCGCCGGCAAAGTTGTAGAGCCACGGAATGTGGAAGCTCGGCTCGTTGGAGGCGTCGAAGTGTCCCTCGTCGAAGAAGCGCTCGAGGCGCTCGACGAAGGCCGTGTCCCCTCCGAGAAGGCCGATCAGGCCTGGCACATCGTGGGGCACGAAGAAGGAGTAGCTCCAGGAATCCGCCTCGCAGAAGTCGTTGCTGTCGGAGTTGTCCGCCGGGTCGAAGGGGACCTTCCAAGAGCCGTCCCGCAGCTTGGCCTGCATGAAACCTTCGGCGGGATTGAAGTGGTTGCGGTAGTTCTGGGAGCGGGCCAGGAGCTGGTCGCGCTCGCCTGTGTGCCCCGTCTGGCCCGCGAACTGGGCGGCGGCCCAGTCGTCGTAGGCGTACTCCAAGGTCATGGACACCGACTGGGTCGGGTCGCATTCGCTGGGGAC
>Ga0210044_10003796_pt1 | contig 21482 bp, 14 predicted proteins | sample CryGey13umfilter_2_FD_183959 | JGI IMG/M metagenome (GOLD analysis project Ga0210044, IMG submission 183959) | Groundwater microbial communities from aquifer in Utah, USA - Crystal Geyser 4/9/14 3 um filter (SPAdes) (version 2) | ecosystem: Environmental > Aquatic > Deep subsurface >... | reverse complement strand
TACGGACCTGTGGGCCTCCCCCCTGCGTGGAGGTAACATACATCTCCGCAATACCATTCTGATCAATATCTCCTGCCGTAATCGATACTCCCCCACGATATTCACGTGGAAATACGAAAAATCGTTGGAGCTGAGTTCCTAAAGCACTATACACAGCCACCTCAGAAACGTACCCAGGTCCTGTTGCCACGAGAATTTCATTGGCCCCATCCGCATCTGTATCAACACTTGCAACGGTTAAGGTATCCACCTCTGCGTTGAATGCAACGAATGACCGGATATATCTCCCCGTTCCATCATGAACAAAAATCATTCCGTTACTCCCTTTTGTAATGGTTGAAATAATCTCTAATTCGGGATCCGTGTCGACATTCCCAAGCGTCACCTGAACCGGCGAGGTGGTTCGTCCAAGTGGGAAAAAGGATCCCTTAAGATGTCCATGACGATTGAACATCCGAACCTGGCCTGTCCCACCCTCATCGGACGTGACTAAAATCTCATCAATCCCATCTCCATTGATGTCTCCCACGCTCACAAAGATTCCAAATCGTTCCCCTTCGTCAAAGGCAAAAAACTGCCCTTCAACATTTCCATTCAGGTCAAAAATTCGAACCTGAGGGCCTCCACCAGGTCCCGCTCCCGTAATAATCTCCACTTCTCCATCATCATCAACATCACCCATCGCTAATCGGACACCCCCACGAAACTCAGGATGATACGCGTCAAACTGAGCAAGCACGTCGCCTTGTCCGTTCATACGTCGAACGATTGGTTCAGATCCTGTCCCTTGAGCGACAACAAAAGAATCTGAAGAACTGCTCGTCGAAGAACCTCCTGAAGAACCTTGTCCGGCAAATACGTTTGCGTACTCTAGCGCTCGAGCAATATTCAGGCGACCAGCCCCAAGTTGTTTACGCGCTTCGAGGGAAGGTTCGTTTACTGGATCTACAGAAAGCTTTAAGGCGTTCCGAATCTGATCTGGGGTGAGACTGGGATACGTTGAGCGCATAAGCGCCACCGCTCCAGAAACCATCGGAGCGGATAAAGATGTTCCCTCCCACGGAGAGGCATACGAAGTGATGAACAACAGCTCTGACGGATCGTGATACACACTCGCAAAGATATCAATCCCTGGAGCAGAGATATCTGTGCACCCTGAACCAAAGTTTGAAAACGACGTCTTTTGATCGAGTTGATTCGTGGAAGCCACACCAATAACGATATTTCGTCCAATCTCTCGATCAAAGCACGCTGGATAGACTAATTGTGTATCTGTATTAATATTGCCGTTTCCAACCGCTGAGACAATCACAACGCCTTGATCATGCGCCCATTCAAGTGTCTCGCGCAGTCGTGTGTCTGTCTGGGTAAAGGTAAAGCTTAGGTTAATCACGTCCGCCCCATTCTCAACGGCATACACAACCGCACGACGGACGTTCACCGTGGACCCTGCTCCGAATTCATTCAAAACACGCAACGGCATAATGCGAACATCCCAATTGATTCCCGTGATGCCCAATCCATTGTTTGCTGTTGCGCCAATAATGCCCGAGATCACGGTTCCATGGGACACCACCGCATCACTTACGCCGTCGTACACAACCGGGGAAGGATCTGGGTCTCCATCAACAAAATCCCATCCGACAACATCATCTTCAAACCCATTACGATCGTTATCTGTCTGATCATTTCCAATCTCTCCTTCATTGCGCCAAAACTGTCCTGCAAGATCTTCGTGATCCAAATCAAAACCCGCATCGAGTACGGCGACAACTGTTTGCTCAGATCCTGTTTCCTGATCCCATGCGGATGGCGCAGAAATCTGATCGAGGTACCAAAGCTCACCACGAAAACGATCGGTCACATCGCGCGCTTGTCCAGGGAGACTCATGAAAAGAAGGAACGCAACAATCGCCCCAACAACCAGTCGTTTACTCCTCTGAATCAAACAAAAATACCGCATAAATATATGCGGTATTGTAACGATTTCCTTAGAAATTGTCATCTAGTGAAGCCGTTCCATTGGTTACGGCGGTGACATCATAATCTTCAACGGAATCAATATCCTCCCCAAATGCATAATTTCCCAAAAAAGCGTCTGAAATATCATCAATCTGTTGATTCCAATCATCCCCATACAGATCAGACGCGACGGATTCACTTGCAATGGCTCTTAACACGCCTCCTTCTGAAACGGCATACACGGTTGGAACACTTAAGAACTTCACCATGCGCGTTCCTGGATGGTAGGTCACGTTTGCTCCCAAGGAAAGCGAGGCCAGAAACTCTGCGCTCACTTCGACCACGTCATCGAAATGTTCGAACCACGTGAAATAGACTTTTTCATTGGTAAACGCATGACGCTTCCCATCTGTTGCATAGTAGTACACGGCTCGACAAGGGTCATTTACGTCGACCTCAACTTCTGTTGAACAGGCAAGCTTAATCAGATTACGTTGTTCAACTTCTGCAACTTCTGGCTCTTCCACAACTTCTTCATCCACCACCTCTTCCTCTACCAGGACAACCTCTTCCTCATATAAGAGCACAACACTCTTGATGTCATCTTGTGTTCCAACGACCCAAACCCCCATGTCTGAAATAACGGCGCCCCGGAACATATAGTCCTCATCCGCATACCCATAAGACGTCCATGTAGCACCTGCGTCTTCTGATCGAAGAATAATCTGATCTCCTACGACAACCATTTCATCGCCATTCACCTGGATGTCGTACAAATTTTGATAGGTTAATCCTTCAACCTCGATAGAGCTCCAAGAATAATTTCCATCCGTGGTACGAATGAACGTTCCATTTCGACCAACAGCAAACCCTTCCGTTGCGGACGTAAACCACACGCCATACAAATCATCTTGCGAAATCTGTCCGATCGTCTCCCAACTGGATCCTCCATCAAACCCATAATACAGATACCCGCTGGCTCCCACGATCCAAGCGGTTCCATCTCCTCTATCTTGCACACGATTGAGTTCCAATGTTGTCAGTGACGTTGAAACGGCTATCCATTGACCGGAAGCATGATTATAGGTCATCAATCTTCCACTATCTCCAACTAAGTAGCCATACGAACTTGAGACGTCCATGTCATTCACATGTTCTGTAATCCCCAGCGTCACATTTGACCAGGTCGTTCCTCCATCGACTGATTCGCGCATCGCCGAACCTTCTCCAGCTACCCAAACATGTTGATCAAGAACCTCAATATCACGCCAATACACACTGGCATTATCATCGATCACAGACCAGGTGTCTCCCGTGTCAGATGAAGCAATGATCTTTCCGGTATTTCCTACGGCAATGACTTGATCTCCAACAACGGTCACAGCGCGCAAACCTTGAATGGTTCCTAGGTCCTTCTGAGACCAAATCCCTTCTGCCTGTGCCGGTAAGACGAACAAACACGATAGGAGAAGAAAAAAAGAGAGATGACTTGATTTCATATACTTCTAGTATAGCAAACTTCCTACAACTCGCCGATATACGTAGCCAAACCAAAACTCGCGTCCGAAGACGCGAGTTGTTGGTATCGATTTCTTTTCTTTGAGAAAAGAAGAGGATCAATGAAGTTACTTCGTCCAAGTCTCAGAAGAGAGATCAAGGTTGTCAATCAAGTAACCATTGTGCCAATCACCTGTTGATGTCACGTTTGATGTACTTGAGTGAGCAGAAGCACTGATATCAGACCAGATGAACTCGTAATCAACAGCAGCTGAATCTCCAGCTACCGCTGATGTGTGCAATTTGACGATGGTGGCCGCAGTGGTTCCATCGTTCAAGAACACCTTTGTTGAGTTCGTTGCTGTGTCAGCTGCAAAGAAGAAGCTGACAGAGTCTCCAGACGTATCAGAACCGACGGTTCGGAAACCAGTTGGGGTTCCGCGAACGATGTAGGTTACTGTTTCTCCAGCGGAGATCACATCTTCAGAAGCCCAAGTAACAACGAGATCTGAATCAGCTTCTGTGAAAGCACCTGTGCTTTCAACAGAGTTTCCATCCTCATCCTGGATGACGACAGATGTTGTGATGTCAGAACCATTCTTGTAGAGCTTGAAGGTATCTACTCCGAGAGTATCAGCGGTACCACCGTCGCTCCATGTTGTTGTGAGCTTGAATTGCTTCAAGGCTACATCTCCATTGGCGTCAGCAGTCACGGTGAACTTGTAGAGATCGGTTGCCTGGTTGTTTACAACTGTTGAGTTTGTAAGATCAACCTGGGAAATCACTGGAATTGAGTTGAACACGTACAACTCGTTTCCATCACGGTCAGTTGCATCGGTTGTAACTGTTCCGGTTGAATCTGAGTAACGTGCAGAATCAAGAGCAAGTGCGAGGTTCTGTTGTGATGTTCCAGCCCCTACTCCAATATCGTTCAATACGAGTTTGGCAGTAATGGTCTTAGAAGATCCAGCAGCAACTTCGATATCCAATCCTGTGATAAGCGCAGCTCCGTTTACAACAGAGTCACCTGACGTCTGTGCAAATACAGCTGTTCCGAGCAAGGTTGAACCATCGTAAAGTTCTGCGGAAGAAGCAACGCCGACTCCACCTGCAGCGATCGATACTTGAATCTGATCAATCGTGTAAGACTCACGAACAGCCGTGAACTTATACTTCGCTGCTTCAACAGTCTGGCCTCCAGCAACAGCGTCGTTGACAGGTGTTCCACCGTCGAGAGCTGTTGTGAATGTTCCAGATGTGTACCAAGTGATACTTTGTCCGCCGATTGCAGAACCATCGATTGATGTTCCTGAATCAGAAGCTGTTCCATCTACGTCGAGTGTTGGGGTGATGATATCGTCACCGTCTGTGTCATCTGAAACAGATGTTGCAACGGTTGCATACGCATTGACGTAAATCGTCTCACCTGGCTCGAGTGTGTAGTTGATAGACCAAGCGTTTGCGGTAAGAGACACGGTGCTCTTTGTGCTTGATGTATTCTCATCACCTTCTGGACCATACATCACGTAAAGGTTTGTATAGTCAGCGGCTGCGCTAGCTTCAGAAGCAGCAGAAGAGAATGCAAGGTCAAGCTGGGTAAGATTGACAGATTCTGTTGTTGCCGCTGTGACGGTCCAAGAACCAACTTTGTAGCCAGTCTTTGGAGCGACAGCTGTCTGATCAGCGTAGCTGGTGTTCTCAGAAGTTGTGAGAGAACCTGTTCGAACGGTAAGGGTGTTTCCTTCAACAGCTGTTGAAGGAGCGTCGATGTAAGAGCCTGAAGTCATGCGCAACGCATTGTTTACGCTAGAGTGCTCTGCAATTTCGACCTGAATGGTGTCCGTTGCATCAATGTCATTTGTTGTATCGCTGTCATAAATGTCTGCTCGAACCTCCAAAATGACTGGAGAACCAGGGTAGACAATGAATGATGAGCCAAATGAGTATGAGGTGTAAGCAAGGGTTGAATCACCGTCTCCAGCGATTGCAGCCGTTGAACCAATCTGAACGCCATCAGCATACACAGCACCACTTCGGAGTGTGTAAGTATCGTTAGCACCAGAAGTATCATCATCACCTGTGGTAACCGTGTTACCTTCATCGATGCGGATACGAAGTGATTCAATCTTCATGGCTTCACCTGTTGCCTTTACTTCAAACGATCCAAGTGATGCGTTAGAAGCACCGTCGATCACGTCACCAGAAACTGAATCAGTTGTCTTGGTGAATGTAACGTTTCCGGAAGCAAGGGTCTGCTGTCCAGCGTCTCGAGCTGAGAAAGCTGATGAGCTTGACAACGCAACCAAAATTGGTTGATCGTAATCTTCTTCAATGAAGATGGCATCAGCGGCACTTCGCAAACCAACGGTGATTGTGCGAGTTGAACCACCCCAGATATCAGCCATCACTTTGATCACATGAGATCCGGTAGACATGCGGATTGGGTCTGCTGAAAGGTCGAATGTGATGTATCCATCCTCGTCCTCTTCTGCAACCGTGTCTCCGTAGTTGACTCCAGCTACGTAAAGCTCCCAGTTTCCAAGATCCTCAGCATTGATAGAACCAATGTTTCGGAATGAAATCGCTGTAAGCAAAGACTCGTTACTTCCAATAGTCACAGTGTTGTTCCAGAGGGTGTAATCATCCTGTGGGTCAAGGGCACTGTTAGCTGAAGGAGTTGTTGTTGCTCCAAAATACACTGATCCAAATCCAGACACTGTTGCAATGGTGTGCGTTGCAGAAGCAATCGCAGATCCAGCTGACTCATATGAACCGCTGTAAACAACGTCATCTGGGTCAAGGGAAACACCAACAGTCTGTCCAGAAGTTCCTGTAAGAATGTCTGCACGAACATCAATGGTGTATGTTCCGCCAGCTGGGATCGTGAAGAGACCAGAAGCATCATTCCAAGAGATTACTCCACTTGAAACGGTTGCTGAGTCACTTAAACGATTCCATCCATCAAACAAGTAGGTGTTTGAAAGAGTGGTGTCAGCAGAAACACCTGTTCGGGTCAATTCAACTTTGGTGACTACAACATCAGAAGATGAAGAGTTGTCAAAGTCGTATGAACCGAGGTGTCCAAGAGCCTGTGCGGCAACAAGGGTGCTTGATGCAGGGGAAGATGATGAGAGAGAAACAGCAATTTCTTGTGTTTCTGCATACTCATCTGTTTCAACCATCTGAGCAACGTCAGTCAAGTAAGCGAGCTCACCTGTAATTTCGTCACCCATGGTGAAACTGTCCACGTCAAAATCAGCTCCATCAAGAACGAATCCGTCCTGGAACATGTTTCCTGACATCCCTGCACTTGAAACCATACGGAGTTCACCATCCCATACGAGATAGGTGTCTGTTCCATCGGTCCAGAGCATACCTTCGTATCCCATGGATGCGTCGGTAAGTGAGTCTCCTACGGTGTAGTCGACAAAGAATACGTCTGGAACATCATCGATGTACGTGTTCCAATCGCTTCCTGCAAGACCAACAGCTACTTCTTCTGATTCAATCCAGTGGATTGTACCGTCTGCAGCAACCGCATAGGTCTTTTCATCGCTTGTAATTTTGATCCATCGTGCACCTGGTCGGTAAACGATGTTACCAGCGAGTGTGATGTCAGCGAGTTCCTCATCGGTAATCTCGACAACACCATCAAAATCTTCAAACCATGAGAAGTAAGTCTTCTCATTTGGGAAAGAGTAGCGCTGTCCATCTGAACCGTAGTAATACACGGTTGAGAGAGTTTCTCCCTTAATCAGGTCACCGTATGAAGCGGCAGAAGCCTGAGAAGGCACGAATGCGGTCAAACCAGCTGTTGCAATAATTGTTGCAACGGCGACCACGAACGTGAACGCTTTCTGTAATCGGAGAGAGTTAGTCATAGTATAGAATTTGTGCCCAGTTTTAACTGGGTGTCTTTTTTTATCCAGGCGTAATAATAAACTGTGCCCAGATGAACCTTTTAGCCTAGGTTATAGGCTTTTGTTTAATTACGAGTAAACGACCTTTCGGTCTCGACCTTTATAGCTTCCCGTGAATTAATGAATTCATTCACCTCTCCATCTTAACAATGAAGAAGTGAGCTAGAGTTCTTTCTATAAGAACGGACCCTAGCCCAATGTATGATTATTCGACGATTGGGGGATCTACGACATCTACTGATGCATCAACCTCTGTGGTGAGTTGTTGTTCGAACTCAAAATCTTTCAATACCTGAAAAGCACGACGATACAATCCTTCAGAGCGTAGGGCTTCTACGGTCTGAAGTGTTTCTTCGGCAACCGCTCCGTACTCTGCCTCAATAGAGAGAATTTCTTGTGCAAGCGTCTCATCAAGTTCACGAGCGTTCTCTTCATCTTGCACAACCTCATGAGCGGTAATGATCACTTGGACAACTTGATCTTTTGTTTCTTCTAAAATCTCTTCAACTTCCCCTCGAACATCATCCGGAAGATCTGCACCTGATGAAATGACAGCCGATGAATACGCCTCGACCTTACGTCCAACAGTTTTTGCAAACGCCTGTTGTGAGACCGTTGAATCTTCTATCTGAAGCTCTCCTTGAATGTTTGCTACTTCCGTCTTAAAGCGATTCGCTGCGAGCTGAACGGTCTCTGGATGCGTGTTGTTCAAAAGCACAGCAAGCTGAACCATTTCTTCAAGACGACGTCCGGCAAACTCCATACGAAGGTTCGCTCGTTGACCATCTCCTACAGCCAATGTGATTTGTGCCTTCTCCATAGCGAGTTTCACTGGATAAAGTTTCTCTCCTGGAATCGCATTCACTGAAGCGTTCGCCACTGAAACCCAACCGATAATCGCGAACACAAAAACCGCCATCGCTGCTGACAATGGTCGGAGAAGATTGTGTGTAAGATCATGGAAGTAGAACTCTACATAATCGCGCCACACATACGGTGACGTTTTTTCTGGAAGTTCAAACCCATTTCGAAGCAAGGCTTTTTCATGGATAGCCGAGACATCTAGATCCGCACCAAAAGCAGACTCATTTTTGAGTTGCTTCAAGGCATCAATAATTTCTCGTTCAAGGTGATCCATAGATCTATTTTTTCTCGAGTAAAGCTCGTACCTTCTTTAATGCTCGGTGGATGAGGACTGATGTTGCGTTCTCTGTCTTGCCAAGATACTTCGCAATCTCCTTTACGGAATATCCTTCTACATATCGCAGGAGCAGTGCCTCTCTATCGTCATCGCTTTCAAGCGAATCAATTCCCTGAGCAACCAATCCTGCATCAATTCCTTTCTCTATTCGCTCGCCAGAGAATTTCGATTCAAGTTGAATTCCTTCTTCTCCGTCGCCTCCCACGGCAACTTCTTCTTTCCCTTCTCGCTGTCGATAGAACTCAGCGACCACTCCTCGTGCGATCGTATAGGCGAGCCCGGAGAAATGTTGAACGGGGGTTTGAATCGTGTACTCCCACAATCGGAGCATGAGCGTTGAATAGGCATCTTCGACATCTGCATGCGTCGGGAGCTTCCGATAAAGGAACTTCTGTAAACCGCCGGCATAGATCCCTAAGATAGAAGCAAAGGCATGCTCGTCCTTAAAGACCCTTATTCTGAACAGGAGGAATTTTTCTTTACTGTCTGTCACATGAGTAGTCTTTATAAAAGCCATTATCTTACAATTACCTCCTTTGAAAACGGTCGCACAATAGGAGAAAAATAGCTTATTTTAGGAAATAAATCAAGATTAGCATTGACGCAGGTTTCTTTTTTGGCTACACTAGTTTTGACAAATATGGTTATCAACACATTCCTATGAAGCCTGTAATACGCCTTTCCGTCTCAGAATCTGCCAAGATGTTTGGGATTAGCCAACGAACGGTTCGTCGAGCTATTCAAAATAGTGACGTGACGTATGTCGTCGTACAAGGACGCTATAAGATTAATTTTGAATCTCTTTTACGATGGTCTCAGCGTACAACGACCGTCAAAAATAAGCGGGACAATCAAGGCATCGGTCAGTACGTTGATAAATGGAAGATCAGCGGAAAGCTCTACTCTCCTAATCCAAAAACGTTTGATGAGGAGCTTTAGCGATTGCTCTATCTTTTTATGTTTGAGAAAAAAACAATCACTCCTCCTTCTCCACACCCCCTCACGTATCACCTCTTAGGCGCAGGCGTTCTCCTGGTCAATAAGTTCCGGTATGCCCTGCGTGGCTACCGAGAGCCTCGCCCATTCGCTGTATCTGACGAGCAACGAGCCATCGACTATGACCGACACGTGGTCACAAACTGGCTCGATGCACTGCATGATTATACTCGCCAAACCGTCTCAGGAAAAGTCGTTCTTGAACTCGGTCCTGGCGCAGATCTAGGCCCAGCCCTCTTTCTTCTCAACCAAGGCGCGAAGCACTATCTGACCGTTGATGCGAATCGTCTCATTGATCAAACCTCGCACACGTTCTACCAAACTCTTCTCTCTGATTTTGAAGACGGCCCAGAACTGAAAACAGAGATCGAAAAAACTCTTTCAGGAAACGGAGATCGCATTCAGTACATCGTCGATCCACAATTTCAATTAGAAAACATCCAAACAGAGGGAGTGGATGTTGTGGTAAGTCAGGCAGCGTTCGAACACTTTTCTGATATCCAACGAACATTCAGTCAACTGAGTCAGATCGTAAAACCGGGAGGAGTTCTCATTGCAGAAGTCGACCTTATGACACATACCGGAGCCATGCGTTCACGCGATCCGCTCAACATCTATCGCTACTCTGACTTTTTCTATCGGCTCATGAATTTTTCCGGAATCCCAAACCGATTCCGTCCATTCGAATACACACAGGCTCTTCACACAAATGACTGGTACAATGTAGAGGTTATTCCGCTCCAAACCCTCCCCTCCACCTATGTAGACCAGATCCGACCCCAACTGGCTCGTCGATTCCGATCCCTCGACACGGATATGCACATCCTGTCTTTTCTTCTTCGAGCGACCAAACGTTAGACCTATTTATGACCCGTCGATTTCTCACGACTTTCTCCCTCCTCTTCACCTTGCTTCTTGCGGGTCTGCCTTTTGTTTCATCCGCTCAAACCGCTTCAAATGAATACGTCCGCACCGCGAGTATCTACCTACAAGGAGGACCTCTCCTTGATTCGCATGTTCAAGAGCTCGCAGAATTCGATTTGATTGTTGTTCCGGTAGAGGTTCAGATTTGGAATAAGTCGTTCTTCCCTACCATCCGAACCCTTAACCCAGACATTATCATCCTCCCGTATGTTGCGACTGTCAGTTGGAATGATTTGTATTGGGTTGATTCCCTGCATCAAGACATGTATTCCGACATCAAATCTGACTGGTGGTTGAAAGATCATGAAGGGAACCAAGTTTCTGTCTGGCCCAATACGCGTGCCTTAAACCTCAACACAGACTGGGTTCCCTATCTTGCCCAGCACGTAAACGAAGTTGTGCTCTCCACAGGCTACTGGGATGGCGTCTATTTTGACGAGGTGCAAGACTCCATCAGTTGGGTTGGCTCTACCGATGTAAATAAGGATGGAACAAAAGACACCTCTGCAGAAGCCGATGCTCTCTGGGCTGAGAACTATCGCGAGCTCTTCCGCACCACACGCGAATGGATCGGGGACGAGTACATCATCATGACGAACGGAAGCTCAAATTCCGATTTTTTTCCTTATATCAACGGACGCATGTTCGAAACCTTCCCATCATCGCATAACACGCTTAACGAATGGGAAAACATGACAGATGAGTACCTTTCTGTGGAAGATGGTGTTGCCTATGATCCCATCAACATGATTAACGTGAACACTGATAACACCGGAGGAAAAGGAAGTGAAGATGATTACCAATCCGTTCGTTTTGGGCTCACAACGACCCTGCTTGGAAATGGATACTTTTCTTACGACGAAAGTACCTACAACCATTCTGTGATTTGGACGTACGACGAATTTGGTGTGTACCTTGGGGCTCCGAAAAGTACGCTTCAAAATGTGTACAATCCTCAGCAAACAAGTATCGACCAAGGTGTGTGGCTTCGTGAATTTGAAGAGGGTCAAGTGATTGTAAACGCCACATCCACCACGCAAACCATTCGTCTGAAAGGAGAATTTGAAAAGATTCATGGAACGCAGGATGTGAGTGTGAACGATGGACGCATTGTTTCAGAAATCACCATCGCTCCTCAAGACGGAATCATCCTCCTTCGTCCCGTCGAAGAAATTCTCGGCGCCACCTATTTTAATGGAGCGTTCGCCCGTATCTACGACTTGAATGGGGATACCAAACGAACGGGATTTTTCGCCTACGACAATACTCAACTTGGAGGAAACCAAGTAATTCATTTTGATACGGATTTTGACGGGGCCTATGAAACCGTCAGTGCAGATAATACCTACGTCTATATTTACGATGATGATGGGTCCCTCCACGCAAAATTTGCTCCTTACACAGAAGCCTACGACAAAGGGATCAACATTTCCGTTGGTGATATCGAAGATGATGGATCTGTTGAAATTGTCACGGGAACAGAAAACGGTGGAGGGCCTCACGTGCGTGTCTTCAACGGAGACGGAGTTCTCATCAACCCAGGCTTCTTCGCCTATGCGGATTCTTTTCGCGGAGGGGTGAACGTCGCGATCGGAGACCTCAATGGAGACAACGTAAAAGAAATCATCTGTGGCGCCGGATATAGCGGGGGTCCCCATGTTCGCGTTTTTAAGAAGGACAGCACGCTCATCAACCCAGGCTTCTTCGCCTATGACACGGCATTTCGTGGAGGAGTAAACGTTTCCGTTGGCGATGTCGACGGAGATGGGATTGACGATATTGTGACTGGCCCAGGAGTTGGTGGATCCTCTCTTGCCCGTGTATTTGATCGAGATGGAAACCTTAAGAGTGAGTTTTCTGTGTTTGATTCATCCCTACGCGACGGACTCGAAGTGGTTGCCTCAGACATTGATGGAGATGGAATCGCTGAAATTATTGGACTGACGGCGGATGTATTTACCTTAAGTGCCCATTAAGACTACGATACCTGTATGAAACTCCAAGAAGAGATCAAAGAAGGGATTGCCTGCGATAGTGTCGGACATCCACACTCCATTGTTGGACGCGCGGTGTGTTTGTCTGTCCATCCAGGAAAAATGATGCTGTTGCCGTTTAGAAAATGGTTCAATAAACGCTACAAGGGGAAATTTCGATTTGCGAGAATCATGTTCTCTCTCGATCTCATCCTCATTGGGACACTTATCGGGCTCGGAGTGGCTGCGCTCTTTTTTGGACTCAATCCTCCCACATCCTTTGAAGACGACATTACTTTTGAGGCAACCGTGGCCCCACTTGAAATTACTTCTGGAGCCCCATCCACCCTCGTCATTCGCTACACCAACAATACAGACGAAGAACTTCGCGATGCCAAACTGCAACTCACTTACCCAAATCATTTTCTCCTTCAAGAACTAACCCTTGATAATCTCAATATTGATAATGCCATCATCCCTCTCGGCACCATTCCTATTGGAGAATCAGGAGCCATCCACATCAAAGGGGTCATGTTTGGAAATGTGGGGGGAGAACAGTCTTTTACAAGCACCTTAACGTTTCTTCATGGAACGGACCGAGATCTCGCAGGAAAAAAGACGAGTGTCCATACCTTTTCTCCCACCTCTTCAACACTCCAACTAGCCCTTCAACTCCCAGAACGTCTCATCGCTTTTCAAGAAGTTGATGGAACGATCACGTATGAGAACACTGGGGAAATCGATTTCCCCACCATCAGCATTCAACCTGAATGGCCAGAAGGATTTTCCTTTCTCTCTTCCCCAATCTCCCTTATAGACGGAAGCTTTAACCTCCCAGCCATTAAGGCAGGAGAATCTGGAGAACTTTCTTTTTCGGGATACTTAGGTGACGCGGGAGAAGAAGTAACCTTTATCTTTCATCCTTCATTTTTGTTCGATGGAACTCGGTATCAACAAAAATCTCTCACGCATACGGCTCCGGTTATTCCTCCACAAATTCGGGTTGAACACAGCGTCCAAAAAACAACGATACAACCTGGAACAGAAACCCGTTTCATCGTCAGCTATGAGAATACCGGTGAGTTCGCTGTTTCGAACCTTGTTCTCTCCATCGAATCTGACAGTCCGTTCTTCCCAAAAAATCAGTACGCTTCTGAAGCCATTGATTCCGTCGCTCCTGGGGAATCAGGAACTATCGAAATCTCCGTTCCTTTGCGCTCATCTATTCTCCAAAGCGAGACAACAACCTATGAGGGACTGAATCTTTCAACGCGCGTCGTCGCCAACTACACACTCGGTGACGGAACAGAGCAACGAGTTAGCTCAAAAGGTTCTCTGATCAGCTCCCCCATAACTACCCCGGTCGTTTTTGATTCATTTGGTCGCTATGCCACCGCAAGTGGAGACCAGCTTGGTCGAGGACCTCTTCCTCCTCGCGTTGGGATCGAAACAAAGTACTGGATTTTCTGGCATGTTGGAGGGACAATCAACGCACTTGAGAACGTTCAGATTGAAGGAACCCTTGCAGAAGGAGTTCAATTCACCGGACGTCAATCGACTTCACAAAATAGTGGTGTGACCTACGACCCCGTCACAAATACGATGAGCTGGAGCACCGCACTCCTTGAACCGAGCCTTTCTCCTGTAAGCAAAATTGTGGGAATCGCCTTTGAGCTCGGAATCACTCCTACTGAGACAATGACTGGAACGTCCCCTGTCCTTATGTATGACGTACGCCTCACAGGAACCGATGTTCGCACAGGAGCCTTCGTGAGTCGATCTGGACTCACCGTCACGACCAACCTCCCAGGCGACCTGATGGCAGACGGAAAATCTCTTGTGGAAAACTAGCTCCTCATTGATCCAAAACCCATGAACATAAAAGTGCCATATGGCACTTTTATGTTTTCCGCGAATCAAAAAGAAAACGCCCCATCAAACCTTGCGGTTTACGGGGCAGGACACGTCGGTCGTGGGTGACGTGTCAGGTGCGAGTGCGTGAGTTGTGTCAGTTCTTCCACCAGCTTTCACTGATGACGCCGGCACTCTGATGAGGCAAGGCGTATCCGATGAGCTTTGTGCCAGTGAAGGCCAACTCGGGATGCGCCTTCCTGGCGAGCTGGTGTACTTCAAGCCCATCGCTGGCGGCCACAATGATGATGCCATGTATGCCCTTGTCGTTGATTTCAACGAGGTACATACAGAGATCCATGATCTCCTCCTAGTAGTACAGATACTGAACGAACAGAACGACGCTGAGCAGGAGGCCCAGCACGTCCGCGGGGAGAAGCCACCACGCTCGCGCACTCACCTGGTAGGGAATGCGTACGACGTAGAGGAGCAGAGCAACGATGATGAGCACGCGATCGATTCCGCACTCCCCCGCCTTCCAGTTGGCGTAGATCTGCGCCGGGAAGCCCAACAGGACCATCCCGAGACCGCAGTACAACGTGAGCTTGCCCAGGCGCGCCTTCCAAGGCTCAAGGCTCCTGGCAAGACGCTCTACACTTTGGGCGAGACGCTCTGCGAGCTTCTGCATGGCGTTCTCCGGTTGGGGTTCATCGACTTCTCCGACCGAGGTGATCGAAGGCCTAATCGACTCGGAAATCTATTCCAAAACCCCCATTTTGTCAAGGTTTTCTCACCGAACCGAGGTGAAGACCATTGACAAAATGCCCTTTTTTTGGTATCATTTGCTGTCACTATGAAAATAGCAATGATCGGACAGAAAGGAATTCCTGCTCGGTCTGGGGGCATTGAACGACATGTAGAAGAGCTCTCAGCCGAGTTAGTTTCTCGTGGACATGAGGTCCTCGTATTTTGTCGTTCATGGTATGTCTGGCCTATTCGAGATCATCGAGGCGTTCATGCGATCAAGACCTGGTCACTCCCATCCAAGCATCTTGATGCCATTACACATACCTTTACTTCTATTATCCGTGCCTCAAGAGAAAAGGTAGACGTATTTCACTTTCATGGAGTGGGTCCTGCCCTTCTCTCTTGGCTTCCAAAACTCTTACGCCCATCCGCAAAGGTCGTTGTAACGTTCCACTGTATTGATCGACATCATCAAAAATGGAACTTCTTTGCACGCACGATGCTCTACCTCGGTGAACGACTTGCCTGCACCATTCCAGATGCGACGATTTCCGTTTCACGAACCCTTGAAACCTACTGCCGACTCTCTTACGGAGTCAGTACGAAATATATCCCAAACGGAACACAGATTCTTCTTGAAGATTCCGATCCAAATCTTATAAAGCCATTTGATCTTGAACCAGGAGCATACCTCATGATGTGTGCGCGTCTTGTTCGACACAAAGGAGCACATACACTCATTCAAGCTTGGAGAAAATTAAAGAACGATCATCCAGAAGTGATTGGTGACATGAAACTCGCCATCGTGGGTGGAAGTGCTTTTACTGACTCGTATGTCTCAGAACTTCAGCGTCTTGCAAAGAATGAGCCTTCTATTGTGCTCACAGGAAACCAATCAGGGGAAACGTTGCACAGCCTCTTTTCCCATTCCTACGCAACCGTGCACCCTTCAGAGTCTGAAGGGCTTCCCATTGCCGTGTTAGAAGCGATGGGATATGGAAAGTGCGTGCTGTCCTCTGATATTCCAGAAAACTTGGAACTCACAAAAGACCATGGCGTCACCTTTAAGACAGGAAGCGTGAAAGACCTCGCGGAGAAAATGAAAATGCTTCTGGAAAATCCAGATCTTGTCCGAACGGTTGGAACAGAGGCTCGAACCCATATCGCCAAACATTACGATTGGAAAGATATTGCCGAGACCACAGATTACCTCTACGAACTCCTCTGGCTCGAACCAGAACTCACAAAACAGATTACCTAACAATGTCGTAAGTTCAACTTCCGACATTGTTACAAAAAAACGACCTTCTGGTCGTTTTTTTGTTAAGTGATATGTGCTGGCGTCGCCTCCTCGTAAATCGCCATGAGGCGTCGATAATGGTCGTCTAAACTGAACCGCTGTTCGATGGTTGAGCGTGCTGAGTGCGCCAGAGAGACTCGGAAGTCTTCGTCATAGGCAAGGCGCATGATCGCTTCGACCCATCCATTCAAATCTGCGGGACTCACAAGAAGGCCGTTTACCCGATCTTCAATGATCTCAGGAACGCCCCCGACGTCAGAGGCGATCACAGGCTTTCCTGAAGCCATCGCCTCTAGAACCGCAAGGGGGAAGTTCTCGTGCACGCGAGAAGGAAGCAGAACGGCACGAGCTCCTTGATACAGTTCCACAAGTTCCTCTCCCATTCGAAATCCTACGAACTCAATATTTTTTGCGTTGTTGGCAAGACGATGAAGGTGTTCCATGTCAGGGCCACGTCCCACAATTTTAAACAACACATCAGGCATCAACTTTGCCACTCGAATAATCGTCTCAACCCCCTTCTCCTCACTCAGTCGACCAACAAACAAAAAATATCCATCATGGTCATAACGTGACTGAACAAGGTTCGGGTCAATGCCGTAGTGATTTACGCGGATCTTTTCTTTTGGAAATCCTCCCGCGATCAACTGTCGTTTCATGTAGCTCGACGGACAAATAAACAGATCCACATTCCGCTCATAGATACGGAGCCATCGATGAACCTTATACACGGCCGTCTGCACAAAACTCGCCAATACAGAACCCTTGTGATAACGCGCAAGGGCGCCTTTCACGATTCCGACATCTCGATAATCCTCTCCACACCCAGACGCCCAAATATTGTATTGAGGGCTTATGAGATGATGATCATGCACGGTCATAACCACAGGAACATGCTGGTCTCTAAGCGTGTCGAGGATCGAGGGAGAAATTTGCGTATAAATATTGTGAAGGTGTGCAAGATCTGGGTGCTCGTGCGCAATCATCGTCGCCATCTTTCTTCTGGCCTCAAGCGAATACCCCATGCGTCCAACGGTCCGCAGTCCCTGCCAATTTTTTCTCACTTTCTCTGTTTGAACAAACGAAACAAACTGATCTGAAAAGGGCGTTTCTCGATTATCTGGATGTTGCATCGCAAAAGGAACAACCTGATGCCCCTGCGACTCAAGCCACGCAGAAAGCTCGAGCATGTACCGCTCCGCCCCACCTTTTAATGCGTAAAATTTATTCGCTTGAATGATCTTCATACCTTCTTTCCCTTCTCAGCCAGCACATAGAGGAATCCGGCGTATAGCCATAGATAAAACGCGCTTGTTCGGATCTCAAGGAGGGTCGAGGTGAACGCATTAAACCCAACCCCAATCAGCATCGCACACACCCCCATGGCGAGTGCCTGGACAAATGGATCTTTGTGAGTTCGAGCCACGTTCAACGCATAGAAGAATAGTCCGAGATAAAACCACAGATAGAAAAACATTCCGAGTGTCCCCGACTCCCCCCACAATGAAAACCAATTATTGTCGATCGCCCCATCAGTCCCAAACACCCCAAAAGGTAGTCCAAGATTCTCATACACCTTTGTATTGTGAAGCGCTGCCACGGCCCCTCCTCCATACTGTCCTGGACCAAATCCGAGGATTGGCGAGGCAGAAATCACATCTGCGGGGGTATGAATGAACCAGAATACGCGCCCAAGTCCGTAATACTCCCCTCGCCACCTGGCAAGGCTGAAACTCTCAAAGAAACGCTCTGAGAGAGACTGTCCTGGGGATTCGGTAATCAGATTCACGTTGAGCCCAGAACCCGCAAGCACAATCGAAAGGAAAATCACGAACGCAGCAAACCCCGCAAGAACCCGTCGATCATGCTTCATGAGAAGTCCGATAAAAAGGAATCCAAGAAGAAACGCAAACCAGGAAGAACGAGAGTATGTCAGGACAAGCGCCGGGATTCCAATCACAAATAACCAGATGATCCATGGATGCTTCTGATAGAGTTTTTTTGTAAACAAGATTGCCGTTCCAAGGAGCAAGAAGAGGTACAGAAAATTCCCGAGTCTGTCATATCGTCCAAGGGTGGCAAAGATACGAGACCCAGGATCCCAAAACTGCTCAACTCCGCTCGTGAGCGTAATCGTTCCAAGGGTGCGAGATTCTGACGGAAGAAGAAACTGATCAAGTGGCTCACCAATAATGAATTGCAAAATACCGAGCATGCTTTGAATCACGACGACTCCAAACATGACCCAAGTAAGATTCTTGATAAACGTCTTTGTTGGAGCAATCTGTACAACCAAGAAAAAAATAATCATGAATCGCAGGATCTGACGGAGTCCTAGGATCGCCACCGTCGGCGAAACAAGATTTACCAATGCAGACGCGAGAAGCACAAGAACAAACAAGGCAAACGGAAGGTCAAAAGGCGTTTGTTGATACGTTTTTTTTCCTGAGAGAATTCTGATCAATACAACAAGTGCCACAAGATAGATCAGGAGTTCTGAGCCATATCGCGCGAACACATACACATCATCCGGGGTGAATTTCAGGATGATTGACTCAAAAGGAAGGTAGACGGCCAAAAATCCCAGAGCAAACTGTGGGCGTAAAAACGCCACAATCACAAGCAGGCCCCCCAACACTCCAGACAAGACAAGCGCTGGAGAGAAAATGGATTGCAACACGATAAGAAAAGCAAGGAGCAAGAAGAGAAAAACCGTCGCAAGTGCGGTGTGCTCTTCTGCACGTTTGTAAACCGCGCGCAGATTGATCATGTAGACAAATTGTATCACAAAATGCCTTGGTTTGAGATCTCAGAAATTTAAAAGCGGACATCCTGAGAATGTCCGCGCGTTGGCCGTGTGGCCGATGACCTACGGGACGACGTCGGTGTCGACGTAGCCCGTGTAGTCGAAGCTGACCGGGATGCCGTAGACCTCGTAGGTGTCGCTCCCCTCGAAGTCGAGGTTGACCTCGTGGTCGACGTCGTAGACGCCAGCGAAGTTCAGGGTCCAGCCGAAGGTCGACCAGTCGATCGTGCCGGCGGTGCTGATGTCCTGGGCGAAGTCACCCTCGACGGTTCCCGTGTAGGTCCCGCTGAGGTAGGTCCCCGCGTCACCGACGAACTCGCATTCGACGTAGCCCGAGATCATCGGGCTGGCCGTGGTGTCCACGGTGAGGTAGGCATCGCCCTCGCAGTTGTCCGAGCCCAGCCCGTAGGTGGTCTCGGTCAGCGTGATGCTGAAGTTCCCGGAGTAGTCGCCCTCGGTGACGCAGGGCGAGCTGTCCGCATCGCCGTCGCAGTCGTTGTCCGCGCTGTCCGAGCAGACCTCGATGCCGGCGGGGCTGACGAACTCGTTGGTGTCGTCGCAGTCGCTGGCGTCCTCGACGTAGCCGTCGGGGTCGGAGCAGTCCTCCTGCGGGGCGTCGGGGTCGCCGTAGCCGTCGCCGTCCAGGTCGGCGTAGTAGGTGTCGCCGGCCTCCTCGTCGATGTCCCCGTCGCAGTCGTTGTCCTGCGTGTCGCAGTACTCGGTGGCGCCGGGGTAGACCGAGGAGTCGGTGTCGTCGCAGTCGGTCGCGTCCGCCACGGTTCCCGAGGGAGCCGAGCAGGACGTGCCCGCGCTGGCTCCGCCGTAGCCGTCGGTGTCGACGTCGTTGTACCAGTCGATCGCGTCGACGCTGGAGTCGGGATCGGTGACCCCATCGCAGTCGTTGTCCGCGCCATCGCAGTACTCGTCGGCGCCGGGGAAGCTCGACGAGTCGCCGTCATCGCAGTCGGTGGCGTCGGCGACGTAGCTCTCAGGCTGGTCGCACTGGGTGACCGTGGTTCCCGAGGCGTTGCCGAAGTTGTCGCCGTCGGAGTCCGGGTACCAGGTGCCGGCATCGGTGCTGGTGCTGGGATCGATCACGCCGTCGCAGTCGTTGTCGATGTCGTCGCAGACCTCGGTCGCGCCGGGGTTCACGCTGACGTCGGCGTCGTTGCAGTCGCCCATCATGTCGACGTAGCCGACCGGCTGGTCGCAGGCGAGCGTGCTGGTGCACGCGTCGGTGTCCTCGAGGCACTCGCCCCATCCGTCGCCATCGGCGTCGGCGTACCAGGTCAGGACGTCGAGGCTGTCGTCCGGGTCGGTGGACCCGTCGCAGTCGTTGTCCAGGCCGTCGCATACCTCGTCGGCGTCCGGGCTGATGGCGGGGTCGGTGTCATCGCAGTCACCACCCTGCTCGACGAAACCGTCGGCGGGGCAGGCGGTGAACGAGCCGGCGTTGTCATCGCCGTAGCCGTCGGCGTCATCGTCGTCCCACAGGATCAGGACGTCGGGGTTGCCGTCGGTCTCGTCGACCACGCTGTCGCAGTCGTTGTCCAGGCCGTCGCAGACCTCGGTCGCGCCAGGGTTGACCAGCGGGTTGTAGTCGTCGCAGTCGCCGGTCTCGGCCACGTAGTCCTCGGGTGCCTCGCAGGCCTCCTCGGACTCTTCTCCGCCGACGTTGTCACTGTCGCCGTCGAAGTACCAGGTCGAGGCGTCCGTCGCGTTCTCGTCGATGGTGCCTTCGCAGTCATCGTCGATTCCGTTGCAGACCTCCTCGGCCGAGGGGTTCACGCTGGCGTCGGTGTCGTCGCAGTCGCCGGTCATGGCGACCCACTGGCCAGGGCCCTCGCTCTCGAGGTCACACCCGTCCACGACCGCGAGCTCACCGCCGTAGCTGTCGAAGTCGCCGTCGTAGTACCAGGTGTTGTCCTCGACGTCGTCGGGCTCGCCCGAGCAGTCGTTGTCGATGCCGTCGCAGATCTCGACGGCGCCGGGGTTGATGCTGGCGTCGGCGTCGTTGCAGTCGCCGTTCTCGACGGTCCATCCGTCGTTGTCGGCGTCCGGAGAGACCGGAGCGTCGGGGGTCGGGCCGCGGTTCTCCACGACGGTGATGTCGGGGGCACACGCAGGGGCGCACAAGAGGGCCGTCAGGAGGCCCAGGGGCAGGATCGAACGCATGGCGCTTCTCCGGGGTGAACATTCTCCCTCCCCACCAATAGGGTCTGGCACAGATGTTTGGTCGGTTATGGGGTAGAGTCTTGGAATGAGAAAAGAAATAAAAGGCACCCGACTTAGCCCATACAAGCTC
>Ga0210044_10003795_pt1 | contig 21482 bp, 18 predicted proteins | sample CryGey13umfilter_2_FD_183959 | JGI IMG/M metagenome (GOLD analysis project Ga0210044, IMG submission 183959) | Groundwater microbial communities from aquifer in Utah, USA - Crystal Geyser 4/9/14 3 um filter (SPAdes) (version 2) | ecosystem: Environmental > Aquatic > Deep subsurface >... | reverse complement strand
ACTGAGATCTGGGAAAAGGAAGGGAGAAGGTCTCTCCCTGATGGTGCGCGGTGGGAGTGGGATGGGGGAGGTGAGGAGGTGGTGGAAGCAATGGCGGTAGCATCCCATCAAACCACCCCGACAAATTCCAAGTATCCGCCCCATTTTCCGCCAAAATGGCAGTCACTCTATATTCTGAGATAAAGATGGTGCTGATGCTTCTTGACCTTATTTTATGGAATGGAAAATTACTGGGAACAATGGGCAATGTCATTGCTATTAACATCATTGAATTAGTTGATATAAAGCGATCTCTTGCATTAACCTTTCGCAATTGAGAACAGAATGACCAGAAATCAATTTGACTACCTTGGCGATTCCCGTCCGCTGGCTTTGGGATTGACAGCAGGTACCGCAATTAATGGCCAGATTTGGGACTTAGCCAAAGTGCCGCTTGGCAATAATCAATATTGGATTTACCAGGATAATAATGCCAAAGTAATTTGCTCCCAAGATATAATTCAAATCAACATCTCGAAATTTTCAGCTCATAATAACTACGTGCAGATGCTTGATAATCCTAAGCACCTTTATTTGACAAAAGAAGCCTTCTCACCCGGACGCAACGGGAAAATCGCATTCTCCTGCCGAATGAAAGCTGAAATCTTTCGGGGAATAAAAGAAGATTATAGAGATGGATTCTGCGCATTCAATGTGCTTGATTTTAAGACAGGTGTAGTATTTGACATTGTCTCCAATGGGTACAAAATATGGACCATTTATGAACGGCTCTTGATTCCAGGCCTGACCACTGAAAATGAGGCATTTACTAAAATTATCGAAGTCCCCAAAGCTACTCACCCCCGGGAGCCACTTGATTGCACCATTGTATTCGATGGGGAAAAGGGAATCGCGGAATTTTACCTCAATTCGGAGTTGATTTATGAATCAGATAGAAATCCTTTAGATATCGATTCGCTTCAGACAGGTTTTGGCATTATTACTCTGCATCCTATCGAAAATGGCGCCAGCGTTTCTTGCCGGGATCAAGGTGGTTTTGGCCAGTGGGGAGCATTCAGGGTTCACCAAATATGATATAGGGGGTAACCCTCAAAGATACTAATTGCAGGCGTGAAACTCGCCCCTATGGCTGAATCGAAAATTCCCACTTGCAGAAATAGTTGCTATTATGGAGGTCTGGCGGGCAATGTTTGCAAATAGTCTTAATTCTGGGGTCGATGGTTCTGGCGAAGAATTCATATTCAACTACGCCCACTTGTTTACAGGGGAATAGCTCCCGATTATCCCGTTCCCGTGCCAATTGCACCCGGCAGTTATTCATTTCCAAAATCAAATTCCCATCCTCAAAATAAACCGATTGCTCATTTATGAACGCATACATTCTAAACCATAGGGCCTTTTCAAGCGCTTCCAAACCGCCAACCTCTGGTATATTATGCCGTTTCATTATCCTTTTTGCTTCGATTTGCGTGAAATCCTGCCAAGCCTGTTTATCATAGAGGGTCGCTTTCTCCATTCCGGCTTCGGCTTCGACTTTGAGAAACCATAACCCATCGTGCGCCAGCCAATTCCGGGCAAAATCCCCCAACATCCCTTCGATTGTCTCACGAGGAAGATGCTTTAAGTCAAATTTATCGCTCATATCAACTCCTATTGAACATTCTATAATTCAAAATGGATAAAACTTACATCTAATATTTTCTTAAATACCCAGCCCACAAATACATACATCACAAAAACCTCCACCGCAAACGGAATGAACCCCAAGAATCCGATAATAGGCATCTCGAATATTTTCACGTTGCCCAAATAAGGAATGGAATAAACCCACTTGCCGCCAGCCCAGAAATTCCAGAATTCCCAGAGAAAACCGCAGACCAAGCCGGTGGCGAATAGGCGGAGAATTCCGCCTAATGTCCCACTCCTCAACTGTCGCAGGATTGAAGACAGTCCGAGACGGTAATTAATTGGATCCAGCATTAAGACGAACCCGGTCCATATTGCGGGGGCCCAATAGCGATTTGGAAACAGCAGAGGGATAAGCTCAAGCGCGGTTCCGATGAAAATCATTATCCAAATAGTGCGTGGCGAAGGGACAAAAGATTTACATCTAATCCTATCAAATAGCTTGATGCCGGTAAGTAGAATGTAGGTCTCAAATATCCCGGGCCAAATGGTAGCAAATGACCAGAAATAACCGAAGTATCGCACCATTCTATTTTCAGGAAGCCCGACGTAGCGCCAGTTTTCTATAAAAAGATTGTAGAATTCAAAGAGATACCAAAGTCCGACGGAAATAGGCAGCATCCATAGAAAATTCCTCGTATCTCCGATAATCAGGCTTCGACGATGCCAGAGATAATTTATGCCATCAACAAGAATGATGTAACCGGTCCAGACGATAGGGGTAAAGAATGTTGTGAAGAACCAATGGCCGGAAAATTTCATAATCTCCGCCGAGGCGATTATGGCGCTGCCACCAAATATCATAAAATATGTGATTTTATTTCCGCCAAATTTCATCACGCCAATCTTATGATTTGGATATTGGTATGGCAATATTTTAATTGTATATTGTATGATGTAAATAACATATAATAATTTGTGAATTTAGGAATCTTTGTCAGAACGTAATTTCTAATGAGCATATCATATTGGTTGGATAAATCATCTGGGAAAATTCCACTTAAGGCAGATATAGCCATCATCGGCGGCGGCATTACCGGATTATGCCTGGCATATTGGCTTGATCAAATCGGGGGTGTGAGCGTGGCCCTGGTTGAGCGAGGGCGGCTTGGCTCCGGCGCTACTGGACGCAATGCCGGATTTCTTTTGGCCGGGACCTCCGAGAATTATTTTAGAATGCGCCAGCAATATGGCAATGAAAGAGCCAAAGCGATTTATTCCCTCACCATCGATAACCACAACCTGCTCTATGAGCAGATCATTAAACCCCATTCCATCAATTGCGGCTATACCCGTTGCGGCTCCATAACTGCGGCGGTGACCAATGAGGAATATGACGAGCTTCTGAATTCCCATCGATTGCTTTGTGATGACAATTTCCAGTGTGAATTGATTGATGAAACAATGAATGCAAAATTGGAAGTTAGAGGGTTCAAAGGCGGACTACAGCAGAGAATAGATGGGGGGATTAATCCGGTTCTATTCATCGAAGGGATCAAGTCGTTCCTTTCGGATAAAGTCTCCATCATTGAACATTGCGAGGTTTTTGATATTCGATCTGAGAGCGGTGAATTAAATATCCGTGCCGAGAGTGCCGCAATCAAATGCGATCTCGCCATTCTTGCTACCAATGGTTATGCGCCTTTATTGAGTTCGTTCTTAAAGGGGAAGGTGACCCCCACGCGAGGGCAGGTTTTGGCTCTGTCGGCGACTGATAAGAAGCTCTTTGATGGTCACACCATTTATTGCGATTTCGGATTCGAATACTTTCGCCAACTATCGAATGGGGTCGTCCTTTTGGGCGGATTCCGCCAGAATTACCGTGCAGAGGAATTGGGCTATTCAGATGAAACCACCGAAAGTATCCAGATGGGCTTGGAGGAATTTATCAGCGGCCATATTCCGACCCTCGTTGGCCAGAAAATAACTCATCGTTGGTCGGGAATAATGGGATTTTCCGCAGATGGGCTGCCACTGGTAGGGGAGATTCCCGGACATCCCGGCGTAATGTATATCGGTGGTTATACCGGGCACGGTCTGGGCTTTGCCGTCGTTCTTACCAAAGCGCTGGCGGAGCAATTATTAAACGGGAAAACGGATTATCCTCTGGAGATTTTTTCTTTAAGAAGATTGGGTTGAAAAGAACTAATAACAGTTTAGGAGATGGAGATAATTATGCTGATAACGACCACCCCCAATATTGAGGGACAGAAAATTGTAAAGTATCTTGGGCTAGTCAATGGAGACGCTATTCTGGGCGCAAACCTGTTTAAGGATTTTTTCGCCAGAGTTAGGGACATAGTCGGGGGGCGCGCCGCGGCGTACGAAAATGAACTACGCAAAGCCAAAGACATCGCCATCCAGGAAATGACGGAGCAGGCAAAATCTGCTGGTGCAAATGCGGTGGTCGGCGTGGATTTGGATTACGAGACCATCGGAAATAGCATGTTAATGGTTAGTGTCAGCGGCACTGCTGTGGTTTATGAGTAATGGCATAAGATAGCTCTCACAGCAGCTGGTCGTTTCTCTATTGTCAATAATTTACTATTTCCCATAAATTCAATTGATACAAATTGTTGACTTGAACCTTAAATCATCGGAGTAAATATGGCTGGAAATTTGTGCCACTTTGAAATCCCGGCAAGAAATATTGAAAAAGCTGGGCAATTCTACAGCAAAGTATTTGGCTGGAAAATAAGCGATTCCGGTTTTCCCGGATATTCTTTTTTTGAAACATCAAAACCGCCGCACGGCGGGATTGAGAAGCGCGAACCATTTTCAAATGGGGTAATGCTCTATATTCAGGTCGATGAAGTCACGGCCGCTATAAATAATATCAAGAGCGCGGGTGGTTCGATAGTAAAAGAAAAAACAGAGATCCCTAATATAGGCTGGTTCGGCCTATTCAGCGATCCCGATGGCAATATCATCGGCATATTCCAGAGCAAAAACGTTTAGGAGCTATCGAGGCATGAGGAGTGCTTGAGCAAAACGTTATGAGGTTCACCTTAAATTCCCATACCCCCCTTTTTATCTCAAGGTGTAATCGAATATTCCTAATTAGGTTGGTAATTCCTAGTCTGCTGATAGAATTAGATTATTAATCGCTGAGAATCATGCTCTCCTGACACGGGGTTTATTTTCGCTTCTTTCTGCCGAAGATGATATCTCCGTTATATCTTCCCTAATTAAAATCCGTAAAAATACTTATTGCAATTCCGGTTTCAAATTCGTATCATCGGCGGCTAAGTGAAAAGGTTCACAAGATGTTGGAGTTTTAAATGAATTGCTTTAGCTATTAACTAATTGTATTTTCAAACTTTGAAGCGAATTGATAAGATTAGCATATTGATAATTATGATAAATTAAAATGAACTGGCTTTTTTCACATCAAGGAGATACTAATGTCTAATTTCGTTCAAGAAGTTATGGCGCGGGTAAGAGCAAAAAACCCAGCCGAACCCGAATTCCATCAAGCAGTTCAGGAAGTGCTCGAATCGATTTCGGTTGTTTTGGAAAGGCATCCTGAATATCGCAAGGCGAAAATCGTAGAGCGTATTGTAGAGCCGGAACGCGTGATTATGTTCCGCGTGCCCTGGGTTGACGATAGCGGCGAAGTCCAAATTAACCGCGGCTTTCGCATTCAAATGAACAGCGCTATAGGCCCCTATAAAGGTGGACTGCGTCTCCACCCGACTGTTAATCTCGGCGTTCTTAAGTTCCTTGCCTTCGAGCAGGTTTTCAAGAATAGTCTCACCACCCTGCCTATGGGCGGCAGTAAGGGCGGATCCGATTTCGATCCAAAGGGCAAGAGCGACAATGAAGTTATGCGCTTCTGCCAGAGCTTTATGAATGAGCTTTTCCGTCACATCGGGCCTGATACCGATGTCCCCGCTGGCGATATCGGGGTTGGAGGCCGTGAAATCGGTTTCCTGTTCGGCCAATACAAGAAGCTTTGCAATGAATTCACCGGCGTTTTGACCGGCAAGGGTCTGGCTTGGGGAGGTTCCCTGGTTCGTCCCGAAGCAACTGGCTATGGGAATGTCTATTTCGCCGCCGAGATGCTCTCCACCCGTGGTGAATCCCTAAAAGGGAAGATGTGCCTGGTTTCCGGAAGCGGCAATGTGGCTCAATACACTGTGGAAAAAATAAATCATTTGGGCGGCAAGGTTGTTACTATGTCCGATTCAGCAGGTTATATCTATGATGAAGCTGGCATTGGCGAAGAGAAGTTGAAATTCGTGATGGATTTGAAGAATTTCCGCCGCGGACGCATCAAGGAATATGCCGATAAATACAAAGTGCCCTATTACCCAATTGATCCCAAGTTGGATTATAATCCGCTCTGGAATCATAAGGCACATTGTGCATTCCCTAGCGCCACCCAGAACGAAATCAACGCCAAAGACGCCCAGAATTTGATTAATAATGGCGTTTATGTGGTATCCGAGGGCGCCAATATGCCGACCACCCCGGATGGCGTGAATATATTCATTAACAAGGGTATCCTCTATGGTCCCGGCAAGGCGGCGAATGCCGGCGGCGTTTCGACTTCCGGCCTGGAGATGAGCCAGAATTCGATGCGCTATAGCTGGAGCCGTGACGAAGTTGACCAGAAATTGCACGGAATTATGAAGAGCATTCATAAGGCGTGTGTCGAAGCCGCCGCCAAATATGGCACCCCCGGCAATTATGTCAACGGCGCCAATATAGCCGGATTTATCAAGGTCGCTGATGCGATGATGGATCAGGGTATCGTCTAAAAATCAACTTGGATTAATTTGAAACGGGTTGGGGAGTCATCTCCAACCCGTTTTTCTATTTCCTGATGGATTAGAAATGCGTGGCATTATTCTGTGGGCGGCAGACCTCCCGGTCTGCCTTGGCCCGGTAGGTCAAGACCTCCGTGTCTTCACGCATATTCTTAAGGAGTCAAGCCCCAAGTGGGCTTGACCTACTCGGCTTAAGGCGGGCGGCCTTGGCTCCCGCTATTCAAGTGTCGGGGGCAAGCCCCACGACCTACTTCAACAGGACGCGGGGGGTAAACCCACCCCCTACTTAAGTAATGTCATCCGCTTGGTGAATACATTTTCACTGATTGGTAATTTGTATAAATAAATCCCACTCGGATTATTTGAAGCATCCCAGATTGCCCGATGGCTCCAGGCTACCTGCATCTCATCCATTATCACTTTAATTCTCTCCCCAAAATATTATATACTTCGAGGCGGACTTCATAATCCAAAAAATAGTTGACATTGGGTCTGATAGTTATATAAGTTAGGAAAGCTTTTTTGGGAGTAATGCCGAGATCGGGTTAAATCCTGATTTGCCCTAAGATAATATTACTGATGATCATTCTGAGAAAAACATTTTTCATAGCTTTATTAATAGGCCTTGTGTCGGTGGCTGTCGCCGGTGATTTGCAGGTTGCTGATAGCCTTGGGGGCGCCTTCCAATACGACAAAGCCATTACTTTGTACAAACAACTGGTGCAAGCCGATTCATCTGATGCCGGGCTATTGTTGAAGCTTGGAGCCAATTTGAATAATTATGCTGAATTGCAGCCCGAAAGCGATCAACTTAAGCTGTATGAAGAAGCATATCAGGTTCTCAAGAAATCAGAATCGATCGATTCCTCCAATGCCGAAATCCATTTTCAGATCGCCAGGACGCAGGGGAGGGTGGCGTTATACAAGGGAATTTGGAATTCCATTGGTCTGGCCAAGGAGGTTAAGCGCGAGGCTGAGACTGCCCTTGTAATCAATCCCCAACATGATGGGGCGATGCATATATTAGGAAGATGGCATCGCGAGGCTTCCAACAAGCCGCAGATAATCAGGGCGCCTTTGGGATTAGGTGCGGCGAATAAGGCGGATGCCGTGAGATATCTTGACAAAGCAGTCGAACTCCGTCCTGATTACATCAGCCACCATCTGGAATTGGGCAAAACCTATATATCTATTGATAAATATCCGGAAGCCCGCAATCAGCTCTTTACGGCGATATTACTCAAGGTTCAAAGACCAATCGATGAAAGGTATATCGAGGAGGCCAAGAAATTATTGAAGGAAATTGAAGGGAAATCGTAATTAAGCCTCTATAAAGATGGCTACTAATAATGATGGAAATAATTAATTTACTTATTAGCAGGAGTGCGTAATGTTAAGGAAGTTGCTAAAGTTCATTATCCCGTTGGGAGTATTTCTTATTCTTGTGGCTTCGGAAGCGGTGGCTGGAGGATTGGCGCTTACCGGTGTCGGTTCCAGAGCCATCTCGATGGGTGGCGCTTTTCGAGGCTTGGCCGACGACTGGTCGGCGTGCTATTGGAATCCGGCCGGCTTGGCGTATCTTGACAAATCCGAGTTTAATGGAATGCTGACCATTATCAGCCCAAAACCTGAATATACTCCCAATATCGTGTTGAAGTCAACTGACAGAGCCAATGAGTATTCGATTGGGTTCAAGAATGGGACTAATTGGTACACACACGATGTGAACCATAAGATTCCCAACTTTTCCGGCTTCTTTAAGTTCCCGGGCATGGCTGATTTTACTGCCGGTGTTGGCATTTATGTGCCGTATGGAACTGGCGCAGTTTGGGATATCTTTGACCTTCCCAACGGATATAATACCAAAGTCAGTTATCCTGAGGTTGACCACAAAAGCGAATTTGATGTGATTGATTTCCACCCGACTTTCGCCAAACAGGTAATGGAAGGCAAGATGTCAATTGGTTTGGGGGTATCAATCCAGAAGGGCAATATCTTCCTTCAGCAAATGGTTCCGACGCAATTCAGCACTGCCGCTCCAGTTCCTTGGAACTACTTCTTCACCAATATGGAATTGGATGGTAGTGGCTGGGGATATGGCGCCAATGCCGGAATCTTATATGAGGTTAACGAGGATTTGAGGGTGGGAGTTGCCTATCGTTCCCCAACTACCCTGAAATTGGAAGGCAAGGCAAGTCTTGACCTTTATATGCCATATAATCCCGGGTTGGTGGATTTATATGATTCTTATGGGACTCACAACGACTCTCTCACGGCAAATTATTTCCGTGGCAATGTTCTCTCGGCGGAGCCCGATGCCAAGGCGGATCTAAAACTGCCCGCCGATTATGGGATCGGTGTCGCTTATCTGGCGACCGAGAAATTGACCATCACAGCCGATTTGAATTATACCGATTGGGCGCGGCTGGACTTTGTCCCCATAAATTTTGATGGGGTCAGTCCATTGGGCACTGCGGCTGACGATGATACGCTGAAAACCAACTGGGATAGCACCGTCCGAATATCAGCTGGTCTCGAATATAAATACTCGCCCAAGCTTGCTTTCCGCGCCGGCTATTTTAGGGACCCGTCACCCATTCCTGACGAGACCTTTACACCTACCATACCAGATATCGGCACCAAGAATAGTTTCAATGCCGGCTTGGGTTATGATGTAGGCACGTTCAGGATTGATTATAATTTCGAATTCATCCAGTTCAGCGATCGCAGTATTGCCAGCACTGTGACCGACCCAAGCGGCGGTTTGGAAAATCACGCTGGTGATTACAAAATGAAAATCTATGCCAATTTCATCTCCATTACTCACCAGTTTTAATTAGGAAGGAATCAGGAATATGACGAAAATAATTAAGATAATGGCGGTTGTGGTCGCAGTTTTCAGCCTTTCCCTGGTGCTAAACTCATGTGAAAAAAGAACCCTTCCGGTTGAATTGAAATTCGATAAGGGACTCGATTATACTTCATCATTTAATGATACCTCCTCATTTTGGTTCAATTATTTGGGCGATAATACCTATCGCGAACTCTCGGTCTATACTCCTCCGGGTTATTCTCCGACCGATACCACTGTTAAATATCCGATACTATACTTGCTTCATGGCTTTGGAGGGGATCAGGATTATTTTACAGATATCTATGGCTTGAATTCGATTGCCGATGAGCTCATTGCCAAAAGCGAAATAGATCCGATGATAATAGCGACTATCGATGCTTCCAGCGTGCTTGGTGGTGGTTTTTACACCGATAGCGATTCATTCGGAGTCATAACTGTCATTGATACGCTCTACTTTAATTATACCGCCCATGACCCGGCCGGCAATCCCATTGATTCAGTGGCTGTTACTGATACCAATGATGTTACCCGCACATTCTCGGGCCTCTTTGAAAGCCTTGTTATCGATCAGCTAAAGCGAGAAATCGAAGCGAATTATAATATCTATACCGACCGTGCCCATACCGGCATCGGCGGGCATTCTATGGGCGGCTATGGCGCCATGAAAATCGCCATGAAATATCCGGAGATATATGGCTCGGTTTCGTCTATGTCTGCGCCTCTGGCATTCAACTATCTGGCAGGCTTCGTCCCATCGATCTTGGCCGAGAACGGGCTATCTGCGACAAATACGGATTCGGTGAATGAAGCTCTTTTCCATAATATCATTCCATCGAGGAGCAGAAGTCTGACAATGATGATGCTGGCGATGGCATCAGTATTCTCTCCCCACGGATTTGGAGATGCTGACTCATCGCATTGGGTCGGACTTCCGATTTATGACACTCTTCAAACCGTAATTCGCGTGGGCGTCAAACTGCCCTTCAATTGGACATATTTTACGGATCCAACCCTGGATACACCAATCTGGGCGCAATGGTTGGAGCATGATTGTCTGACCATGCTTCCTACTTATGCTCCCGGTTTTGGCAACACAGCCATATATATGGATTGTGGCGATAACGATGAGCTTATGCTCAAGTTGCATAGCGATGCTTTCGATGCGGCCTTGACCGCCGCAGGAATAAGCCACGAATACTATGTTTACTCCGGGTATGAAGGGAACCCTGCCGGTCATTCCGATTATGTGGCCCAGCGTTTAAGGGAAGTTCTTAAATTCCATTCGAGGAATTTCCAATAGCCCTGAACCTTGCCTCAATGTTTGCCAATGCAAAAACCGAGGGTCGCCATCCTTCGGTTTTGGATATCAGGTCTATCATTAGGTATCAATAATAATTGCTATGGGTTCCAAAATGAGTGGCGATCTAATAAGAAAAATTAACAAGCTAAGAAATAATAGAAATGCGGTAATCTTAGCGCATAACTACCAAATCCCCGAAGTCCAGGATATAGCTGATTTTGTAGGTGATTCTCTGGGCCTATCCCGTGCGGCGGCTAAAACCGACGCCGAAGTCATTATCTTTTGCGGGGTGCATTTCATGGCTGAAACAGCCAAAATGCTTAATCCTGCCAAAAGGGTGATAATGCCTGACCGGAACGCAGGATGCCCGATGGCTAATATGATTATGCCCCGCCACTTGAAAGCTCTGAAAGCGGAACATCCTGATGCCTTGGTAGTTTGTTATATCAATTCAACGGCGGAAGTGAAGGCGCTGACGGATTACTGTTGCACTTCGGCTAACGCTCCGAAAGTAATCGAAGCGTTGCCAATTAACCGTGAAATTATCTTTATTCCGGATCGTTATCTGGGTGATTGGGTTACCAAGGTTACCGGTCGCCAACTTATACTATGGGAAGGATATTGCCCGACCCACCGAAGAATACTGCCGGATAATATTAAGGAACGTAGAAGGGAACATCCACAAGCCAAAGTGATTGCCCATCCCGAGTGTGTACCGGAGGTAGTTGAAATCGCTGACTATGTGCAGTCAACATCAGGGATGCTGAAGACTATTGAGAATCTTGACGCGCGAGAATTTATCATCGCGACTGAGATTGGGATGCTTTATCCCCTGAAACAGAGATATCCGGATCGAGTATTTTATCCGGCCAGCGATTTGGCGGATTGCCCCAATATGAAGCTCAACACTCTTGAGAAAATCTTATGGGCATTGGAAGAGCTCCAGCAGGAAATAACTGTGCCTGAGGATATTCGCTTGATGGCGCTCAAATCGATCGAACGCATGATTAGTATCACTTAAAAAGATAATCATTTCCTCCAGTCTGATGAAGGTCCAAATCAAATCAATTCTGACGTCCTCATTCTATGCTGGACTTTTGGGTTCAATCTTGGTCGGACTTTCTGAAGCCATATTCTTATATCTCAATATCGGTGATTACTCCGATTTATATGTTTTCAAATATGCAGCCATCGCCTATGGTTTATTTGGAATTATCTGCGGGTTGGCATTATTTCTCTTTTGGTTCATAATTCTCAGGTTTGTCCCCAAGTTCTCACCAGAGCGCATTCATTGGCATTCCCTGTCATTTATTCTGGGTGGAGGATTATATGGCCTTTTTGCTTATATCTGGGGAACTATCTCGGGTTTTGCGAATCCTATCTCATCAAATAGATACGGGGTCATTTTGCTGGGAACCTTTTTCACGATCATATTCGGGAATATTTTATATCTTTTTGATAAAGCCCAGAAGCAGAGATTCAGCCGCTTGAAATTCAATAGTATTTTGATCATCATATTATTGGCATTTCCCATATTCATTGGGACTGTCTCCAAACCTTCTCGCGACTATGCCATAAAGGGTGAGCCACGGAGGCTAAGCATTAATGGGGGTCCGAATGTCATCTTGATCATCGCTGATGCGCTCCGAGCCGATTATCTTGATTTTTATGGAGGAGAAATTCCCACTCTCGCCTTGAAGTCATTAGCTGATGAGGGTGTTGTATTCGAGCGCACATTTGCCTCTTGTTCCTGGACGCGCCCTTCATTCGGCTCGATCTTAACCAGCCTTTATCCCATCCAGCATGGCGCCCGGGAATTCCTTACCGGCAAATTCCCCGGCCGCAAGGTTTCATTGCAGAAGGCGTTGGGTGATGCCGGTTATTTCACTTGCGGTTTCTTCAATAATGCCAACCTCGCCCCGGATTTTAATTTCCAACAGGATTTTGACGAATATTACTACACATATCCCACTAATGATCGCCTTCCGCCCGGTTCAGCCGCTTACTTGAGGCTGGGCGGGCGGTTTCGTTATTTCACCAAGCAAGTAATGCGGCAGAAATATCATCCGTCGCAGTTTTATCGTCCTGTCGAGGAAATTGTGCCTATGTTCATTGATTGGGAAAACCGGCAAAAGGAAAGTCCGTTTTTTGCTTTGGTCCATCTAATGGAACCACATGACCCCTACTTCGCTCACCCTTATGATGGCCGGGCCTTCGGGCATACTCTAAGTCCCGATGCCGGCAAGGAAGAAATCCTCCAATGGAAAGAATATTATAAGCAAGAGATCATGCATATGGATTCAGTACTGGTAGAACTCTTTGATGAGCTTCGGCAAACCGGACAATATGATTCCACTTTAATAATTTTCACCTCGGATCATGGCGAGGAATTCTATGATCATCAATCAATGAATCATGGCGCCACCCTCTATAATGAAGTTCTGCGTGTGCCTTTAATAATGAAATTCCCAGGCAACCGGATGAGAGCAACAAGAAGCCGGAGGCTGGCATCGCTTGTCGATCTGGCGCCGACAATTGCGAAATCGATTGGCGTCCAGCCTCCTTCAGGATGGAGAGGCAAGGACTTATTTTCGCCGGAAGCCCCGAATGAATTTTGCGGAGCTGACCTCAAAAATTCCGGCAACGAAATATTCTCCATAAACTTGGGAGATCATAAATTGATTCATAACGTCCTCTCATCCAAGAATAGTCCCCGATTCGAGCTCTATGATATGATCGATGATTTTGCTGAAAAGGAAAATTTGGCGGATAGTAAGCGGGAAATGACCGCGGAGCTTTATGGAGTTCTTGAGAATACTATCGAAAGTTCGCATTATCCGACTCCATCAGAAGAAGCTAAAATAGATGATGTCACCAAAGAGAGGTTAAAGGCGCTTGGCTATATCAAATAGGATGGATCAATGATTAATTTCGAGTTCAATCTGCCGACTAAAATTATCTTCGGGGCGGGGGAGATCAAACGTTCCGGAGCCTTAGCCGCACGGCTTGGGAAAAGGGCAATCGTGGTCATCGGTCAGGGTTCGGTCAAGAGACACGGTTATTATGACATCGCGATTAATTCTTTAAGGGAGAGCAATGTCGATTTTCTGACTTTCGAAGGTGTCGAGCCTAATCCGAGATCCACAACTATAGATAGGGCCGGCGTGATTGCCAAGAAGGAAAAAGTGGACTTCTTGATCGGGCTTGGCGGTGGTTCGGTGATGGATGCCACCAAAGCCATCGCTGTCCGAGCCCTGGCCGATTATCCTGTCTGGGATTTCGTCCGCGGCGAAAATGGGGGCCGTCCCCGCCCGATTATCCACGCGTTGCCTACTATGATGATTCCCACGATTGCCGCAACGTCATCCGAGACTGATTCTGGAGGAGTCATTACAAATTGGGAACGCCACGAAAAATGCGCGATCTTCAGTCCACACCTTTCCCCCAAAATCACCATCATTGACCCCGGCCTGACTGTCACGGTTGGCAAGGATACTACCGCCGACGGAGCGGTCGATATAATTTCTCATGTCCTCGAGGGTTATTTATCGGGCGATCCGAATGCTCCGATTCAAGATCGCTTCAGCGAAGGGATAATCCGAACCGTGATGGAATTTGCCCCAAAGGCAATTGACAAACCGGACGATTTGGGCGCACGCTCGAATCTTTCCTGGTGCGCATCGATAGCATTATCAGGAATTGTGAATTCCGGTCGCGGCGGAAACTATCCGATCCATCTTCTCGAACATTCGATCTCGGCCCATTATGACATCTCGCACGGCGCCGGTTTGGCGCTTCTAATTCCGCCTATGATGCGCTTTACTGGCAAGGCGGTGCCGCAGCGATTGGAATCTTTGGGAAGAAACTTGTTTTTCAGAACAAAGATAAATGCGGAAGGAACGATTATTCTTTTTGAGAAGTGGCTTGAGTCGATAGCAAAGAAAATCACTTTTGGGGAAATCGGTATCGACAATGCCAAATTTGAGGCTATGGCTGATGATATAATTCGCATGTATGGCGGCAATGAAGGCTGTATCGTCAATCCGCGCCCGATATACAAGAAAGATATCATCGATATTTTCGAATCAGTCGCATAGGATGAGCAGAGAGAATTGAGCATATTTTATACGGCGGCGGAACTGATGGAAATTTCGGCGAGGACGGCGCCAAAGAGCCGAGGGGAGGATTTTGTCTCGACTATGATAGTGGGGCGCGAGAAGCTGGAGGAACTCGGGGCGGAGATGGAACGCATCGGTCGAACCACGGGCCGGAAGAATTTCGAACGCGATGCTCAATCGGTCCGATCCTCTGGAGCCGTGCTTCTGATTGGCCTGAAAAATGCCCAAGAAGTCGGTCTTAACTGCGGCGCTTGCGGTTTCGAAACTTGCGCCGAAAACGCCGCTCATCGGAAAGAGCGAAACGAGTTCACCGGACCGCTTTGCGCTTTTAGGCTTCTTGATATGGGCATCGCCTTGGGTTCGGCCGCAAAGACAGCATCTATGCTTAATTTCGACAGCAGAATAATGTATCGCATTGCCCCGGCGGCATTGAACCTGGGGTGGGTTGATTGGGACTATGTGATGGGCATTCCCATAGCGGCTACCGGCAAGTCAGTATTTTTTGACCGGCATCCAGCCTAATTCCGTTTTATTATTTTCGAAACAAATGATAATGCCGGGAATAATGCCATCCCCGCTACAAAACCGCCTATGTGAGCGAAATAGGCGACTCCGGCTCCCTGCTCGGTTCCCAGAGTTGGCAATCCCGAAATTAACTGTATCAAAAACCAAAATCCCAAAACGAAGATGGCCGGAATATATACGGTTCTAACAAAAAACCCGAGCCAGATTAAAGTCAGAATCCTAGCCCGGGGGAATTTCAAAATATATGCCCCCAGAATTCCAGCAATTGCCCCGGATGCGCCCACCGTAGGGATCTGTGAATGTGGGGCTGTAATAAGATGAGTCATCGAAGCCAAGATGCCGCAAGAGATATAAAATACAATGAAGACTAAATGCCCTAATCTGTCCTCGATATTATTCCCGAATATCCACAAATAAATCATATTGCCGATAAGATGCAGCCAACTCCCGTGAAGAAACATTGAGGTCAAAAATGTCAATTCCGACGGAAAATGAACTCCGGCAATTGTGGCGTGCGAATCACTGACCAGATAGGGTATCATCCCGTAATTATAAATAAATCTGGAGCTCTCTTGACCCAAAGATAACTGGTAAAGGAACACGGCCGTGTTGACAATTATCAGCGCAACCGTAACAATCGGTAACCGCTCCGTAGGAATGTTATCTCTCAGCGGCAGCATAATAATTGAGATATGTTTATATTATGAAAAAGATACTTTGATGCTCGCTTTTGTTTCCACATTGATCGCTAACACTTAGGTGAAGCGTATGCTTGCCCTTGCTTAATACGGTGGGTGGTATGAACTCAATCAGATTCCGATCCGGGTCATATTCTGCCGGGACCCACTTATCATCCAGAAAAAGCTTTAAGTTTTCCTCGCGCCCTATTCCTGAAAAGTTATCCGTCATTCTATATCTTATAACTAACTGACTTTTGCTTTTGATTTGAGCTCCATTGGCCGGAAATATGAGGGTCACCTTTGGGGAGATATTATCTATCAACAAAGCGAATTTGCCGGTCGCCCCTATTTTGCATGATACCGCGCTGGAGTCATCACTAAGATTATTCCCACAGAATGTATAATTTCCGCCGGAGCTCTTGCCAAGGCAATATTTGTTCGCCGGAAAAGAGCGGTTTTCAAGCAAGACTTTCAACAAAACTGGTTCCTTGAAAAAAGTATATGGAGGTAGGATCTCGAATTCCTTTAAGATGCTACTTGAACCATTCCGGTCGGTATGTATCTCTATAGCCGAGAATGTTTCTGAATAATAAAGTTTGTTGGGGGTTATCTCGGCCGCGACTTCACCATCGAATAAATCGAATTGACTCCGCTTCCCTTCTCTGCCCTTGGTTTCGGAATTGGACTTGACTCTCGGAGGGATCTGGTTTGATTCCGCTATGTTGATTACAAAGCTCAATTCTGCTTTGTTCCCATAAATATCGCTTGCCTTCAGCACAGCATCATGTTTGCCGGGCAATATTTTATTCGCATCCTTCTCGTCCTCGATATTCGTTGAGAAATACCCGTCAGCTACTGCGGCCTTCACCGTGGGCTGTCTATCGCCGGGGACTCGAAATAGTCTGTAATAGTTATGATAGTCGCCATCCGCCTGAGATGGGTTCTTATAGGAATTTATTTTCTCCCACCAGAGCTTATAATCACGCACATAATTGGCCTGCTTGAAACTATCAAAATCAAGCGTGTCAGCGCAATAGGCATAAATTAGCTTTTTATCCACAAAAAGCTCCATTCGATATACCCCCATTTTGCCGTAGTAGCCATCGATTTTATCAAACGCATTAATCTCGATTCCAAATCGGCCAAAAATACTTACTTCAGCAGAAAGACCATATCTGCCGGCGCTTATTTGCTGGCATCTGAACTGGCTGGTTTTCACGACTGAGCCCGGATCAAATCTATCTCCAAAGCGAATTATCGCCAGCGTGGAAAAAATGGGAGGCGCATTATCTGCGATTGAAAGATAACCATTCAGGGGGTTGATAGGACGGTTATCCGGTGTTCGCACCTCGTAATGCAGATGTGGGCCCCCGGGGCCAGATTCGCCTGAATATCCAATCAGATCGCCTCTTTTTATTGGAAATCGTTCCGGCTTAAAATATAGGTCCACCTTGTAGTTACTCAATTCGACCTGTTTGCTATAGACCTCCGACGCCAGAGTCGGATTGAATCGGCTTAAGTGGGCGTAAGTAATTACGTGACCGGATGTTGTCATCAAATAAATTACTCGGCCATAACCCCAGAAGGTGGTGGCGACCCGCCAGAGATAACCATCAGAGGCGGCATATAATTCAGCCCCGGTTTGGCCACCAGTACGGATGTCGATACCGGCGTGAAAATGCCCCGGACGGAAATCCCCAAATAGGGAAGAAGGGTGGATCTCTCCCTTGATGGGTGGGAGATATTGGTCACTAATAGTCCCGGATGAGATGCTCATCCTGGCCAGGATAAGGAACATTATTATCAATCTAATTTTCGTCATTCAAATCAATTTAGCAAAACTCCTTGAGCATATATAATAATATAAAATGTGCTATCAGACGATAAAAATATTATTGCAAAATAATTGGGAATATTTTATATAGAAAATCTGTCTATAATGAATTAGGAGGAAAATAAATTATGTTGAAGAAGATGCGCCAATATACCAAAATTATCCTTTGGGTTGTTACGGTGGCGTTTGTAGGAACCATTATTTTTGCTTGGGGAGCGGGAGGTTTAAGAACAGGCCGTGATCCCAATATTATCGGGGTCGTTGACGGCGTCGAAGTTCCCCGCTTACAATATGATTCGATATACCGCCAGGAATATGACAAAGCGATCAAGGAAACCACCGACGGCGAGTTAACCGAAGAACGAATAAAGCAAATTCACAGCAAAGTCTGGAATCAGATTCAGAATGAGATCCTTCTCGGTAAGGAAGTGGAAGGGCTTGAAATTGGCGTATCGGATCGGGAATTAGTCGAGTTTATGAAAAGGATGCCCCTACCCGAAGTGCAATCTCAGGAAGCTTTTCAAACCAATGGCAAATTCGATTATAGCAAATACCTCGCTATGATGGAAAATCCGGAGGCTAATTGGGTGCCGATCGAAAATTTTGTTCGCAATCGAATGACTATGATGAAGCTACAGGAATTAGCAGTGGCTTCGGTATATATAACTGAAGATGACGTAAGAGATGAATTCGAGGATAAGAATCTCAAAGCATCAGCGGAATATGTGTTCTTTAGACCTCCCTCTACTCCGCAGGGCACCACGGCGACCGACGATGAACTAAAAAAGTATTTCGACGAACATAAAAGTGAATTCTCTTTTGCTCAACAAGAATCCCGTGCCGTTTTGAGTTTGGCCACATTCTTGCCCTATGTGGTTCCCTCCGTTGCAGATTCGATTGTCAATCAACTTAAATCAATTCGCCAGCGAATTTTGGATGGTGAGGATTTCGGGATGCTGGCCAGCCAATATACTCAGGATAATCCTGGCTCTAACGGGGATCTTCCCTGGACCAAACAGGGCGGCTATGTTCCCGAATTCGAGGAAAGGGTCCTTGCTGAGAAACTAAATGGAATAACGGAGCCATTCCGGTCACGGTTTGGGTATCATATTGCCCGTTTTGAAGGGACTCGTCAATCTCAAGATGGGACGGGCAAGCCGATCACTGAAATGAAGTGCAGTCATATTTTGATGGAGATCGAGCCGGCTGAAGAAGGTAAGGCCGGTTATGAGATGGAAATCAAGGATTTGAAAGGCGTCAGTGGCGTTGATGAATTTGAGAAAAAGGCCAGGAAGCTGGGAGCAAGAATAACCGTCACCGAACCCTTAACCAAGGCCGGCAGAATCCAGGAACTTCCCATGGACTCCCAGAAACTAATCCAATGGGCACTGGGCAGTGAAGCGGGAGCAGTAAGCGATATGTTTGCCACCAGGAATGGCTATGTCATCGCCTGTATAAAGGAGAAAATTGAAGCGAAAATGCCGGAGTTTGCGGAAGTTAAGGATGTCGTCGCTACCAAATATGCGACCGAGTTGGCACTAGACCAGCTTGAACAGACCGCGAAATCCTTTGCGGCTCAAGCGGCTCTTGATCCCAGCAATTTTAAAGCCGCCGCCGCCAAATATAATCTCGAGGTTTTAGAGCAATTGGATTTTGTCAGGAGCAAATTCCTTGGCGGGAACCTCCCGGGTCAGCCGAAATTCAAGGCAGGAGTATTCAACCTGGCTAAGGAGAACCCAATTTCGAAACCAATAAGGGTAGAAAGCGGGATTTATGTGATTCATCTCCTTGATATTACGCCTTTCATTCCAGAGATGTATTCCGCCCAGCATGACTCGATTCAAAACGCGCTTTTGAGTGACAAACAAAGCAAGATATTTCAGGATTGGTACCGCAAATTAGTCGAGGAATCCAAAATCGAGGATTTCAGAACACCCGAGGAAATGGGTTAGGCTAATCGGATCTTTTTTTGAGCCGCGGTGGACAGGCGCCGCGGTTTTTTATTTTATTATGTTATGTAAATTTGTCCTCAATGCGACAAAGACACAGGCCTGGCTCCCTTAGCCTTACACCGCCCAAATGATGGATTGCGCTAAAACTCAGTCTCCTTTATGCTTTCTAATATCCGGGAATAACTCTCAAAACGCACCTCGGAGATTTTGTTTTGGGTTACCGCATTCCTTACGGCGCAGCCGGGTTCGCTGATATGAAGGCAATCCCGAAACTTGCATTCAGCGATGAAACTCCGAAATTCCTCATAGAACCATCCCAATTCGGATTTATTGACATCCCAGAGTCCCAGCTCCCTTAACCCGGGGGTATCGACCACGAAGCCATCATGTTCAATCGGATGCATCGTCACTCGCGTTGTCGTATGACGTCCTTTGCTGGTGGCCTGGGATACTTGCTTGGCAGCTATCTCCAGACCTGGATGGATTCTATTCAGAAGCGAAGATTTTCCTACTCCAGACTGCCCTATGAAGACCGAAATATTATGCACCAAAAGATTTTTCAGGGCAATGACCCCTTCCCCCGTAACCGCGCTGGTGGGTATGAATGTATATCCGATACCTTCATAAAGTTCTTTCCAGAACCTGAGCTTAAATTCCATATTCAGATCGCACTTATTTAAGACAATAATGGGTTTAAGCCCTCCCTTTAGAGCCGATACCAGCGTTCTATCTACCAACCGGGGTTTGAATGGCGGTTCATTTACACTGGTTACGATAACGCATATTTGGAGATTTGCTATTATCACCTGCTCCTTACGCCCATTAGAATCCACCTCCTGACGCGATATTTTGCTTCGCCTATGATGGATTTTATCTATCCAGCATCCATCGTCGGCGACGATCAAATCCACATCATCTCCAACTACCGGGTATATGCCAGCGTCATCTGCAATTCGAAATTTGCCTCGCAGGAAACACTCCAGCACCTCTTTGTTTGAAATAACCTTGAAAGACGAACCCATCGCCTCTACGATGGTCCCTGACCTTTTTTCAATTCCCTGCATTTTCTTCCAAGATTGGATCCATCACTGATGGGTCCTTAAAGATTCCGTATCGATTTGTTGACTCTCATAGGTCATTGCTTTATTTTGAATATATCGATGGATTTATCCTTTTGTCAAGAAACAGTTAATTCGAGTCGTTGATTTAATATTATATTATCGGGAGAGACTTTGGATAAGAAAGAGCGACTTAAGACGGTCATAAGAGAGAAAGCCCTACGATTCGGTGAATTTGTGCTCGCCTCAGGAAAAAAATCCAATTATTACCTGAATGGCAAAATGGTCACTCTGGATTCGGAAGGGTTATATTTAACTGCGGAATTGATATTTCAGATCGTCCGTGAACTCAGAGTTCAGGCTATAGGCGGTCCCACTATCGGCGCTGACCCAATAGTTGGGGCAGTTTTGGCCATCGCGGCAATGAATGGCTATAAGCTGGATGGTTTCCTGGTTCGAAAAGAGGCCAAAGACCATGGCACCAAATCTCTGATTGAAGGCCCTCTCAAGGAAGGCTCAAAGGTTTTGATGGTTGAAGATGTAGTCACAACCGCAGGCACTTGTCTTAAGGCCGCAGAGGCGCTTAAAGCCCATCGATGTGAAATAATGGCGATGGTCTGCCTGATAGACCGTCAGGAAGGCGCCGGCGAGAATCTCGCCAAAGCAGGCTATCTGTTTAGCCCATTATTCCTGCGTGAGGATT
>Ga0210044_10003793_pt1 | contig 21484 bp, 10 predicted proteins | sample CryGey13umfilter_2_FD_183959 | JGI IMG/M metagenome (GOLD analysis project Ga0210044, IMG submission 183959) | Groundwater microbial communities from aquifer in Utah, USA - Crystal Geyser 4/9/14 3 um filter (SPAdes) (version 2) | ecosystem: Environmental > Aquatic > Deep subsurface >... | reverse complement strand
GAGTACATTGTCACGCAAGCGATACATGCGGGAGTCGCCGACATGGGCTGCAGTAATCCGGTCACCATAAAAGGCCGCTACAAGCACAGTCGTGCCCATGCCTGCACATTCGGCTTTTGTGCTGGCGGCATGGAAAATGGCGTTATTGGCTTGCAGGATAGCATCGCGTACCAGTATGGATTCTTCCGTAAAACCGGTATGTTCATTGGTCATGGCCGTGGGTATGGTCAGAATTTTACCTGTTAATGTCGCAGTAATGATCTCCACAGCCATGCGGCTGGCCACTTCACCGGCATTGTAGCCGCCCATGCCATCCGCAAGTACAGCGATACCGTGAGCCGCGGAAAAACCGACATCATCTTCATTATGCTGGCGCCTTTTTCCAACATCGGTCATGGCGTGCATCTTCAGCTGTTTCATTGGCTACCCTCCTGCTTGCCGATCTCACGCAGGCACTGCTGAATACGCAACAGTGCCTCGCTGGCCGTTGCGATGCGCAAATCCACCTTCTTGGCCAGCAACTGGTCAATCAATATGGAAACCGATACGGGGAGCTGCGGGTTATGTTTCAGTGCGCTGATATGCGGCTCTTTGGCAATTTTATACATCAGCTTGGCAATCGATTCTCCACGGAATGGGCGTTCACCGCAGGCCAGTTCATAGAGCATGACACCAAGGGAGAAGAGATCAGAGCGGCCATCGAGCGTTTTACCGGAGAGTTGTTCTGGAGACATGTATGAGGGTGTACCCAGTACAACACCGGCTTTGGTTTTGCTTGAGTCATTGATGTGTGCAATACCGAAGTCGGTCACCTTCACGGTCTTGTTTTTCAGAATCATGATGTTGGCCGGTTTTATGTCGCGATGAATCACACCGTGATCGTGGGCATATTGCAGGGCCTCGGCCACTTTGGCGGAGATCTTCAGCGCGGTGCTCAGTGGCAACAGTTTACCTTTCTTGGTGTAGGGCACCAGGTCAATGCCGTTAAGATATTCCATGGCGATATAGGCCAGATCATGCTCGTCACCGGCATCGAAGATGGTGACAATATTGGGGTGATTGAGCATGCCGGCGATTTCAGCTTCATGGAAAAATCGTTCTTTGACCTCTTCGAGTTCCGTGGCCTCAAATTCCTGCGACAGTGCCATGGTTTTGATGGCTACCTGACGATTGATTTTCGGATCCCGGCCCAGGTAAACGGTACCCATCGCACCTTTCCCCAGTTCGGAGATGATTTCGTAGCGCCCCAGCGTGGGTATGGTGTCGCCGCTGCGCAGGATAGTGGACAGGCCGATGCTGGAATCACCGCCGGCAACAGTGTCTTTACTGTTATTGGCGCTGATCATGCGCATCTGGATATCTTTGTAGGCATTGTCGTATTTGGCCATATGCTGATACACGCTGACCGCTTCGGCATATTGACGTTTGCGTTCAAAGGCCAGAGCAAGGTCGTAGAGTATGGATAGCATATCCTGATCAAGCGGACAGATGAGGAATTTCTCGAAGGCTTTTTCCAGCATGTTCTGGCTCTGGAAGGATAAGCCGAGCATTTTATTGGTTTCATCCGGATTGGATACAGCACTCTGGGCATGTTCCTTGATGTGTAGATACTCTTTTAATGCGAAAATGATGTGGCCGGTACATAACAACAGCCCCGCACTGACAGTCTGAATCCATAACAGCTCGCCTGTCAGCAGGATAAAGCTGCATGACAGGACAAGTGTGAGCAGTACCAGCGAGATGACGGCAGCAGCTTTTGCCCCTGTTTTGGGCAACAGGAATGTCAGGTAGCAGGCGAAAAGTATCAGCAGGGCAACCTCAATAGCGTGAGCCCAGCCCGGACGTTTGATGACTTCCCCGTTGAGCATGCTTTCCAGCACCTGGGCTGTGAACAGGCCGGGTGATACGCCTTCTGCCAGAGGTGTGGAGAATCTGTTGCCGGTCTCTGTGTTGGCACTGATCAGTATGATTTTATCAGTGAAGAGGCTTGCCGGTATTTTTCCGCTGAGCAGGTCAGGCAGGGCGTAGGTGGGGAATGTATTGTAAAAGGAGGGGGAAACGCTGCCCTGGGCGTCAGTCGCAATATTGGCTGCCCCCAACTCAATATCGAGCCCAAGGTTGATCCTGAGGTCCTGTAAAGGGATGTTTCTGATTTTGGCGGCCAAAGCCAGCGACATGGAAGGGAATAACTGACCTGCATAAGCAATGATGAGTGGTTCACTCCTGACTATGTTATCAGAATCACGGGTTATGCTCATAAGACCAAGGCCGGCAGCAGCGCCAGCCAGTTCACGATAAGGGTAGTGCAGGGTTGCCGCAGATACAGGCGGTGTGGCTGAGTCTGCGCGGTTGATTTGTTTGATCGCTGCGCTTTTGATGTAATCGGGCAGAGCGCTGGTGCTGCTGCCGGGTTGAAAAAATATCGGCATCAGGGTGTTACCGGACTTCTGTACGGCCTGAGTCAGGCTGTTCGGGCCAGTGCCGGCAGGTTCGCTGAACAGTAAATCCGTAGCGATATAGAGGGCCCCTGCATCGGATAGTTTGTGGATACCCTCAGCAAGAAGCTGTTGCTGCTTAATCTTGTCTTTGCCGGGAGTGTCAAAGTCCAGTAGTACAATATCACCACGGGAGGGGTGAGTATTGGCCTGCATGGCCAGATCATAGAAAGTGAACTCCAGTTTTCTGAACAGGGAGAAATCACCGGCATACGCAGCAAGGAACAGGAAGGAAATGATGGCGCCGATAAACCAGTCTGATTTCCAGATAGCACCATAATTCAATGGGTAAACCCCTCCGCTGTAATGACCATACCTGTGTTCAGACAGTCAGGTATATTGGCAATATTGTGCTTTTGGCGCAATAGCTCGCAGTGAATTCCACCCTGTCTGTGGACGAAGGTGATTCTGTATATGGCGAACAATAAAAAAAAGCCTTTAGACATATTGACATGGGTAGGTCTGCTCCGTACGGTTCGCCGCGCTTATTCCCTGATAGTTCAGTTGGTAGAACGGTGGACTGTTAATCCATATGTCGCAGGTTCGAGTCCTGCTCAGGGAGCCATACACGAATAAAGGCGGACACTCAGATGAGTGCCCGCCTTTTTTTTTGTGAAATTGAAGCGAGTGTGTTGTAGATTAGTAGATATTTTTGCCTTGTTAATCTTGCACAGTCACCTGATTCGCCGGTTCCACTTTAAACTATCGAACGCGCTCCTGTAAAAAAATACTCATCTGGCGGAATGCTGTTTCGTGCAAATGCTGGCGTCCATACCCACTAAATTCAAATGGTGCTCCGGCATATGGCGGGTGCGTGGGAGGGTGGATATGTATCCAGGGGGCTCAGTCTGACTCGTGCAATGCGTGCGCATGAAATATTTGGACTGTGTGGCGCTCATTTCTACATTTGAGCATTTATGTTCTCACAATCAGAGCGAACGCATCAGTGATTAAAGGTCATGTGACATGTGTCACGGATAGTGTGTCAATAGTGTGACACGACGGCGATTGATTTATTGCGCATAATAAGATAATGTGTCCCGGTGTCTTTTTGTTCTGTGACTGGGAGGAAACTGGGGTGGTAAAGATGAATGTTTTCTTATTGAAAAAAATAAAAACTATTTTTATGGCAATGTTACTGATTGCGGCTTTCGATGTTTCAGTTGCGCAAGCTGAAATTGGTGATCGTTTGCAGGTGACGCCTTCAAACGCGTCGTTATATGCCGGTCCGTCATCAACGTCTTCGAAACTGGTTGGGCTGCGTGGCGGCGATCAGATGGTTGAGATGGAGCGACAGGGCTCCTGGGTTTTTGTAGCTGTGAAAAGTACCGGCGCCCAGGGCTGGGTTCAGGCTTCACAAGTTCATAAGCCGAGAGCCAAAAGCACGGTTAAAAAGAGCTCCACCTCTGTGGCCAGGGAAGCTGTCGGCAAATCTGAAGCGGTTGTGGAAGCAACCAATATTAATACAGCATCCAGACAGGTGTCCCTGCTCGATAAGGGATTTAAAAACGGTATCATGTTTGAAGGAACTGCAGGTACGCACGCCCAGTCATTCTTCTTTGATTCACCACTGGATAGCAGGATCGTAGGCGGCAAGTTCAGGTTGCTCTATCGTGCTTCTCCTGATGTGCATGAGAAATCAAACCTCCGCGTCACAGTCAACGGCAAACCATATAAACAGGTGAGCCTCTCCCCGGATGGCGGGTTGCATGAACTGGATGTGATGCTGCCGGCCTCGGCATTTCATGGCGAACATGCCAAGGTTGAAATTCGCAGCACACTGCTTGTCACTGAAGACCGTTGTTTTGATGACCGTATCAGTGGTGCATTCCTGCATCTGCTGCCTGAATCATCACTGACTATTTCCTACCAGTCGGTTGAGCGTTCTATTCGTGATGCGTGGCGTATGCTGCCGCAGAATGTAACGATCAGTATTTCCGAAGGGAACCTGAGTCAGGGGCAGTTCGCTTCAACGCTCGGTTTGATGGCGTTGCTGGTTGAAGACGGCAAGGAAGTGACTATCAAACGCCTGCCTGAAGTGGGCGATATCGTTGTGGCGCCGAAGACTGAACTGGAAAGGATGATTGATCAGAAGCGCCTGAGTATTGGTAAAGATGGTCAGGTTACCGATATGGGCAAGGCGCTTGACCATGTCAGCAATCTTGCATTGATCAGCCTGCAGAACCGTACTGCGATAGTCGTCACCGACCCTTATGATGTGCAGCCGATGTATCTGTTGAGTAATGAATGGAAGTTGCTCAGTGCCGGTCAGGGGTACCGTGTTTACAGACCGGATGACCTGCGTATCAAGCTGGGACTGTTGGGACAAGAGGGTGATGCCGGTTATTACTCCCTGCCATTGTCCAAGCTCGGTTTCGAGCCGGGTGTAAAATACATAACGCGTGAAGCAAGCTGGCAGATGGTGATTCCACCATTTACCTTGCCGGTTGGAACCAGACCTGACTTCCTGAGTCTGAACATTATTGCGCCGGTCCGTTGGGAAAATGATCCGACTTATGAAATGTACGTGTTCCTGAATGACGTCATGGTGAAATCCGCACGACTGGAAAATAACGGTCTGGTACAGAATTTCACCATCAATTTGCCGTCTGAATATCAGAAGCAGTACAATGATATCCGTATCGTTGTGCAACATGATGTGGAGCAGGGCGACTGCCGTGGTGTAATGCCTCACGACTACATTCAGATTACGCCGGACAGTGCGCTGGTGGTGAAGAAGAATGATGATGCTGCGCCGACCAAGTTCTCTGACCTGACCAACTACTTCTCGCAGGGCTTTGACACCTATCTGGAGACGTCATTCCTGCAGAATCCTGAACGTGCATTGCATTTGCTGGCCAGACTTTCGGCCGACTTCCCGCTGTTGATCGATCACACCAGGCTGACATTTGCCGGTGCAGGTGATCTGCTGAGTCCGACCAATCCGTTTGTTGCCGTGGGTAATTTTGCTCTGGCTGATGATATGCAGGCGCCTGTCCGTTTTGATCGCGGTCGTGTGAAAATCCTCTCACCCAATGGTGAGTCCTATTTTGATGTCAGCGAGTTGACCAAAATTACCGTTGCAGAGATTGTCAAAGCACCGGCTGCATACGGCCTGTGGGTTAACCCGTCCGATGCATCGGATATCGCAGTGATGGAGCGCCTCGAGTTGACCGAGGACGATGTGGCATTTATCGACTCCATGGGTGTTATTAAAACCCTGAATAGCCGTGAGCCATCACTGGCTCAGGTCTACTACCCTGATGTGGAAGACTGGTTTGACGTGCTGGGTAAATATCGCTTCTGGCTGATGGTGCTGTTGTGGTTCCTGCTGACCATGGTTGTGGTATACCTCTATCGTATGTCCAGAGCCAACAAGGTTGCTCGTGAGGAAGATGATGCGCTTTATCAGGCTGAGGAAGCGCGCATGCAGGGTACGTCTGCTGCCCATCTGCATGAAGATCATACGATTCATCCGGGTGACGACTCACTGGACCATCTTGATGAGAAAAGGTAATAGCCGCCATGAGCCAGTCCGGAGGGGGGGCTAAACCTCGAATTGGTGAATTGCTGGTGGGCCGCGGGCTCATCAGCAATGACCAGTTGGAGCAGGCACTGCTTCTTCAGAAAACAGAGGGTGGAAGATTAGGCGATATTTTCCTGGCGAAACGCTGGGTGACTGCTGTCGACTTCTACGATGCCCTGACCGATCATTTCCGCAAAGGGCGCATTGGCGACCTGCTGCTTGAACGCGGATTAATCACTGAAAAGCAGTTGTTTGAGGCCATTGAAACCCAGAAACATTGGGGCACGCGACTCGGGGATATTATCCAGGCACGAGGCTGGGTGAAGCCATACATGCTGGGTCAAACGTTGGCCGAACATTTCGAAAAGCCTAACGTTGATCTGTTGCGTGATCGCATTGATGAGTCGCTGGTTGACCGTGACAGTCTCTCCACCTATTCGGAAAACCTGTTTGTTCCATGGCGTCGCCAGGGTGGCCTGCTCAAGGTTGCCGTGGTGGATGTCAATCCACAGTTGCTGAAAATGGTAGATGAACTGGTTGGTGAACCCTTTGATATCGTTATAACATCGAAATTCGATATTATCTGGGTGCTGCAGGAGATCGGTAATCAGTATTATACTGAAAAATCGGTACATGAGCTTGCTAACAGCAAACCGGAGTTTTCTGCCAGTGAGGTGTTCACGGCCAAACAGATCATATTCCTGTTTCTCTGGATGACTTTTAGTGTCATTACCGTGACTTTATGGCCGGTAAATTCGCTGGTGCTGTTTAATGTGCTGATTTCCGTATTTTTGCTATTGAATTTCGGCCTGCGTATCGTGCTTACCTGGGTGGGTGGCGACAAACACTTTGATAATCTGGTGACAGATGAAGAAGTACTGGCCGTTGATGAGCGGAGTCTGCCGGTGTATTCGATTTTGCTGCCGATGTATCACGAGGCGGCAACCCTGCCGAATATTGCCCAGGCATTGCGTTCGATTGACTATCCGCTCTCCAAGCTCGACATCAAACTGATTCTCGAGCACGATGATGATGAAACCATTGATAAGGCAAAAGAACTCGGACTTGAAGGCATTTTCGAGATCATCCGGGTGCCTGACTCCCTGCCCAAAACCAAACCTAAAGCCTGTAACTACGCACTGCATTTCTGTCGTGGAGAGCTGGCAACCATTTATGACGGAGAAGATGCACCGGAACCGGATCAGCTCAAAAAAGCTGTGATCGCGTTCAAAAAGGCTCCGGAAAACACAGCGGTGATTCAGGCCCGACTCAACTACTTCAATGTGGCGGAAAACTGGTTGACCCGAATGTTTACCATGGAGTACTCGCTCTGGTTTGACTTTTACCTGCCGGCGCTTGATGCATTGCGTATTCCGATTCCGCTCGGTGGAACCTCCAATCACTTCAAGATGGATGTACTGCGCGAGATGGAGGGCTGGGACCCGTATAATGTTACTGAGGACTGCGACCTTGGCGTGCGCCTGACTCAAGCCGGTTATCGTGTGGGTGTATTGAATTCCACAACCTTTGAAGAGGCGAATAACTCTATTCCGAACTGGATTCGCCAGCGCTCGCGCTGGCTGAAGGGGTATATGCAGAGTTACCTTGTTCATATGCGCAGCCCGATCAAACTTTACGGCAAGCTCGGGTTTGTCGGATTCTGGGGATTTCAGTTTTTCATTGGCGGTACGATTGTCAGTGCGCTGCTGACGCCGATTATGTTCTTCATGTACATTCTCTGGTTGGTTACCAGTACAACTGTGTTTGACCCCTACTTCCCACCGGTCGTACTGTACATCACTCTGTTTAATCTGCTGATTGCCAATGGCTTTTTGATTTATCTGTTTATGCTCAGTGGATTCAAACGCCGTTACTTCTCATTGATTCCATGGGCGTTGACGGTGCCGCTGTACTGGCTGCTGCAGTCATGGGCCGGTTACAAGGGCTTCTGGCAATTGATTCATAACCCGTTTTACTGGGAAAAAACCCATCATGGCCTGACGACCTTTGAGGTAACCCATGACATGGGGGCTGCCGGTAAATCTCCTGTCCGTCCTGCCCCGTCCAGTGCCGGTGTGAAACCATGAGGCAGCTTGTAAACAGATCAGGTCTGGAAGGCAGACTGTTTCTTGCTTTGCTGACGCTGGGCCTGGTCGGAGTAACAATCTGGCTGCTGGCTCACGGTTTCATGTCTGACAGTGCCGTCAGCCGCTGGGCAACGGTTATCGCGGCGTTGGGCGCCAAAGAAGTATTGCTCGAGAATTTCACCTTTCTTGCGCCGCATCTGCCGCTCTACCTGTTGGTGCCGTTTTATTATATTCCCGGACTTGACGGTGGCGGCGCGCCTTACCTGCTGTCGATCATTGCGGCCGCTCTGCTGCTGTTCCTCTGGGGACAGCATCTAAAAGAGGTTGAACTCAGCCAGACAAGGCTTGCCTTGCTGGGCTTGCTGGTGGTGATTCATCCGGGCTTTTTGTGGGCGGCAACGTCAGGTTCGCATATTGCCTTGAGTATGCTGGCATTTTATCTGCTCTACCGTGCCTCCCAGCATATTATTTCAGATCATGACATCCACTCCTATATTTCACTGGCAGTGACCTTTGTGTTCTTCTTCTTTATCGATGGTTCAGCCGTGTTTATCTTTGTGGCGCTGATTCCGCTGCTGGTGGTGATTGCACCGTTGCGCACGATCATGGTATCACCCATGGGTCTTTACCTGATTGTGGGTACGCCGTTTGCATTCGGTGTTGCTACATGGGCTTATATGAACTGGATTTTTGAAGGTTCATTCATGCACTTTATTGAGCATGCGGATTCCATGCTTCTCGGCGGTATGCTGCATATTCAGGATTATCCGTGGCTGCTGGATTTCGGAGGGCAATTTTTCAAACCGTTGCTGGCTGCAACCGGTTATCTGCTGATTGCATACCCTGTGTCGGTTTACCTGTTGCTGGATACGATCAATAACAATTACCGTTTCCGCGCATCGTTTGTGTTGTTGCTGCATTCGCTGATCGCCATCGCCATTGCAACCAGTCAGTTCTACCTGACCCACCCGTTTGAAATTCTGGCGCTGATCAGTGCGGGCCTCATGGCTGAGTTGACTTACGTACGCATGCAGACGCGCCGGGAATTCGCATTCCTGATTGTGTTTATGGTTGTCAGTGTCATCGGTGGTTGGTGGCTGTTTATCGAAACCGCAAATCCACAAATGACCCAGTGGGTACAGGCGCTGACCGGCAAACAGGCTTCGGACTCCACCCAGGATGGCGATTTGCAGGTTGGTTTGTGGCTGAAGAAAAATAAGTTGCCTACGTTGATGTATGAGCGCAGTGCATCGAAAGTGATCGCTGCCAGAGGTGATGCGGAAGGTCTGGTACTCTCTTTTTCACACGATTTTAAATCGGCCATGCGTGAACGTAATCCAAATGTGCAACAGATTGCCGTGCCTGAACCACACACGATTGGTGGAAGACGCGATTGGGTGAATATCCGTTATCCGCATCTCTATGATCATGGTATGGATGGTTTCCGGCTTGTTTACGACAATCTGGGCTGGCGGGTATACAGGAAGATCAGTGCGTAGGTCGACTTTTGTACTTATATCGATGGCGATCATGGCGTCAGCCTTTGTCATGGGCTGTGCCGGAGATGGTCTGAAGAATCAGCAGATGCTGCGCGGCTTTAATGCTTTGCAGCATAAAAATGTCGGCTGGGATGATCCTAAATCACGCAAATCGGTACAGCAGCTTGCAGCGATGGGATCCAATGCGGTTGTATTTATTCCCTTTCTGGAGCAGGAGAAAGAAAATTCTCTTGAGGTCAGAAAGTCAGCCGCTGTGACCGATATTCAGCTCCAGTCCGCCATTCGCTATGCCCGCGAAGCCGGTTTGAAAGTAACCATTAAACCCCAAATACTTGTGCCCGGCTCATGGGCAGGGGGGATCAAACATTCGGATCCGTATAGCTGGCAGGCATGGTTCGACAGTTATTCGAAAAGGGTTATCGAATGCGCCCGCTTTGTGTCGGGGCAGGGCATTGATGCATTTGTGATTGGTACGGAACTGACGCATGCCACCAACTATGCGCCATGGCCGAAACTGATTGCCCAACTACGCGAAATATTGCCTGAGTCGATCATACTGACCTACGCGGCACACAATATTGAAGGCGTGAAGACATTCCCGCACTGGCAGTTGCTTGATGCGGTTGCTTTGACCATGTATCCATCTCTGGGGGAAACAGGCACAAAAGAGGAGATGCAGGTTTATATCGACAGATCCGTTGAAGAGCTCCGTCTGGCCGTGGCAGAGATAGAGCGGCCATTGTGGGTTCTGGAGATCGGTATGCCATCGGCTGCCGGAGCTTCGGCCAGACCCTGGGAATGGCAGTCGTTAAAAAGTGCAAAAGTTGATTTGAATCTACAGCGGGATGCACTCGATATCTGGTTGAGAGCACTGGACAAGCCATGGGTGAATGGTCTGTTTATCTGGGCCTGGTACAGCGACATTTCATCTGGTGGGGCAGGTGATGCGGATTTTACACCGCAAAACAAACCGGCTGAGCAAGTTATAAGACGCTATTGGAAGTCATAGGGGAAGGGCGTATATGAGTCTATTCATTAGAAACAACAGCAAACCACTGACGATTGTAGCTGCGCTATTGATCTGTATGTTGGCGATCTCAGGTAAAGCTGAGGCCGGGGTTGGCATGCTGGAGCAGGGCGAGAGTATGGTGTCGTCCAATCTGAGCTTTACTGCTGCTGACAAGCATTGGGACGTATCACGTCAAGTGATTACAAACATCTGTAAGGCCAGAAATTTTGGTGCGTCACTGGGTTATGAATATGGCTGGTCCTATTTCCACACAGTATATGCCAATGTTGGTATGGGGTATCGCCGTTGTGGACAAAGAGGTCTTCCTGGGCCGGGGTTTCTTGTTTCCGGCAACCAGAAAGGGTTGGGTGATGTGGAACTGGGTGTAAGAACACGTTTTGCCGGCAACTATCTGGACAGCGCAGCCTGGGAAGCCTTTATGATTATTCCGACAGGTTACGACAATGGTAGCCCGTCAGCTCTTGGTAAAGGTGCGCTTGGCGCAGGCTTGGGCGTCCTGTTTTCGTCCGATCCAACGCACAATTTCCCGTTCAGAATCTGGGGTGTGAACTCCAGAAAGTGGGGCTGGAAAGCGGGCTCGAAATTCACCTATTTCTTCGGCGGCAAAGGCAATACTTTACGATCAGATGTGGCAATCCAGTATGCATTAACTGAAACGGACTTTGTCAGAACCGGTGATTTCTTCAGCCTGAGCCTGATCAACAGTATCGGTTTTGCCCGTGGCGGCGTGCAGAATCAGGTGTTTGTCAATCAGGCACCTGCCGCTATGACCAGCTCGGATCAAACCTCTATTGAGTTCAGTTATTCACACTCCTTTATAGGGACCGGATGGAGTGCAAATGCACTGATCGGCAAAGCACTTTACGGACGTAATGCTCCGATTTCATGGTATGCAGGCATTGGCGCGAGTTACAGGTGGAGAGATTAAACAACATGGCTGATAGAAAATTCTTATTCGTCCGAATTGCAGCGCTGTCTTTCATGACAGTGACTGCAAGTGCCTTGCTGTTTGCAGCAGAGGGCGACTATCAATTGCCAGTTACGGTAAATGAGAAACAGCAAACTGACAGTAGTGTGGAGGTTTTCGCGTTCAATGCTACTTCTGTAGCAGGAAGTCCAGCCGTTGAAGTTGTCAGGCAGTCGGCCGCGGAAACGTTGCCTGAGGTCAGTCCATCAGTTGTCAGCGCAGAAGCATCCGAAGTCGATACTGTCATGGCGCAAGAGCCCGCTGTTATCACTGTTGCGCTGTTGCAGGAGCCCGAGTCCCCATCAGGGAAAACAGCAGATCTGCCAGCGTCAACCGGTGCCAAAGCAAAGCTGATTGCAAAAACCACAACGATTCGTTCAGGCCCCGGTTCACTTTATGATGTGCTGGGATGGGCTGGTACAGGTGCCGGTATTGAGACTCTGGAACAGCAGGGCCAATGGTTGAAAGTGCGCATGACAGACAGTGGCAGAGTTGGCTGGATTGAGGCTGATGCCTTGAATGGTTCTGCAGTGCCTCAACCGGTCGAAGCGTTTGTGAGTGCTGAACCCGTTGTGGTTGAAACCAGCCCGGTTGATTCACAGGCAGCAGCAAAGCAGGTGACAGTGACCAGTGCAGCAGAGGTTGAGCCGGCTCCAGCTGTGGTGGTTTCAGAGGTTGAAGAGGCTGCGCCGATTCTGCCGGAGCAGGAATCGGCTGTTGTCCCGCAGGTAGATGAGGCTGTCACCAGGCCAGAACCAGTCGAACCTGTTGCTGCCGAAGCAAAACCGATGGAAAGCCCGGTTGCTGAAACCGCTATTGCTGAATCGAGTCAGGAGGGTGTCGTTACACTCCCTGCAGTGGCTAAGCAGAGTAAAGATGGTGTGGTGACGGTATTCAATACCGGTGGCGCTGCTGCGCTAGAAACCAGTCAGGTTGAATCATCACCCCTCACAGAAGTCCAGTTGGCAGAACCTGTTGCACAGACTTATGAGGCTGCTCCGCAGGTTGCTCAGGCAGAAGTCTCGCTACCTGAAGTTGAAGCGCAAATGACTGAGCCCGCTGCACAGGTGGTTGAAGCTGCAGCGCAGACTGAGGTTCCTGTAGTTGAAGAAAAAACAACAGTTGCAGAGAGCCGGTTAAATAAGCTCGAACCGGAAGCGTCAGCTGCTGCTGCACCTGTTGTAGCCACACCGTCTGAGGATGGCGCAGTCACTGTATTTAATGCAGATGAAGCGGTTCCTGCTGTAACTGCACCAATTGATAATAATGCCAGTGAGCCATTGCAGGCTGTCACGCCAGCAAATGAACAGGCTCCTGCAGTTCTGGTGCAGCAAGCTGAGGTTCCGGCAAGCGAGTCAGCTGCAGTCAATAAGCTGCTCTTTTCCAGTACGGCGAATCTGCGCGCCGGTCCTGATGTGAAATATGATGTTGTAGCATGGGCTGCAGCCGGTGCTTATGCCAATGAGATGAAATCCAGTGGCGACTGGATTCAGGTTCAATTGCAGGAAAGCAAACGTATGGGCTGGGTACATCAGAGCTCGGTAAAACCTGCGCATGCTGTTGCGTCAGATGCCACTGCAACGGTTGCAGCTCAGGCTGCAGAAACGGCTGCCCCTGTAGCAGCGGAGCAAGAGGTAATAGCAGCGCCACAACAAGCAGCTGCAGGCGGGGACGAAAAACAACTCACGCAAACAACAACGATGCGTTCAGCGCCAGGGGCACTATCAGAGATGCTTGGCTGGGCCGGTAGTGGAGCCATGGTTGCCGTGCTGGCACAACAGGATGGCTGGTTGAAGGTACGCATGAAAGACAGCGGCCGTGTTGGCTGGATTGAGTCGACAGCAGTTGATCCGGTTGTGGCCGTCCAGCAGGAGAGTGTGGCCACGGTAACGAACGAACCTCAGCCTGAGCCACAAACTGAAAAACCACAGGCTACGGAACCGCTGATCGACATCAGTGCGGATGGAAAACAAACAGCGGTTGTGCAGTCGGCGGCAGTTGAGACTCCCGCCAACGCATCGCCGGCTACAAATCTTATACGTTTCACTGTGAAGGCCAACCTGCGTGCCGGACCTGACGAAAAGTTTGATGTTATATCATGGGCTGGTGTCGGTTCTTTTGCCAACGAGATGGAATCACGGGGTGAGTGGATCAAGGTACAGATGCAACAAAGCAAACGTATGGGTTGGGTGCATGAGAGTGCTGCGCAACTGGTGACGAAAGCTGATCCTGCTGATCCTGCTGATCCTGCTGCAACTGCTGCAACTGCTGCAACTGCTGCAACTGCTGCAACTGCTGCAACTGCTGCAACGCAGGCACCGACTGTCGTGCAAGTAGCGCAGGTTGAGCGCCCGGCAGGCAAACTCTATTTCTTCAAACAGACGACAAATCTGCGTGCTGCTCCCGGAAAACAGTATGATGTGGTGGCCTGGGGCGCACGCAATGAGACCGCTTCCGAAGTCGAGCGCAAGGGTGAGTGGAGCCTGGTTCGCATGACACTTAGCGGCAGGGTGGGCTGGGTCTTTAACAGCGATCTGGCTCTGGCTGAAACGAGGTCGCTAGATGCAGTGGCCAGTGCCAAGGCCGAAGAAACCAAAATCGCACCGGCAAACCTGAACGGGGCAAAGAGCGGCGATGTATTTGAGGTACTGAAAACATCAACGCTGCGCGTCGATAGCAATGATCAGGCTGAAATTAACAGTTGGGTTGCCAAAGGCGATAATGTTGCATTGCTGCAGCGCCGTAATGGCTGGGCACGAATCAATCCGCAGGTTGACGGTAAAAATATCGGCTGGATCAAAATTGATATGTTGAAAGAGATAGAGCCGGTACAACATGCGGCTGCAGGTCAACATATCATCGATAAACATAACATTGATCAGTACCGCAGCAGGGTTTCGCACGGGGAGGCATTTAACTTCTCTTATGCGGCTCTGGAGCAGGCGCTATACAAAGTTCCCCTTGAAGAGCTTTATATCAACATGGACGACGACTATCTCGATGCCGTGTTTAAAAAAGGCCTGTATGACCATTCCGAGTTCGATATCCGGATGAGAACCAAGGGTCATACGCTGGAAAAAACACTGCTGGGTACGGTGTCCGTGCTTGGCAGTTCGACACGTGAGTTCGATAAGAAGTCCCTGCTGATCAAACTGGATAAAGATGGCAGTCGCTGGTATGGCCACCGCAGGATAGCGCTGCGCGCCATGGCGGAAGACAAGGCGATGATGCGCGAGTGGATGGCCTGGAAAATGATGGCTGCCATGGGTATGAAGGTGCCGGAAGTACATTTTGTCAGAGTAACATTCAATGAGGGGAAACGTGTGGCCCTCTACCTCTCTATTGAGTGGATGGGAGCCGAGTTCCTTGCGGCCAATAATATGGATCTCCGGGGTGAGTTTTATCAGCCGATCGATGCCTCATTCTGCGGCGACCTGAACAGCTCGGATCGTGTGGAGACCTGCTTTGATAAAATCACGCCTCAGGATAGAAACTATGATTCATTGCGTGCTATGGCCAAGGTGGTCAGTCAGGCACGTGTCGATGAGATGCATACACTGCTGGCCAAAGAGTTTGACGATGAATCGGTGATCAACTGGGTTGTTGTCAACGGTCTGGTGAGCGATGGCGATACCTATAATAAAAATTACTGGTTATACCGCGATCCGACCCTGAACAAGTGGACGGTGATTCCGTGGGACTACAACCTGACATTTGGTCGTACTTACGATCCGTTTACTGAAAAGCCGTACAAGATCTGGAATGATAATTTCCAGTACTACTACCCGCCGGATGTGGGCGTCAGTAACCCGCTGAAAGACAAGACGCTCCATAATCCGCGCCTGCGCTATCGCATGGAGCAGAAAATCAAACATCTGCTGGGCATTGAAGCGAATGGCCCGGAAGATACTTTCGGATGGTTTTCTCCAACCGTCATGCATGCGCGTATCGGCAACCTTGCTGCAGTGATTGGTAAAGAGCTGTATAAGGATAACTTCATTACTTATGGTGAAGAGGAATTTACCAAGGTTTATGAGTCGCTGATGTATTTTGTGACGGCGCATGACAACTTCCTCAGCAGGAAACTGTTTGGCAGCTACAAGTGGACACCTGTGGATCCCAAAGCCCCGGTGATATTTGATTGGCCACTGCCGGCCGAGTTGTATGGACATGGTTTTATCAAGCAGGGTAACGACTCCGTTTATATGACGGATGAAGGCTGGGGATTGTTTGCCGGGCAGTTGGTGCTGAAACAACCTGTGGCATCCACAACAGAAGTGAAAATGGATATTGAAGGCGGCAAGGTGCCGAAATATCTGCCTGCCGGTTATTCTCCCATGCGTTGTATTCAGCGCTCCTGGGTTCTCTCGGTGGAGCCGAATGTATCAACCACGGCCGACCTGATGGTTGAATATTTGCAGGAAAATTCACGCAGGACAGAGGTGCCTGTATCGGTGCACGAGGACAAGCTTGAATTGTGGATGAATGACGGCAATCGCTGGAAACCGATGAAGACAGAAGTGAATGAGTATGCCAATACGCTGAAGGCAAAAAATGTGCCGATTGTATCCGGTCACAAACAGCGCTTTGTGGCTTGCAGTCCGTTCTGACACGCGTTTAGCTAGGACGATAGTTTTGTCCCCCATTTGGGGGACAGAAACGTGATCATCTTTTCTATATCATGCCGCACCCAGTGATTGTGCCGTTAAAGCAGGTGACATTTTTTGATATTTGACGGATACTAACCGGATTCGTTTGCATGAGTGAAATGCTATTGGTGGACTTGGGGTTGCACTGACAGCGTATGGATTGTACCTGAAAAGTCATGGTGGTGTGGGGATATTTTGGCGAATTTGATAGGCAAAATCTGGAGTGACTTTAAAAGCCCGGAAGGTAAGGCGACCTTCCAGTTTGCTGTCCGGTTGTTTTTGATCCTGCTTGCCTATTATCTGATGAAACCTGTGCGCGAAGGTTTGATTCTTGATGGTGGCAGCGCCGTGATCCGCAGTTATGCGCTGGCCGGTCAGGCAGCTCTGCTGCTCATACTGGTTCCGTTTTACAGTCACATTATAAAGCACCTGCAAGGCGACAAGCTGTTTCATGCAGTGACGATTTTTCTGGCCAGCAACATTATGCTGTTCTATTTTCTCGGTTCGGCAGGTTATAACATCGGCGTACCGTTTTTTATCTGGCTGGGTATTTTCTCCGTGCTGCAGATTTCCCAGTTCTGGACCATGGTCAGTGACTATCACTGTGTGGAAAGCGGCAAACGGCTGACCTCCTACATTGCGATTGGTGGATCACTTGGGGCCATGATCGGCGCTATGGTTGCCAAGTTTATGTATCTGCAGCTGGGCTCTTACGGACTGATGGTGCTGGCCAGTGCCATGCTGGTAGTTGCCGTGCTGATACCGACCACCAATACCTCGATGCGCAAGGAAACGGCAAGCCATTCTGATGATGAATCCATATCGCATCTGCTTGGTGGTCTCAAGCGTGTGTTTGACACCTCATACCTGCGCTGGATTGCGGCTTCAGACGTGCTGCTGAATCTGATTAACTCAACCGGCGAGTTTATTCTGGCGGATTTTGTGACGGCTGAGAAATCCGGCGATGAGATTGGTGCGTTTTACGCAAACTTCTATCTCTACGTGAATATTGCCACGCTGGTGCTGCAGGCCTTTGTAGTGCGTCCGCTCTATCAGGCGATCGGCGTCGGGGGCGCCTTGATCAGTCTGGCTGTGCTGAACCTTGCCATGTATATCTCTGTGCTTGCCTTCCCTGTGCTTGCCTGGTTTGCCATTGTGAAAATGGCTGATAACAGTATTGATTACTCGGTGGCCAACACCACCAAACAGATTCTGTTTCTGCCACTGGATCGTTTTACGCGATATGAAGGTATGCTGGCCATTAACACGTTTTTTACCCGTTTCGGTGATCTGATTCAGGGCGGCGTGATTATGCTGGTGATTTCCGTTCTGGCACTGCCGACCATTTTCCTGGTGGGCACCAATATCGCATCATGTCTGCTCTGGGTGTTTGTGACGTTTAATGTGAGTAAACGTTTTAAAGCCTGGACTGAAAAATCGGAGGCGGCATTGAAAGCTACAACAGCAGTTGAAGGAGAGGGGCAAGCATGAGTCAGTTGATTAGAGGCGTTATCCTGGCCGGAGGTTCCGGAACACGTTTGTGGCCACTGTCCAGGCAGCAGTTGCCCAAGCAGTTTCTGAATATTAACGGCATTGACTCCATGTTAAGCGCCACGATTTCGCGTTTGAGTCCGCTGATCAGCCGGGATAATGCCTGGGTGGTTACCGGTGACACCCATGCCAGTGGCGAGGCTTTTTCAGAACTTGATGGCCTGAATCTGATTCTCGAGCCGTGCGGTCGCAATACAGCGCCTGCCATTGCTGTGGCTGCAGCCCTGTTTCAGGATCTGACCAAGGAAGATCCTGTGATGGTGGTACTACCTGCCGATCATATCATAACTAAACATGCGGCTTTCCAGGAGTGCCTGAAAAAGGCAGTCGCTGCGGCTGAAGAGGGCAGGCTGGTGACCTTCGGTATTGTGCCGAAACATCCGGAAACAGGGTTCGGTTATGTGCAGACTGAAGCCGCGGATGCCGATGTTCTGGATGTTTTGCGTTTTGTTGAAAAACCGGATCTGGCCAATGCAGAGCGTATGCTGGCTGACGGTAACTATTTCTGGAACTCGGGCATGTTTGTCTGGAAGGCATCCACGATCCTTGAGGAGATGCGCACCTATCTGCCGGAAGTATTTACACTTGTGGAGTCCATGCGCGAGGGCTGGAACAGTGGTTTGTCATGGCAGGAGGTGATCCGCACGTCGTTTGACAAGATGCCGAATATCTCCATCGACTACGGTATTATGGAAAAGTCGCAGCGCGTCTCGCTTGTTTCAGCTGATATCGGCTGGTCTGATGTGGGCAGCTGGGATGCGGTGCATGAGATGGCAGAGCACGATGCCAATGGTAACGACATCAGTGGTAATGTACTGGCGATCGACTGTAAGGGCTCGTTGCTGCGCAGTGAAAAGAGCCTCATAGCGGCAGTCGGGCTGGAAAATATTATTGCGGTTGAAACACCCGATGCCATTCTGCTTTGCAAGGCGGGTGACAGTCAGCGCGTCAAGGATGTGGTGGACGAACTCAAGCTGGGTAAAGGCAAATACCATCTTGAGCATGTGACCGTGCGCAGGCCATGGGGCAGTTATACCGTGCTTGAGGGCACTGCCAGCGGTTATACAATCAAACGCATTGAAGTGCTGCCGGGCGCCAAGCTTAGTCTGCAGTCGCATCAGCATCGTTCCGAGCACTGGGTTGTCGTCAGTGGCACGGCCACAGTGACCTGTGGCGATCTGGTGAAAGTTGTAGCCAAAAACGGCAGCGCCTATATTCCTATCGGCGAAATTCATCGCCTTGAAAACAAGGGCAGGGTGCCATTGCAGTTGATTGAGGTGCAGGTCGGTGATTATCTGGATGAAGATGACATTGAACGCTTTGAAGATACCTATGGTCGCGTGAAAAAATAACTATCTGCATGAGGCTGCTGTATGGGGATCACTGAATAAATCGGAATTCCCTTGCAGCAAGGCTTAAGGCCTTGCAAAGATAATGGCCTCAGTGAGTATAGGCATTCATGCGACAGAACCTGTTTTACTCAAAAATCGTCGGCTTACTCCTGCTGCTGCTGTTTTCCAGCGCGGTTCAGGCTGAGGACGGAGCGCTTCGGGATATCCGCTTATGGACTGCGCCCGACCATACCCGTCTTGTGCTCGATCTCAGTGGCAAGATTGAGTACGAGTTGTTCCGTTTGCACGATCCGGAACGTATCGTCATTGATATGCAGCAGACTGAGTTGAAAACCAAACTGAATCAGCTGTCTCTGCCCGATCCCGTGATTCAGGAAATTCGTTCAGGATCGCCCAAAACCGGCGTGCTGCGACTGGTGATTGATGTGAAAGAGAAGGTTCAACCACGCTCTTTTTTACTTAAACCCATGCAGGGCAAACCCTTTCGTCTGGTGGTCGACCTGATGCGTCCGGATCAGGCAAAAAAAGAGGCGATTACCGCCGATGTTACCAAAAAACATAAAGAACTGATCATTGCGATTGATGCGGGCCACGGTGGCGAAGATCCGGGCGCGATCGGTCCGCGCAAGTTGTATGAAAAGGTGGTTACGCTGGCTGTAGCCAAAGAGCTGGCCAGTATTGTTGATGCAACGCCCGGTATGAAGGCCGTACTGATCAGGGAAGGCGACTATTTCGTACCCTTGATGAAACGGGTGCAACTGGCACGCAAGGCCAAGGCAGATCTGATGATCAGTATTCATGCCGATGCGGTCAGAACGCTCACAGTAGAGGGTGCCAGTGTGTATACACTCTCGGATCGCGGTGCCACGGAAGATAAGGCAGCCAGGGCACTGGCAGCCAAGGAAAATGCCGCGGATGAAGTCGGTGGCGTGGCTTTCGACCAGATTGATGATCCGGTGGTGAACAGTATTCTCGGCAAGATGCTGCGTACGGACAGTATCAACAGTTCGCATATGCTGGCTGAAACAATCATCAGTAAAATGAAACATGCCGGACCGATCAAATATTCATCGCCTAAACGTGCCCGTTTTGCCGTGTTGAGTGCGATGGAAATTCCAAGTGTGCTGGTGGAACTGGATTATATCTCCAACCCGGCGAGGGAAAAAATGTTGAAAACCAGAGAGCACCAGAAACTGCTCGCATCCGCACTATTCGATGCAAGTGTCGACTTTTTCCAGAAGATGGGTCGTTTGAAAGATTCCAAGGCCAGTACAGTCGCAGCTGACGATACCATTGCACTGTTTGCCGGTAATGAATGAAACCCGATATGGCTCGCTCTTCCTCGTATCTCTACAAGCGGCTGCTGGGGTTTCTTACCCCATATAAAGGACGCCTGAGCATTGCCATTGTCTGCATGGTTATTCTGGCCGCCTGTACTGCCGCCATGGCTTATATGCTCAAGCCTGTACTGGATGAGGCACTGACAGGTGCGAGTAAAGACCTGATCTACATTATCCCTGCGCTGATTATCGGCCTCTATGTGATCAAGGGTGCGGCCTATTTCGGTCAGGCTTATACCATGGGGTATATCGGCCAGCGTGTTATTTTTGATCTGCGCAATATGCTCTACAAGCAGCTGACAGATCAGTCACTGGCATTTTTTGCCCACCGTAAAACCGGCGAACTGCTTGCACGCCTGTCCTATGACGTGACCCTGGTGCAATCGGCGGTCAGTACGGCAGTCACCGCACTGATGCGCGATGCCATCTCCATTGTGTTCCTGCTCGGTGTGGTATTTGTACAGGACTGGTTGCTGGCGCTGATCGCCATGCTGGTTTTTCCGGCCATTATTTACCCGATTGCCCGTTTCGGCAGAAAAATGCGTCATGCCACACTGGATGGGCAGGCTGCCATGGGTGACCTGACCAGTCTGCTCGAGGAGACCGTCGGCGGTATCCGCGTGGTTAAAGCCTTCGGCATGGAAGAGTATGAGCGGGGCCGGTTCCGCAAGTTTACCGGTGACTTTATGAGTCATCAGCTCAAGGTGTTCAAGGTCAATGCGCTCTCATTTCCGATTATGGAGCTGCTGGCCGGTTTCGGCATAGCCGGCGTACTGCTCTATGGTGGTTTGCGCGTCTCATCCGGTGAAACAACGGCCGGTACGCTTGTTTCATTCCTGGCGGCAGTGATTATGCTGTATGAGCCGGTGAAACGGCTGTCACGGGCCAATAATGATATTCAGCAGGGGCTGGCAGCCTCCGAACGTATTTTTGAAGTGCTCGATGAACCTGTGGATGTTGAAGACAGTCGGCAGGCGGCTGATATGAA
>Ga0210044_10003788_pt1 | contig 21507 bp, 16 predicted proteins | sample CryGey13umfilter_2_FD_183959 | JGI IMG/M metagenome (GOLD analysis project Ga0210044, IMG submission 183959) | Groundwater microbial communities from aquifer in Utah, USA - Crystal Geyser 4/9/14 3 um filter (SPAdes) (version 2) | ecosystem: Environmental > Aquatic > Deep subsurface >... | reverse complement strand
GAGCTGGAGGCGGACTGTCTCGGAGTGGACTGGTCGGTATCGCTGACAGATGCGGCGAAACGTTCCGGAAATTCTTTTGTACTTCAGGGAAATATGGATCCCGTAGTGCTCTTTGGCGGAAGTGATGTGATTGAACGGGAAGCCCGCAGGGTGATTTCTGAAGGCAGAACTATCAAGGGCCATATCTTTAACCTTGGGCACGGCATCCTGCCGGAGACGCCTGTTCAAAGCGTTCGGACACTGATAAAGGTCATTCGGTGCAGTCAACCGTCATCTTAGCCGATTATGGAGGACCTGAAAATCTTTCAAAAGTACGTCCTTTCCTGTACAGGATATTTTCAGATCGGAGGATTATCGGTCTAGCGGGTTTCGCAAGGTGGCCACTGGCATTCCTGATTTCCCGGCTTCGAAGCAGCAAATCGAAGGGAATTTACAGCCGCATCGGCGGTTCTCCGGTGAACCGGACTGTGTCGGATATGTGTCGGATTCTCAATGAAAAACAGACACCAGTGCACTTTGAACCAGGTTTCCGCTATATTGAACCTTTTTTCCATGAGGTTGTGAAGGAGGCCGCAGGGAGGGGTCCTGTTCTGGTGTTGCCGACTTTCCCTCACTATTCTTTTTCGTCGTATGGGAGCCTGGAAGATGCAGTCAAAGGCCTTGAAGGTGTCAGACTGGTTGCCCCTTACTATAATAATGACACCTTCACCGAATTGTTGTCCGTGCGAATCAACAGCGTCCTGGAAAAATCCGGCCCATCGGCTGCGGCCATCCTTTTGACCGCCCACTCAATCCCGGAGTCCACGGTTCGAAAGGGTGATCCCTACATCAGCCAGGTGAAGGAACAGGCAGAATGGATACGTGCTCGATTCCCGGGCATCCCCATGAAACTGGCGTTTCAAAGCCCTCTGGGACCTGTGAAGTGGGTCGGACCGTTTCTGGAGGAGACTGTTCGAGCCCTGGCAAAAGACGGAATCAGGCGGTTGATTGTAGCACCGTTGAGCTTCACGGTGGACAATTCCGAGACTCTTTATGAGCTGGATCTGTACTTGCGGGAGTTTGCTGGTAAAATGGGAGTGGAGCAGGTGGATCGGGTTCCCTGTTTTAACGCGCATGGCGATTTCCTGGATTTCCTGCTGGATTATGCCGGCAGCCAGTTGAAAGTGCTGGAATCAGACGAAACCCCGGCATGAACGGATCTTCATGGGAGGTGTTTTGAGAATTGCAGTAATCGGCGGCGGAATTTCCGGATTGGGAACGGCCTTTGTGATGGGCCGGAGAATTCCCGGTGCAGAGATTGATGTCTTTGAGAAAAATAGAACACCCGGCGGCACCATTGCCAGCTATCGGAATGATGGGTTTCTGATGGAAACGGGTCCAAATGGTTTTCTTTCCGGCAAACCCACCACGCTGAAGATTGTGGATATGCTGGAACAACAGGAGACACTGCTTCCGGCAAACGCGAAAGCTGAAAAACGCATGATTGTAAAACGCGGGCATCTGGTTACATTGCCGGACACGCCGCTGAAGTTTTTCACTTCATCCATTCTCTCCTTCGGAGGGAAACTGCGCATCATGAAGGAACCGTTCGTTCATAAGAAAGTGGGGAGTGAAGACGAGACCATTGCCGATTTCGGACAGCGCCGACTCGGTGAGCAGGCGGTAACCTGGATGCTGGACCCCATGGTCAGTGGAGTTTTTGCAGGTAATGTAGACAAGCTGAGCCTGGCTTCCTGTTTCCCGAGGATTCATGAACTGGAAATGCAATATGGCAGCCTGATCATGGCGATGCTGAAACTTCGATCAAAAAAGGCATCGCCTTCCGGCCGGCTGACTTCGTTCGAAAACGGGATGGGGCAGCTCATTGAGATGTTGGCGTTGTCAGGTGCTTTCCACCTTCATGCAGGCAGTGAGGTTCTGGAGATTCGAAAGGAAGCAGACGGCTTTCATCTGGACCATGGCTGCGGTGCATACGACGCAGTCGTGCTCGCGGTTCCAGCATACAGTTTAGCGGAAATGACGGTTCCAGGGTTGAAAGATGTCAGAGAAGACCTCGCCTCGGTGCCGTATCCACCAATGGCAATTGTGCCATTCGCCGTGAAGAAGGGAGTTGTGGATGGATTCGGATTTCTGATCCCATCTGTTGAGAAGAGCGGAATTCTGGGTGCGTTGTATTCTTCTGGAATTTTCCCCAACAGGGGAACAGATAAATATGATCTGGTAACGGTGATGTTGGGTGGCGATCGTCACTATGAGGTTCGGGACATGGATCAGGCTATGCTGGTCAATGCAGCGTCTGAAGAATTGGCCGGATTCCTGAAAGTGGAACGGCGGGAACTGGAAAACATCGGACTTTTCAAATGGCGGCGCGCAATTCCACAGTACTACACGGGCCACTACCGGATTGTAGAAAGAATGGAGGCCGCGGCTGCTTCAGTCCCGGGACTTTTTGTAACCGGAAACGCATTTTATGGTATTGGAATCAATGATTGCACACTGGCAGCCTTTAACACGGCTGAGCGAGTGCAGGAATTTCTGACTAAGGAGAAGGAATGAGGATACTCTATGAGCTGTCTGTAGTAGCCAACTTCGTTGCGTTGATTCTATTCTTCATATTTGCGTACAAAAAGAGCCGACCGGTCTTTGTGGCTGCCTCATCCATACTGGCGGCAGGCACCTTGATGTTGATGCTATTCCTCGCAATTCAGGGAGTGCAGCACAATACTCAACCGGTAATCACACCTTTTCTCAGCTACAATTTTCTGGCAATGCTTATCTATCTTTTGTATTTCCTTTTTGAATTTCGCTTCAAAATGCAACTTCTGGGCACTTTTCTTGTCCCGGTTGGATTTTTCTTCAACATCGTTTCTCTGTTTTCCAGGAACGTTCAGGTAGCGCAGCTCAAAATGGCATCCCCTTTTCTTCTGGGAATTCATACGGGGTTTCTCATGCTGGGAGAGGCATTGTTCATCCTTGCCTTCGCATCTTCAGTTATGTACTTGATCCAGGAGAAAAATTTGAAATCCAAACGCTTCAACCAGTGGTATTCCAGACTCCCGTCTCTGGGTAAACTGGAGGAGATGACCGGACTCGGAGTGTCAGCGGGTTTCCCCTTGATGACAACAGGATTGCTCATCGGATTTTTCTGGGCGGCGAAGGTATGGGGTCCGGGATGGTATTTTGACCCCAAGGTAATCTGGTCCGCGGCCATGTGGGTGATATATGCCTGGCTTTTTTATGGAAAGGTGTCGGATCGGATTCGGGGGCACAGGTTTGCTGTGGCGGTTGTCTGGTGTGTGGTACTGATTCTGTTTTCTTTCCTGGTCAGCAGCTTCCTGCCGTCCATTCATACCCTGAAAAAATCATATGGAGCGAAATAGATGGGACTGGTTCTGGTTGGATTGAATCACGAAACGGCACCGGTTGAATTGCGGGAGAAGGTGGGACTGAATCCGGAGGATCTGAAAGAAGCGTTGAACAAACTTACCCGGGACTCCGATTTGAGGGAGCTGGTTATTCTTTCCACGTGCAACCGGACTGAGCTTGTGGCATTTGTGCCGGACGACGACAAGGGAGAAGCGAATTTAGTCTCTTTTCTTGCCGATCGTGCAGGCGTACCACTTTCTGAAATTCGGGAACATATTTACCAATTCTGGGGGCTGAAGGCGGTTGAGCACATTTTCAGCGTGGCATCCGGTCTGGAATCAATGGTATTGGGTGAGCCACAGATTACCGGTCAGGTGAAGGATGCCTTTGATCGCGCCATTGAGGCGGGTACCGCCGGAAACCGGTTATCCAGCATCTACCGCCACACGATTCAAACAGTAAAGCAGGTGCGAACGCAGACTGAGATTGCGCGGAATGCTGTATCCATTTCTTACGTGGCAGTTGAACTGGCACGTAAAGTATTTGGCGAATTGAAGGGGAAACGTGCGTTGCTGGTGGGCGCCGGAGAAATGTGCGAACTGGCGGCAACTCATTTGAAAGAACGCGGTGTAGACGCAGTGGATGTAACCAACCGGACGTTTTCCCGGGCGGAGCGATTGGCCAGTCGATTCGACGGACATCCGTATCCATTGGGAAATTTACGGGAAGCACTTGAAGTTGCGGATATTGTCGTCAGTTCAACCGGATCACCGGAATCGATAATTGGCAAGGCGGATGTGGAAGCTGCTCTCAGAAAGCGGAAATCTGCTTCACTGCTATTGATAGATATTGCAGTTCCCCGGGATATTGAACCGGAAGTTGGAGACCTGCCAGGTGTATTTCTTTTTGATATTGATGATTTACAGAAGGTGATCGAAGCCAATAAGGAAAAACGGAAGAAAGAAGCAGAGAAAGCGGCTCAGCTTATTGCCCGCCGTGTCCGGGAATATGAGAAATGGCGCAGGATGCAGGATGTGAACCCTGTCATCGTGGAATTGCGCCAGAACGTTGAAGCCATGAGAAAGGAAGAACTGGAAAAATCTCTGAAAAATTTGCACGGGTGTTCTGAAGAAGTCAGAAGAGAGCTGGATCGTCTCAGCTATTCCGTCATGAACAAAATGTTGCATCAACCCATTACGGAATTGAAGCGGGCTGCCAGGGAAGAGAATCTGGAGGGCGGGCTGGTGTCATTTTTCAGATCAATATTCAAATTAGACTGAATGAAAGGGGAGAGCAATGCAGATAAGAATTGGAACCAGAGGATCCAAACTTGCTTTGTGGCAGGCGGAACATGCGAAACGACTGCTGGAACAGATCCACGTCGACCACGAATTTGTTATTCAGATTATCAAAACCACCGGCGATCTTGACCAGAAAACGCCGTTGAATCAGATGGGCGGGGTGGGCCTGTTTACCAAGCAACTTGAGTTGGCACTGGATAAAGGGGAAATTGACCTGGCCGTGCACAGCTGCAAGGACCTTCCATCTGAAATCGATCCGCGTTTTCAGCTTTCCGCTTTTCTGGAAAGGGAAAAGCCGCTGGACGCGTTGATTTCCAGCAAAATTCACCTTTCAGATCTGGAAGGTGAAGTCGTTGTCGGCACGGGGAGTCTGCGTCGGGTCAGCCAGTTGAAGAGCCGGTTCCCCAACGTAGAAACCAGAGAATTGAGGGGTAACGTAGACACGCGGTTGCGGAAGCTTGAGAACGGCGAATATGATGCGATTATTCTTGCTTATGCGGGTGTGAAGCGTCTGGGCCTGGAGTCGGTGGTGGCAGACCTGATTCCGGAAGATGTTTTGATTCCAGCTGTGGCCCAAGGGGTCGTGGCTGTGGAAACCAGGCAGGATGATTTCCCGGTCCATGAAATTGTTTCCGCCATTGACCACAAGGCCACTCGCATGACCACTATTCAGGAGCGGGCCTTCCTCCGGATTGTAGAGGGCGGATGTAAAGTTCCGGTGGGTTGCTACGCCACTTTTGGGAAAAAATTCCAAATTCGGGGCTATATCGGCAGCATAGATGGAACAAATGCGGTGCGCCATGAACTGGTATTGCCGATTGACGGATTTGAAGAGGCGGGAGAAAGTCTTGGACAGGCCATGCTGGCTGACGGAGGGTCTGATATTCTGGAAAAAATAAGGGAAACGGAAGGAATATAGACAGCTAAATGATGAAGTTATCGATATTCTGACCCTGCTTCGTGAAAGATGTATTTTTCATGACATTTTCCCTTGCAATCCAAAGATTTTCTGTTACCATACTATCTTTGCCAGGGTTATTTCCTGGTAGAAGTGGGGAGGTTCCCGAGCGGTCAAAGGGAACAGACTGTAAATCTGTCGCCGGATGGCTTCGGAGGTTCGAATCCTCCTCTCCCCACCATGTTTTAGCGGGAGTAGCTCAGTTGGCTAGAGCATCAGCCTTCCAAGCTGAGGGTCGCGGGTTCGAGTCCCGTTTCCCGCTCCATATTTTTTGTGGAATCAAGAAATATGCCCACGTGGCTCAGTCGGTAGAGCACGTCCTTGGTAAGGACGGGGTCACCGGTTCAAGTCCGGTCGTGGGCTCCATTTTTATAGAAAACTCTTTAGTGAAAGGAGAGAAACCAATGGCGAAGGCAAAATTCGAAAGAACAAAACCGCATGTTAATATTGGCACCATCGGTCACGTAGACCATGGCAAGACCACACTGACAGCGGCAATTACCCTTGTACTGTCGAAAAGCAATGTCGGTGACGTAGAAGTCCGGAGTTTTGACTCCATTGACAATGCGCCGGAAGAAAAAGCTCGTGGCATAACGATCAACACAGCGCACGTGGAATACCAGACGCCAAACCGTCACTATGCCCACGTAGACTGCCCGGGTCATGCTGATTACGTGAAGAACATGATCACGGGTGCAGCGCAGATGGACGGAGCGATCCTGGTAGTCAGCGCATACGATGGCCCCATGCCTCAGACCCGCGAGCACATTCTGCTTGCCCGTCAGGTCAACGTACCGTACATCGTTGTCTTCCTGAACAAAGTAGACATGGTAGATGATGCGGAACTGATCGACCTGGTAGAAATGGAAGTTCGTGAACTCCTGGACGAATATGAATTCCCCGGAGACGACATCCCTGTCATCCGCGGCAGCGCACTGAAAGCACTGGAAAACTCTGATGACGAAGAATGGACCAAACCCATCTTTGAACTGATGGAAGCGGTAGACTCTTACATACCGATGCCGGAACGTCCTGTAGACAAAGACTTCCTCATGCCCATTGAAGACATCTTCAGCATCAGTGGCCGTGGAACAGTTGTAACCGGTCGTATTGAACGGGGCGTAGTCACAACCGGCACGGAAATTGAAATTGTCGGCATTCGGCCCACCATCAAGCGGGTATGCACGGGCGTAGAAATGTTCAAAAAGATTCTGGATCGCGGAGAAGCTGGCGATAACGTGGGTCTTCTTCTTCGCGGTACTGACAAGAAAGACGTCATGCGGGGCCAGGTATGTGCCAAGATCGGCAGCATCACCCCCCACGTCAACTTCAAGGGTGAAATTTACGTACTGACCAAAGAAGAAGGTGGACGTCACAAACCGTTCTTTACGGGCTATCGGCCGCAGTTCTTCTTCCGTACGACCGACGTAACGGGAGACATCAAACTTCCGGACGGAGTGGAAATGGTCATGCCGGGTGACAACCTGACCATCGAAGTCAACCTCATCACCCCGATTGCCATGGAAAAGGGTCTTCGTTTCGCCATTCGCGAGGGTGGACGAACCGTTGGCGCCGGTAGCGTTACAGAGATAATTGAGTAAGAGGGGGAATATATGCGGGAAATAATCAGCCTTCAATGTACCGAGTGTAAGCGTAAAAACTACACCACGACCAAGAACAAGCGGACAATGACAGGAAAGCTGGAATTGAAGAAGTTCTGCAGTGCGTGTGGTAAACATACGCCGCACAAGGAAAGCAAGGTCTAATATTTTGAAATAGAGCTTGGTAGGCCAGTAGCTCTAATTGGTAGAGCGCCGGACTCCAAATCCGATGGTTGGGGGTTCGAGTCCCTCCTGGCCTGCCACTTTTTTTGGAGATGAAATGGGAAAGTTTACAACATTTGTTAAAGACTCCTGGGGAGAATTGAGACGAGTAACCTGGCCGACGAAGGACGATGTGATATCTACAACCATAGCTGTCCTCGTGCTAACGGTCATTTTTTCGTTCTTCATTTATCTTTCGGACAAAGTGCTCTCCGTCGCCGTCGAATGGGTGTATCGGATAGCAGGTAGTTAAAGCCAATGGCAGGAGTTATCTGATGGCATTGCGCTGGTACATTGTCCACACTTATTCTGGCTTTGAGAACAAGGTACAGGAGAGCCTGCTGAAGCGGGTGGAGACCTACGGGTACAGTGACCGGATCACCGATGTGATGATCCCTACCGAGCAGGTACTGGAAGTCAAAAACGGAAAACGGGTGGAAACGACAAAAAAGTTCTTTCCCGGTTATATTTTGGTTCAGATGGAGATGGATGACCATCTCTGGCATTTTGTCCGAAACACGCCCAAAGTAACAGGTTTTGTCGGCGGAAAGAACCCGACACCCCTGACCGACGAGGATGTGGATAATATTCTGAGCCAGGTAAAAACGGCAAAAGAGAAACCGAAGCCTGAGATTACCTTTGCCACTGACGACAAGGTGAAGATTATCGAAGGCCCCTTTAAGACCTTTATCGGGTCTGTTGAGGAAGTCAATGAAGATAAGGCCACTGTCCGGGTTATGGTGACGATCTTCGGACGTTCTACACCGGTGGAACTCGGTTTCCTGCAGGTTGAGAAAATTTAAAGAGGTGAGGTTTACCCTATGGCAAAGAAAGTTTTAGCATTGATTAAATTGCAGTTGGATGCCGGCAAGGCGACTCCGGCCCCCCCGGTGGGCCCGGCTCTTGGGCAGCATGGCGCCAACATCATGGAGTTCTGCAAGGCGTTCAACGCCAGGACTCAGAATCAGATGGGGATGGTGATTCCGGTTGTGATCACGGTTTATGGAGACCGTTCTTTTTCGTTCATTACCAAAACGCCGCCGGTAGCCAACCTGATCATGAAGGAAATCCGGATTACCAGTGGGTCTGCAGAACCCAATAAACAGAAAGTTGGCAAGTTGACAAAGGCACAGGTAAAGTCCATTGCCGAGACCAAGATGCCGGACCTGAATACCACAGATGTGGAAGCGGCGATGCGTATCGTTGAAGGAACGGCCCGCTCCATGGGTGTGACGGTCGAAAGAGTTTAGGATTTGATTTTGACCTGACCACGGGTCATTGAAAAGAATGTGGTAGAAGAAATTCGGGAGGTGCTATGGCTAAGCGTAGTAAAAAGTATCGCGCGGCGCTCGAAAAAGTCGTAGCCAACAAAGAATATCCTCTTGGCGAGGCCATCAAACTGGCGAAGGAAGTTTCCTATGCCGGATTTGATGAGACGTTTGAAATCGCCATGCGTCTTGGAGTTAATCCGAAGTACGCAGATCAGATGATCAGAGGAACCCTGGTATTGCCGCATGGAACCGGTAAGTCGGTCAAAGTGGCGGTCATTGCTTCCGGTGAAAAGCAGAAGGAAGCGGAAACTGCCGGCGCAGACGCGGTCGGTGGTGAAGAGATGATTGAAAAGATTCAGGGCGGTTGGCTGGACTTTGACGCGTTGATTTCGACGCCTGACATGATGCGTCATGTCGGGAAACTCGGACGTGTATTGGGCCCCCGTGGGTTGATGCCCAATCCCAAGACGGGTACCGTGACGTTTGATGTCGAAAACGCGGTAAAGGAAGTTAAAGCGGGTCGTATTGAGTACAAAGTGGATAAGACCGGTATCGTACACAATGCAGTGGGAAGGAAATCCTTTGATGAGAGTCAGCTTATGGCTAACGCGACAGCGTACATTCAGACGATTATCAAAGCGAAACCGTCCACAGCAAAGGGACGCTACATCAAATCGGTGTATATTTCCACTACCATGGGCCCGGGGATCAAAGTTGATCCCGGTTCAGTTGAGTAAGGGGTGGACGGATGCTGAAAAAAGATAAAATCACACTTGTAGATGGTCTGAGAGATGAGCTGAAGGACGTGAAGTGTTTCTATATGTTTCAGTTCAGCGGAATCTCGGTGGCCGAAGACAATGCGCTGCGAATGAAAATTCGCGAGACCGGCTCCACCTATCGTGTTGTGAAAAACCGCTTGTTGGCGAAAGCCACCGAGGGGACAGCATTGGAGGCACTTGTAAACGGTCTGAAGCACACCACAGTTGTGGCCTATTCCAACGAAGACCCTGTAGAGTTGGCGAAAGTGCTGGCGGATTTCGGGAAGGGCCGGGAGGCGTATTCTTTCAAAGGCGGTATCCTGGAAGACCAGGTTCTTACCGAAAATGAATTCAAGGAAGTGGCCACACTGCCCTCCAAGGAAGAACTCATCGCAAAAATGCTGTACCTGCTCCAGTACCCGATCCAGGGACTGGTCACCGCTTTGGAAGGGATTTACAGGCAACTGCCTGTTGTACTGAAACAAGTTGCTGATAAAGAAAACTAATTTTTCTATAATGGAGGATAAAGATGGCAAAATTGACAAATGAAGACATTATCACTCACATCAAGGAGATGACTGTCCTTGACCTGAATACCCTGGTTAAGGCACTTGAAGAAGAGTTCGGTGTCAGCGCAGCTGCCGCCGCAGTAGCTGCCCCCGTGGCAGGTGGTGCTGCAGTTGCTGAAGCAGAAGAGCAGACAGAATTCAGTGTCATTCTCAAGGCAATCGGTTCTAAGAAGATTGAAGTGATCAAGGCGGTTCGCAAGCTCACCAGCCTGGGTCTGAAAGAGGCCAAGGAACTGGTGGACGGTGCCCCGAACCCCGTGAAAGAAGCCGTTTCCAAGGACGAAGCTGCGGAAGCAAAGAAAGTTCTGGAAGAAGCCGGCGCAGAGGTCGAAGTTAAGTAATTGTGATTCCAATACAAATAAAGAGGGCCTTTGAGCCCTCTTCATTTTCTATTTGGTTCAGGGGGAATTGTGCATATTCCCCCTTACTGTGCTTTGCTGATTATCACAGTAAGGCTATCACAGTTAATGGGGCAATATCAAGTGTCAGGAGCAAAATATGGATGTGATGACTTCAAATATTTATCGTAAGCGGGTTGATTTTTCAAAAATCAAAACGTACCTTCCGATTCCGAATCTCATCGATATCCAGCGGAAGTCGTATGACGATTTTCTTCAAATGCGGGAACTCCCGAAGGACCGGAAAGACACCGGTCTCCAGGCGGCGTTCAAAAGCGTGTTTAATATTGAAGACTATCGCGGACTGGCCAAGCTGGAGTTTGTTGAGTATGCAGTAGGAGACTGGGAGTGTAAGTGTGGACACCTGAAAGGGATTGAACATAACAGGATTCAGTGTACACAGTGTGGCGCTTCCGTGTATGTTGAAGATACAACAGATTCTTATGCAACCTGCGGGAAGTGCGGATACCGGAACGAGAACACCGTGGACATCTGCTCCATCTGTGAGGCACCGGCGAGCCTTAAGGCTGCATATTCAATGGAAGAATGTGAAGAACGCGGAATGACATATGCTGTACCGATGAAGGTCAGATTCCGCCTGACCATATTTGAAGAACCTGACACTACCGGGAACCGGGCCATTCGAGATATCAAAGAGCAGGAACTCTATTTCGGGGATATCCCCGTCATGACGGAACGGGGTACTTTTATTTTCAATGGAACTGAACGGGTTGTTGTAAACCAGTTGAACCGTTCCCCAGGTGTTTTTTACAAGTACGACAGTGACAAGCGCATTTACTCGCTGCAACTGATTCCCTATCGGGGAGCCTGGGTGGAATTCGAGTATGATACCAAGAAGCGAATCCTGTACATACGGATTGACCGAAAACGGAAGTTCAATGCGGGTATTTTTCTAAAATGTTTTGGCTTTCTGGACGATAAATTTTCAGATGATGCTTCGTTTCTCCGTGAATACTACACTGTGCATGACACAACACTGGGAGACAACAACAGAATTTTCCTGTCTCCTTCTTCCTGTCTCATCGGTAAAAAGGTGGGAATGGACTTGGAGGATGCAAGCGGGAAACGCCTCTTGTCTGAGGGAAATAAATTCAAAAAATCCACGTTGAGACGAGTCGCTGAAATCAGTCAGGTGTGTTTTGAGGTGGAAGAATTTGACATGATCCGGAATCTGGAGTCTGTTTCAGATGAAAACGGTGAACTGTTGTTGGCAGCAAACCAGGACTTGACTCCTGAAATCATTGAACATCTCCGGGAATCTGGCATTACGACCCTTAAAACAATTCTCCCTGAGGATGACCAGATGGGTAGTATGCTCAGCAATTCGCTCCAGAAGGACGGTGTGGACAACCCGGAAGACGCACTGATTGAACTGTACCGGAAACTGCGTCCCGGTGACCCCCCCACACTGGAAAGTGCCCAGAAACTGTTTGTAAGCCTGTGTTTTGATGGGGATCGCTACGATTTTTCACGCGTGGGTCGCTTGAAGTTCAATACGAAGCTGGGGACAAAGACGGATCTGAACGAACGGACACTGTCGGTGAATGATTTCATCGTGGCAATTCGCTACTTTTTCAAATTGCAGGCAAATATCGGATCCACAGACGACATTGATCATCTCTCCAACCGACGTGTTCGCTCGGTAGGGGAATTACTGGAGAATCAGTTTCGTGTCGGTCTGGTGAGAATCCAGAAAGCGATTCGGGAAAAAATGTCGGTCTATGACAACATCGATCAGCTGATGCCGCAGGAGCTGATCAACGCGAAACCGGTGATGGCGATTATTCGGGAATTTTTTGGTTCCAGTCAGTTGTCCCAGTTCATGGATCAGACCAATATTCTTTCTGAGATCACTCATAAACGCCGGTTGTCCTCTCTGGGACCGGGCGGATTGAGCCGGGAAAGGGCGGGGTTTGAAGTCCGTGATGTTCACCCCTCCCATTACGGTCGAATCTGTCCCATTGAAACCCCGGAGGGACCCAATATCGGTCTCATCGCTTCGTTGTCGGTATATGCCAAGGTCAACGAATACGGATTTATGGAGACCCCATATAAGAAGGTGGAGAATGGCCGCATTCTGGATCATGTTAAGGTCGTGTATGCCGGTGATTCCAAGTCTCTTAAAGTGGGTGACATCAGCCTGAAGGATGAGTTCGAAGCAGAAAACAGGAAGCTGAAGAAAGCAAAAAAGAGCTTGATGGCAGGAGAAGCGTTTGCATTCTATCTGTCTGCGTGGGAAGAAGATAAATACACCATCGCTCAGGCCAATGCTTCCAGGGATGAGAATAATAATATCATCAGTGAACAGGTCAATGCCAGAATGTCCGGTGAATTCAAGCTGGTTCCAAGGAATGATGTAGAGTTTATCGACGTGTCGCCGAAGGAAATTGTTTCAGTGGCCGCGTCAATGATTCCTTTCCTGGAGCACGATGATGCCAACCGCGCATTGATGGGTTCCAACATGCAGCGCCAGGCTGTTCCGTTGATGCGGACAGATGCACCTGTTGTCGGTACCGGAATGGAGCATATTGTGGCGAAGGATTCGGGTCTGACCGTGGTCGCCAAGCGCTCCGGGTGGGTAGATGCAGTGGATGGAAGCCGCGTCGTAATTCGCGTGGACCGGGATCCGGGCCATGAAGATGAAATCGGCGTGGATATTTACCAGTTAACAAAGTTTAAGCGATCCAACCAGGATACCTGTTTCAATCAAAAGCCCCTGGTAAAGAAGGGCGATTACGTTCAGAAAGGTCAGATTATCGCCGATGGTCCTTCGACCGAAAAAGGTGAATTGGCACTTGGCCGAAACGTAATGGTGGCTTTCGTGCCCTGGCGGGGATATAACTATGAAGATGCAATCCTGATCAGCCAGAAGATCGTCAAGGAAGACACCTTTACCTCTATCCATATTGAAGAACTGAACGTTGAATCCCGGGACACCAAGCTTGGGCCGGAAGAAATTACCCGGGATATCCCCAATGTCAGTGATGAATTCCTGAGGGACCTGGACGATAGCGGTATTATTCGTATCGGCGCCACCGTGAAACCGGGAGACGTGCTTGTGGGTAAAGTTACCCCGAAGGGCGAAACTACCCTTACACCGGAAGAAAAGCTGCTGAAGGCAATCTTCGGGGCAAAAGCCGAAGAAGTGAAAGATGCGTCGCTGAGAACACCCCCGGGAATGGAAGGCACGGTTGTTGATGTCAAAATCTTCTCGAGAAAGGGAGTGGAAAAAGACTTCCGGTCCCGTGCAATTGAATTGGAGCATGTGGAAAAACTGGAAAAGAGTCTGATGGACGAAGAGCGGATTATCCGGATGCAGACCAAGGCCAAACTTCAAACCCTTCTGAAAGACCGGAAAGTCAAGGGTGACCTCGTAAATGAAAAAGGTGACGTGCTGGCCAAGTCCGGGTCGAAGATTAATCCGGCCTTGCTGGACAGACTGGGGATAAAGGATATCGCTTTAATGACCACAGGTGTTAAAAAAGTAGATGAAGAAATCCAGTCCATTGTGGAAAAAACCAGCCGGAAAATCGCCATTGCACGTCAGGCCTTCGATGAGCAGGTAGACAAGCTGAAAAAAGGAGATGAACTCCCTGCCGGCGTCATTAAAATGGTGAAAGTTTATATTGCTGTGAAGAGAAAGCTTTCAGAGGGAGATAAAATGGCAGGCCGTCACGGAAACAAGGGTGTTGTATCCCGGATTTTGCCGGAAGAAGATATGCCTTACCTGCCGGACGGAACGCCAGTAGATATCGTTTTAAACCCCCTGGGCGTACCTTCCAGAATGAACGTGGGTCAGATTCTTGAAACCCACCTGGGGTGGGCGGCCAAAGAATTGGGATTGCATTTTTCAACACCGGTATTTGACGGTGCGAATGCAGATGATATTAAATTCTATCTTCGAAAAGCCGGTTTACCGGAGTCAGGCCAGAGCTTCCTCTATGATGGAATGACAGGGGAACGTTTTGAGCAGCCGGTTACCGTCGGACAGATTTACATGTTGAAGCTGCATCATCTGGTGGATAATAAGATCCACGCACGCTCCATTGGTCCATACTCACTGATTACCCAGCAACCTCTGGGTGGAAAGGCGCAGTTTGGTGGCCAACGCTTCGGCGAAATGGAAGTGTGGGCGCTGGAAGCCTACGGTGCAGCTTATACGTTGCAGGAAATCCTGACATACAAATCGGATGATGTTCAGGGAAGAAACAAGATTTATGAGGCGATAGTGAAAGGCAAGGAGATTCCGGAACCGGGTCTCCCGGAATCGTTCAACGTTCTGATGAAAGAAATGATGAGTCTGGGCCTCGATATCGAGTTCAATGTGAACGAAAATGTGCAGGCCCCGGGAGAAGAGGATAAGCCGGATATCTTCTCCATGGCCGAAGAGCTCTCCAAATAAGGGCGGGAGGCAACAGTGGAAAAAGTTCAAAAGCCTGTAGATACAAGAAATTCGATCAATGAAGTGCGGAATATCCGCATCGGCATTGCTTCACCGGAAAAAATCCGGGAATGGTCTTACGGCGAAGTAACCAAGCCGGAGACCATCAATTACCGGACATTCAAACCGGAAAAGGACGGTCTGTTCTGTGCCCGGATTTTCGGTCCGATTAATGATTACGAATGCCTCTGCGGAAAGTACAAACGGCCTAAATATAAGGGCATTCGCTGTGACAAATGCGGGGTGGAAGTTACCCTGTCCAAGGTTCGCCGTGAACGGATGGCCAGTATTGAGCTGGCTGCACCGGTTTCCCATATCTGGTTTCTGAAAGCACTCCCTTCCCGGATTGCCAGCCTGCTGGATATGACGTTACGGTCTGTAGAAAAAGTGCTGTACTTTGAGCAGTATATTGTCACAAATCCAGGCGATACGATTCTGGAAGAACGACAACTCCTGACAGAGCCTGAGCTCCGCCAGGCGTATGAAGAATATGGACGGGGTGCTTTTGAGGCTGGAATGGGCGCAGAAGCCATTGCAGAACTTCTGAAGCAGATTGATGTTGAGGAATTGTCCGTTCAGCTTCGTTATGACATGAAGACAGTGACATCCAAACAGAAACGGGTGAAAACCGCCAAGCGGCTGAAAATTGCAGATGCTTTCCGAAAATCTGGTAACAAACCGGAACATATGGTACTGGAAGTGCTGCCGGTTATTCCCCCGGAATATCGGCCGCTGGTTCCGCTGGATGGTGGCAGATTCGCAACTTCTGACTTGAATGACCTGTATCGGCGGGTCATCAATAGAAACCTGAGATTGAAGAAGCTTCAGGAGCTTCGGGCCCCTGAAGTTATCATGCGCAACGAGAAGCGAATGCTGCAGGAAGCAGTGGATGCGTTGTTTGACAATGGCCGCCGGGGAAAGGTGGTCAAGGGAACCAATGACCGGCCGCTGAAATCACTGGCCGATACACTCAAAGGGAAGAAGGGGCGCTTTCGCCAGAACCTGCTTGGGAAGCGAGTGGATTATTCCGGCCGTACCGTTATTGTGGTAGGTCCGGATTTGAAATTGAATCAGTGTGGCCTCCCGAAAAAGATGGCCCTCGAATTGTTCAAACCATTTATTTTCCACGAACTGGAAAAGCGCGGATTTGCCAGCTCAATAAAGGTCGCAAAAGAAATGGTCGAGCTGGAATGCCCTGAAGTCTGGGATGTTCTGGAGGATGTGATCACGGGTCACCCTGTGATGCTGAACCGGGCTCCTACTCTGCACAGACTGGGTATTCAGGCCTTTTATCCCATTCTAATTGAGGGTAAGGCCATCAAGTTGCATCCGCTGGTATGCTCCGCTTTCAATGCGGACTTTGATGGTGACCAGATGGCGGTTCACGTTCCTCTGGCCCCCACGGCCCAGCTGGAAGCGATCGTACTGATGCTTTCAACCAACAACCTGCTGAGTCCCGCTTCCGGGAAGCCGGTGGCAGTCCCGTCTCAGGATATGGTTCTGGGATGCTACTATCTGACGAAACTACGGCCGGGAAGGAAGGGAGAAGGTAAGATTTTTGCTGATTTCGAAGAAGTAATGGCAGCCTATGAGGCCGGCTATGTGGATATACATGCGCCAATTAAGGTGCGTTACAGTGGCGCCTTGATGAATCTTGACAACACAAAAGACCCTCAGAATCTGGAAGCCGCTGAAGTAGCTGAAGTAAAGAATTGTCGTTTGGAAACCACGGCCGGAAGGATTATTTTCAACTCAGTTCTCAAGGGAGAACTTCCTTTTGTCAATGGTTTGTTCAAGAAAAAGGGCCTTGCCAACCTTGTTTATTATGCTTACAAGAATGTGGGCAAGGAGCAGACCATTACATTGCTGGACGGAATCAAAAAAATGGGTTTCCTTTATGCAACCAAAGGCGGGATTTCATTCGGTATGGATGACATTATTGTGCCGGAAGCCAAACAGGCGATTCTGGAGCAGGCACCGAAAGATGTTATGGACGTGGAGCGCCAGTATCAGGCGGGTGAAATCGAGGCTTCCGAACGCTACAACAAAGTGGTTGCCATCTGGTCAGATGTGACCGAAGAGGTTGCATCTGTAATGCTGGACGAACTGGAAGACGCCAATGAAAAGGGTGAATTCATGAATCCGATTTATATCATGGCTGACTCCGGTGCCCGTGGCAGCCATGCACAGATCCGGCAGCTGGCCGGTATGCGCGGGTTGATGGCCAAACCCTCCGGTGAGATTATTGAAACCCCTATCACAGCAAACTTCAAAGAAGGTCTTTCGGTGTTGCAGTACTTTGTGTCAACCCACGGTGCCCGAAAGGGTCTGGCGGATACCGCATTGAAAACTGCCGACTCCGGTTATCTTACCCGCCGCCTGGTGGATGTGTCTCAGGATGTAATTGTACGGGAAGAGGATTGTCACACGCTGGACGGCATCTGGATCGCGGCACTGGAAGAGCAGGGTGAGGTGATTGAATCTCTGGGAGATCGTATAACAGGTCGTGTGGCGCTGGATGACATCACAGATCCCTACAATGGCGAATTAATTGTTTCCGCCGGTGAGCTGATGGGAGAGACCCTTGCCCAAAAGGTTGAAGATTCCGGAATTGAGAAAGTGAAAATACGCTCAGTTTTGACATGTGAGTCTCAGGAAGGCGTTTGTCAGAAGTGTTACGGGCGAAACCTGTCCACCGGAAAACTCGTGGAAATGGGAGAGGCCGTGGGTATTGTGGCAGCCCAGTCCATTGGAGAACCGGGAACGCAGCTGACCATGCGGACCTTCCACGTGGGAGGAACGGCAAGCAAGGTGTCGGAGCAGTCAACCCATGAGGTCAGCCGGGATGGGAAAATAAAATTTACGAACATGTCTTATGTGGAATCTCAGGATGGGACCCTGGTTGTCATTTCCCGTCGAGGTTACATCGCCTTGCTGGACGACGCCGGGATGGAGCGGGATAAATTTAAGGTAGTTACCGGAACCCGACTCTTTGTTCGGGACGGATCAAAGGTGAAAAAATTCGACAAGATTGCTGAATGGGACCCATACAGCTTTGTAATTGTAGCAGACAAGGGCGGTTCAGTTGAATTCAAGGACGTGGTTGAAGGATTGACCATGACCGAGGAAGTGGACGAGGCAACCAGTTTTTCCCGGATGAAAATTGTTGAATGCGCGGACGAAAAGCGTCAGCCGATGATTATCCTTCGTAACAATGCCCGCGAAATAATGGGGAAATATCCTTTGCCTACCGACTCCATCATTACGGTGGAAGAAGGCGAAGATATCCATGCTGGGCGAACCTTAGCCAAAATCCCGAGAGACACTACGAAAACCATGGACATTACCGGTGGTTTGCCCCGTGTAGTTGACCTGTTTGAAGGGCGCAAGCCGAAAGAACATTCTGTCATATCTGAAATTGACGGTATCGTCAGCTACGGGAAAATTGTCCGGGGTAACCGGAAGATTTACGTAACCAGTGATACTGGTGATGTGAAAGAATACAGTATCCCGAAAGGAAAATACATTCACTTCAACAAGGGGGATGAAATCCGCTCCGGTGAGCCGTTGATTGATGGACCGGTCAATCCCCACGATATTCTGGATGTGCTGGGTGCAAAGGAACTGCAGAAATTTCTTATCAATGAAGTGCAGGAAGTTTACAAAATGCAGGGTGTCAGTATCAATGACAAGCATATCGAAATAATTATTCGTCAGATGATGCGTTGGATTGAGGTTGAAAGCGCCGGAGATTCTGAATACGTGATCGGAGACAAGGTGGATAAATTTGAATTCATGCGGGTGAATGACAGATTACTGAATCAGGGCCTGGAACCGGCAAGAGGGAAGCAATTGCTACTTGGCATAACCAAGGCGGCCTTGAATACCCGAAGCTTCATTTCTGCCGCGTCATTTCAGGAGACGACCCGGGTACTGACAGAAGCTGCGGTGGAAGGAAAAGTGGATTATCTCCACGGCTTGAAGGAAAACGTAATTCTGGGTAAGTTAATCCCAACCGGAACCGGTTTCCCGGACTACCATGACTTCAAGTTGGAGAAGGATTCAACGATCCCCCATGAGGATACCGCGCGCTTTGAAATTGAGCGGGCAAGTCGCAGTTTGGGGATTGAGGAAAAAAAGCCGGTTGACAAAGAATAACGCAATTTGCTAAACTCGGCAGGCTTTGTACTGGAATTGTGCATAATAACATAGAAGGAGTGGAACATTGCCGACAATTAACCAATTGATCAAGGGGGGACGCAAGCAGATGAAGGCGAAAACCAAGTCTCCCGCTTTGACAAGATGCCCGCAGCGTCGTGGGGTTTGCACCAGGGTGTACACCACGACCCCGAAAAAGCCAAACTCGGCGTTGCGGAAAGTGGCTCGTGTGAGGTTAACGAACGGGTTTGAAGTCACTTCCTATATTCCGGGCATCGGTCATACGCTTCAGGAACACTCAGTTGTACTGATTCGAGGTGGCCGTGTGAAGGATCTCCCGGGTGTCCGTTACCACGTAATCCGAGGTACACTGGACTCCGTAGGAGTGGAAGGAAGAACAAACTCCCGTTCCAAATATGGCGTCAAGAGACCGAAAGCTGCGAAGTGAGGAGTTAGCGTATGCCGAGGAAAAAAAGAGGAGTAATGGAGCGGGCGGTTCTTCCGGATCCGGTCTATAACAGTGTGCTGGTGACCCGGTTTATCAACAAGGTCATGCAGGACGGCAAGAAAAGTACTTCTGCCAAAATCTTTTATGGTGCACTGAATCGGATCGGAGAGAAAACCGGAGATGACCCCCTGAAACTGTTCAAACAGGCTGTGGACAATGTTAAACCACAGGTTGAAACCAAATCCAGAAGAGTAGGAGGGGCAACCTACCAGGTACCCATTGAGGTAAACCCCAAAAGGCAGCTCACCTTGAGTCTGCGTTGGATTGTAACTGCCGCACGTGTAAGAGGCGAACGGACAATGATTGAGCGTCTCGCGGCAGAATTGATGGATGCAGCTGGCAACACCGGCACCTCTGTCAAGAAAAAAGAAGATGTCCACAGAATGGCAGAAGCGAACCGTGCTTTTGCACATTATCGGTGGTAATCTGTAGCTTTTTAGTTTTTTTACAACTTAAGTATTAAGCGACAGTTAGCGTTTAGGAGATTGTTGTGGCGAGAGTCGTGCCTCTTGAGAAAATCAGAAATATAGGTATCATGGCGCATATTGATGCCGGGAAAACAACCACCACGGAGAGGATACTGTACTACACCGGAGTCAGTCACAAAATCGGAGAGGTGCATGATGGTACCGCTCAGATGGACTGGATGGTGCAGGAGCAGGAGCGGGGGATAACGATTACGTCTGCCGCGACAACCTGTTTCTGGAACAAGTATCGGATCAATATTATTGATACTCCGGGACATGTGGACTTTACGGCGGAAGTTGAGCGCTCCCTGAGGGTGCTCGACGGAGCTGTGGCTGTTTTCTGTGCCGTTGGCGGCGTACAGCCGCAATCGGAGACGGTCTGGCGCCAGGCGGACAAATACAAGGTTCCCAGAATTGCCTTCATCAACAAGATGGATCGGCAGGGTGCTGACTTCTTTGGTGATGTAGCTCAGATGGGTGAGAAACTGAACGCAAGAGCGGTACCGGTTCAAATCCCTTGGGGAAAAGAGGATAATTTCATCGGCATCATTGATTTGGTGGACATGAAAGCCTTTCGCTACATGGATGAGACCCTGGGAGCAGAACACGAGGTGTGTGAGATTCCGGATGAATACCGGGAACTGGCAGAACAATGGCGGGATAAGATGGTGGAAGCCGCGGCGGAAACCAGGGATGATCTGATGGAGAAGTATCTCAACGGCGATGCGCTGACACCGGACGAAATCCGCATGGGAATCCGGGAAGGGACATTGAATCTCTTCTTTACACCGGTACTCTGTGGTACCGCTTTCAAGAACAAGGGTGTGCAGCCTCTGCTGAATGCGATCATTGACTATCTTCCCAGTCCACTGGAAGTACCTCCCATTGTCGGGGTGGATTCCCATGGAAAGGATGTAACCAGGAAGACCGATGACGCTGAAACATTCTGTGCGCTGGCATTTAAAATCATGACCGACCCCTTTGTGGGTCAGCTTGCTTTTGTTCGGGTCTATTCCGGCCATCTCGAAAGCGGTTCATACATTTATAATGCCAACAACGGAAAGAAAGAAAGGGTCGGCCGTCTTTTGAAGATGCACGCCAACAAAAGGGAAGACATCAAAGAAGTATGGGCCGGCGACATTGCTGCAGTTGTCGGACTGAAGGGTGTGACAACCGGGGATACAATTTGTGAGCAGAAAAATCCGGTTATTCTTGAAGCGATGGATTTCCCGGAACCGGTTATTTCCGTCGCGATTGAGCCCAAAACCAAGGCAGACCAGGAAAAACTGGGTGCTGCTCTGGCAAAGCTGGCCACGGAGGACCCTACTTTTAAAGTACATGTGGACAAGGAAACCGGTCAGACCATCATTTCCGGCATGGGTGAGCTTCACCTGGAGATTATCGTGGATCGGCTGACACGTGAATTCAATGTGGAAGCAAGAGTTGGACAGCCCCAGGTAGCCTATCG
>Ga0210044_10003784_pt1 | contig 21516 bp, 18 predicted proteins | sample CryGey13umfilter_2_FD_183959 | JGI IMG/M metagenome (GOLD analysis project Ga0210044, IMG submission 183959) | Groundwater microbial communities from aquifer in Utah, USA - Crystal Geyser 4/9/14 3 um filter (SPAdes) (version 2) | ecosystem: Environmental > Aquatic > Deep subsurface >... | reverse complement strand
TAATGGCTTTCGCAACAGAGAACGGTTTCGCAATGCGATCTACTTTCACTTGGGTGCTTTGGACCTGTATCCGGCACCCAATCAGGCAGGTTCGACTTGTGCTGCCCACACAACTTCGTGAAGCGCCAAAATTTTTATCATGATCAGTTTTCAGTGATACATTGATCTTACCAAAAGAAGCGTTTTGATCAGTAAGTAAGCGACGAGCCCTAACAGCATCTGCGGCATTCTGAATCAGCTCGCGAATTGGGATAACCTGGGAAGATCCATAAAGGTGATCTCCGCCAAGAGTGCGTACGATTCCTGAAACGTTACTAATCTTCAGGCTCGCATCAATTGGATGCCAGCCTTCAGTTTGCACGTACTTCGAAAAGCTCTCAGATGATTCTACCCCCATAACTCTTTTGCCAACAAATCGATATTTCCTCTGCGTAGACTCGAGAAGCATGTCAACTTGGCGCAACTCTTTATCGACCATCAATGCCACATCATATGCTAGCCACCAGGCATTAGCCTCTTTTGCTTTAAACGAAGAGCCAGAACCAATTATCAACGCATCCCCGCTAATAGACGCTCTGCCAATTTTATTCTGAAATGCCCAGTGTTCATTTGAAATCCCTTTAGGTTTTAGAAGAGCCCACAAAAAACTAGGGGCTCTTACGTGGTCAACCTGTGAGGCATCGGCACATCTAAGCAAACAAGCGACTTTTATAGGGTCAATGGTCCAATTTGAGGGCACCCCAGGGCCAGCGGGGATAGTAGTTGGAAATTCCATTTCAAGCTCTCGAACTGAAATCCAGTGGCTTCTAGCCAACTTCCCGATTAATTCTCCGTAGTATCTTCTAATATCAATATTTTCAATAACATATATTGGCTCTTGGCTACCTGGTACATTCCAATGAATTAGTGCAAGATCTCTAGCTTTTTCAGCATGTAAAAGCCTAAGTACACCTGGCAAAATCAATATCTCTATCTCTTTCTCAGATAACTCGACCTCTTCATCAATTGATGCCAGAGCATCTAGCCATTGGGGAGTTTTCTTTATTTCTTGCATTCCATTGGGGAATGCTGCCAAACTCATAGCAGCATCATGTAAAAGAATAGCACCTCCTAATACAAATCCTTCAATTGGATTAATCTCGAAACCTCCGCCTGAAATCAGACTTGCATTCTCCCATAAAGCATCAAGATGACTAACATCATGAACTGTTAAACTCGGAATATCTTTAACAATTAAATTAACAAGCATTTCTGCTTTCTTTCGCATCTCAACATAGCACTGTTTAAGCATCTGTTGTGAAGATAAATCTTCAGATTCCAACTCAAAACATTTTTTCCATAATGCAGTATTCATATATTTAGTCATAAACATTTCCTTGGTCAAAAAGTTCCAGGAACACAATACATAACTCAGCTATTCGCCATCAGCAGTAGGTCGCATTGATGTTCACGAGCATCGGGGTCAGATTTTATTTAGCGCATTTCCTTCATCCCTGCTCACATCACCCATTCATCATCGTAACCAGCAGGTCCTGAAACGGTAGCTAGGCTGCATCAACCTCTTTGAGAACATCATTGTGGCAACCCGGACACATACCGTGAGACAGCTGTGCATCGGTATGCTCCATCAGATACTTTTCAATACTCACCCATTGATCGCGGGCATTCCTGATCTTATGCCCGCACCATGCGCATATCGGAATAATGCCGCCTATAGTTTGGATCGTTTGCATCGCGTCCTGCAACTCATCATTGGTTTTTTTCAGCTCCGCATTGGAGGACTCCAGCGACTGCTCCAGCGCCTTGCGTTCGCTGATATCGAACATAAAACCTACCAGCGCTTCAACCTCGCCATCATCCTTGCGGATCACATGAACCACATCGCGAATCCACACATAGCCGCCATCTTTTGTCAGGGCGCGATAATCCGCCTCATGATCAATGCCCTGCTGCGACTGGGCGACACAATAATTCACCACACATTCCCGGTCGTCCGGGTGCATTCTTGCGGCCCAATCTTCTACACTCAGCCAGCTCGATGGCGCCCAGCCCAGCAGCGATTCAATCTGCGGGCCGATATAGGAGAAGCTCATGCTGCCCCAGTCCAGCTTCCACGGAATGGCTTTGGTTGATTCCAGCAGGGTCTTGTAAACAGCCCCGTCGGCTTCCATTTCAGCAGCCATATCGGTCATATAGTCTCTCCAACACACATTATTCTTCCCCCCTGACCCTGTTTCAATGACCTTAAACTATCAAGGGGCTTATTGCCGAGATCACGCGGGGCCATATCAGCCTTCCTCCATCATCATCACCAGCAGGTCGGTGGGGCCGGGGTCGATACCTGCCTGAAAGAGCAGGGTTGTGGCCTGACCGCGGTGGTGGGTCTGATGGTTGAAGAAGTGCTGCAGCAGATCCCCGAGCGGGCGCTGCTGCTTCCCGCCGGCCATATTGCGGTAGTGAACCATCCCGGCCAACAGCTCATCTGTCCAGGTATCGGCAAATTCGAGGATCAGCACATCAAGCTGATTGCGGGCATCGCTCAGGTCGGAGAACTCTTTATAGAGAATATCGCGCAGCAGTGAAGGTGTTGGAAACTCGGCCAGCGGCATCAACGCCTCATGGCACGCCTTGTTGCTGGCAAAGCGGTGCAGCCAGAGCAGATCGGCCACCATGATATGATTGAGGGTGCCGAGGATGGAGCCGAAGAAGGCATCGCGATCTTCGGCAATGTCTCGCGCCGGCAGCTCGCTAACCTTGGCAAACAGTTTGCGGTTCATCCAGCGGTTGTACCGCGCCATGCGTTGCAGGTATTCAATCATGCCTTCTCCTTGCCCGATCACAGTATAGCAGGGAAACTGAACTTTACCGGCAGATGCGCAATCAGCTATGCTGACTGTTCGCCACAGGCACCACAAAGGGCATAGAGTCAGCCCATGATCGAGCGCAATCCATACCCGGACCGTGATGGCAATGCATTTCGCCTGCTGACAGGGGCTGAAACATTCCTGCCGGTCATGGAGCTGGCGATTCACCGCGCCAAACAATTCGTGCTCTTTGAGCAGTATCTGATCAGTTCGGGCCGTGTCGCCGACCGCTTTATCGATGCATTTATCGCCTGCGCACAGCGCGGAATAGCGGTCTACATGCTGATCGATCATTTCGGGGCCCGTGCACTCACCAGAGCTGATCGACAACGCATTGAAAATGCCGGCATCAGGCTGCTATTCTACAACCCCGCCTACCTGAGGCATTTTTTCCGCGGACTGCCGCGCAACCACCGCAAGATGCTGCTGATCGATGGGGCGCAGGCATTTACCGGCGGTGCAGGCATCTCCGATGCGTATCAGCCGGGTTCAGCCCGCCCGCCGTGGCACGATCTGATCGTGGAGATGCGCGGACCAATCGTGGCCGACTGGCAGCAGGCCTTTGTGCACACCTGGCAACAGTGGAACGACGGGATCAGGTTGCCGGCCACAGCCATTGAGCCTGCCGGCAATCAGCGCGGCCGCCTGTCACTCAGCCTGCGCGGGCTGCATAAATTCGTCAGGCAATCGCTTCTGCAGCAAATCGAGTCTGCCACCGATCATATCTGGCTAGGTACCGCCTACTGGCTACCCGGTCGCAGGATACTGCGCGCCCTCAGGGCTGCCTCCCGGCGTGGTGTGGATGTGCGCCTGCTGCTGCCGGGCACGATCAACGATCACCCTGCAGTTTACTATGCAGGTCACCGCTATTACCACTTCCTGCTGCGCCACAACATTCGCATATTCGAATATCAGCCGGCCTTCATGCATGCAAAAATCTACCTCTGCGACAGCTTCTGCTCGCTCGGCTCATGCAATATGGATCGCTGGGGGCTGCGCTGGAATCTGGAGGCCAATCTGGAGAGTAAGGATGCGACCCTGCGGGCCGAGGCGGAAACCTTTTTCAATGCGGCCTTTGCCGAATCCCGCGAGATCACGCTGGCTGACTGGCTGAAACGACCGGTGCAAAACAGGTTCCGCGAGTGGCTGCTCGGTTATCTTGAGTTGATGGTCGAGCGCTACGACATCAACAGGGATCTGCGCCAGAATACAACAGAGGCAGATAAAAACAGGTGACGGCGCCACACAACTACTGACCCGCTTCAGCCATGACGGCATCGCGTAAAAAACGCCATATCTGATTTCTATTGCTGCCGGGTCAGTGATCGCGGATAATCCAAACGTCTGAACAATTCGACATCAGGTGATGCCATGATCCAACCACTTTACGCCGACAGAGGCTCAACGAACAAGTTTGATCGCATCGTAGCCGACCTGTGTGAAACCGGCCTCTCTGTCTATGATGATTTCATACCGCCACAGCTGGTCAACAGCTTGGCACTGGAAGCGCGGACATTGCAGCAGGCGGGAGCATTCCGGCATGCCCGTATCGGCCGCGGCGCCTCAATGCAGTTGCGGCCGGAGGTGCGAAACGATCATATACACTGGCTGGATCCTGAAAAACCTATGCCATCCAGCACCCCTACTTCCTCGATCTGGAAACATTGCGCCAGTATATCAACCGCAGCCTCTATATGGGCCTGTTCGAATATGAGGGCCATTTTGCCCTCTACCCGCCGGGCACACTATACGGCATTCACTATGACCGCTTTATCGGGGCACTCGAGCGTGTGGTCACCTGCATCCTCTACCTCAATCATGACTGGCAGACTGCCGATGGCGGCGCACTGACCATTCATCCTGGCGTGGATGCCTCCACACTGCCGCTACCGATGCAGGTTTTGCCGCAGGGCGGGCGCCTGGTCACCTTTATCAGCGAGCAGTTCCCGCATGAGGTGCTGCCGGCCACACGCGACCGGTTAAGCCTGACCGGCTGGTTCCGCATCCGCGCTTAAGGCGAATGCGGAACCACAAAGGACACGAAGGACAAGGTGAATGCGTAGCAGAGAGAGTGCCCTGAGCCAACAGAGGAAAGATAACGTTTTACCCTCACTCACGCTGTCTCCTCTAATGTGCTGTAAATCCTGAATGGCTGCAGTTGATGACTCCGGCAAGGGAGCAGCGCAACCATCGCAGTTCATATTGAACCCTGTAGCCCCCGGTTACCGAGCTTTTCTTCGTGCCTTTGTGGTTAACGCTTATTTGTACAGGCAGAGGTAAGCGGTCTGCTCACTGGTGCGCGCACCGAATGACTGATTCGCCTCGACAACAAACTGCTCGCCGGCATCGATCGTCAGCCACTCATCCTTGCCCGGCAGCAGCACATCCATCGCACCGGAAACCACCGACATGATCTCCTTGCTGGAGGTACCGAACTCGTAGTCGCCTACAGCCATCACACCAAGCGTGGCCGGGCCATCAGCCGTGGTAAAGGCGATTGATTTCACTTTTCCGTCAAAATACTCATTGGTTTTGAACATGCTGTGTCCTTGTGCATCCATATTGCTGGCTCGTAGCCTGTAAGCGGCAATGGTAGCGCGGGACGCTCCCATTCAATAGCTCATTCCTTTTCGTCATAGCGCCCCGATCAGCCGCCTCTAGCCGTGCAGCTGCCCTATCAAAGGTTAACAGAAGACAACACCTGTTTAATTTGACATAGTCCGGACTCTGTTTCCGCAGGTATGCAAGCGTGCACCAACATAGCTTGCCTGCCTCTGCGTGAGATAACATGATACATTAATCCGGCGTCTGAAAGGAGCGCCATATACGAGCAGGTCATCATATGGATTCACGATTAAACAGGTCGGAAAAAGCGCTAGCCACATACGAGCGCATTGAACTGACCCATGACCGGCACGTACTCCTTTTCCGCCAGAAACTGCGCGAGATCTCCCATCAGCTCAACCTCGGCATGGCCGCAAAAACGCGTGCGGTGATGTGTGCTACCGAGCTTGCGGAGAATGTACTGCGCCATGCCGGCCGCGGCTGGTGTGAAATCAATATGACAACCCGACCGGATGGCACCAGCACCCTGCAACTGGTTGTGCAGGACCAGGGCCATGGCATAGACCAGCTATCGCACGTACTCGGTGAGCGCTTTGATGTTGAAACCAGCGCACTGGGCACAGGTCTGCCGGGCGTGCGGCGTGTTGCCGACTTTTTTCATATCACCTCAAAACCCGATGGCACATGTGTACGCGTGGAATTTCTGCTGCCGAGCAAGGCCGGGCTATGAAGGATAAAATACTGGCAGGCCTATGGCCGCTGCTTGCAACCTCCGGCGGAGAGCACATGTCGCACAGCGAGAAACTCGCATCATTCGCCAGGCGCTATACTTCGCTGCTCACCGCCTACCTGAACAGTGCGGACGAAGAGATCCTGCTTGCTGCCTTCCGCATGGGTAACGAGATGGTTCGCAGCGCCATCTTCATAGAGGAGTTTGCCGAGATTCACAGCCGCACCATGCAGGAGTTGGGTGCAGACCCGCTGCTTGGCAACCGTCCCTATATGGAAATCATGATGGATTACGGCACTGCCTTCCGGGCCATGGACGAGCGCATCCGCAATGATGCGCTGATGCGTAAAAACTACGGCCGCCTGAAAATGGCACTCGGCGACACCATTCAGGCAATCAACAATGTGCGCGGAACAGCGGATGACTCCTATACCACATCACATCAGCAACGTGTGGCACTGCTTGCCTGTGAAATTGCCGCACAGCTGGAACTGGAAGAGGAACGCGTCGAAGGGCTGCGTCTGGCCGCATCGCTGCACGATGTTGGCATGATCCAGCTACCGCAGGCGATGCTCGTCAAGGGAGGACAGCTGGATGCATCCGAGATGGATGTGATCAGGGCACATCCGCAGGTGGCCTACGACCTGTTAAAGGATATCGACCTGCCGTGGCCTGTCGCCGAAATCACCCGCCAGCATCATGAGCGCATTGATGGTAGCGGTTACCCCTTCGGCCTGCCCGGCTCGGAGATTCTGCTGGAGGCCAGAATCATCTCTGTGGCCGATACCGTTGAAGCGATGGTATCGCGCCGTCCTTACCGTGCAGCGCTGGATATATCGCAGGCCCTGAACGAGATCAAAGGCGGACGTGGCACAATTTTCGATGCCGAGGTGGTCGATATCTGCTGCAGCCTATTTACCGATAAGGGCTTTACATTTATTCATTAAAGCACATTCCGGGGGGAATCATTGGGGGAGAGCTTGTCGAATCAATCATATCCGCATCTACTGCGCCGTTACCTGCACACATCGGATGAGCAGTTTCTGCACCAGATCGCCCGCTTCGGTCGCCGGTGCATCAAAGAGCAGGTCTCCCAGGAGGAGATAATTGAGCTGCACAGCAGCGCAATGCAGCAAGGAGGAGGTGATCGGCAACAATCCGAGCATACTGCACTCGGGCAAGCAGCCCCCCTCGTTTTACCGGCAGATGTGGCAGCAGCTGCAGAGCGAAGGGCAGTGGCAGAGCAAGATCTGGAACCGGCGCAAAAACGGCGAAATTTATCCGGAGCTGCTCTCCATCACCGCAGTACTCGGCAGCGACGAGAAACCGGCCTATTACGTCGGTATCTTCTCCGATATCAGTGAGCAGGTGAACCTCGAGCAGCAGCTGCAGCAGGCCCAGAAGATGGAGACCATCGGCACGCTGGTCGGGCGGCATCGCCCACGATTTCAACAATATGCTGGCCGGCATCTCCGGCAACCTCTTTCTGTTGCGCAAAATGACGCCGGACGATGAAAAAACAAGCCGCAAATTCGACGATATCGAATCACTGAACAGGCGGGCTGCCGATATGATCGCACAACTGATGGCCTTCGCCCGCAAGGGTGTGGTGCAGATGAAAGCGATGGATCTCGGCCAATTTGCCCATGAGGCGGTGAAACTGGCCAGAGTCGGCATCCCCGAAAACATCACCTTCACGCTGAAGGTCGATGCGCCCGGCTCATTTATCATCAAGGGCGATGCCACGCAGCTGCAGCAGGTGTTGTTGAACCTGCTCAACAATGCACGCGATGCACTAAAAGGCATCGAGCAGCCGCGGATCGACATGCGCCTCTCCCGCTATGATCCGGACAGCCAGTTTCTGGAGAATCATGTCGGTGCCCACAACCATCCCCATGCCTGCATCTCGATCTCGGATAACGGCACTGGCATTCCGGCGGATACACTGAAGCAGGTATTCGATCCGTTTTTCACCACCAAGGAGGTTGGCAAAGGTACAGGGCTCGGCCTGTCGATGGTGTACGGTATGGTCCAGTCCCACCACGGGCTGATTGATGTGAAGAGCCAGCCAGGCTACGGTACCGAAATCAACCTCTATTTCACACTCCAGCATGCCACACTCCATAGCTCAGCGGCCGCGCCTGCACAGCCTGAGACCGGAGGTGGTGAAACCATCCTGCTGGCCGATGATGAAGAGCCTGTACGCCATGCCGTCGCGGAGGTGCTGGAGTCCTTCGGCTACCGCGTGCTGCAGGCCTGCGACGGACTGCAGGCGATCGAAATATTCTCACGTCACTACAAGGAGATCGACCTGCTGATCCTCGATGTGGTTATGCCGCACTACGGTGGCCCGCTGCTGGCCGGCAAGCTGCGTGAAATCGTCCCGAATATTCCCGTGCTGTATGCAACCGGCTACGACCGCACTCACCTGCTGGAGCAGGAGGCGGGCAAAAAAAGCCATGTACTGACCAAGCCACTCGATTTTCATGCCATGAACCGGGTAATCCGCAGCCTGCTCAACTGATGCTTACGGCTGCTCGCGCCGGATATAGATGGTGAAGTCATCCTCGATATAATCACTGTAGAGGCTGCAACCGGGACTGAGCGATTCACAGAAGGCCAGTACCTTATGCGGCTGATAGGCTACTATCTCGCCAATGCCTGCCATATCGAGCGTACGGATATCCAGCAGGTTAAAAGCCACGCCGAAACGGCAGAGCGTGAACATGCGGCGGATCACGCGGCGTGCATAAGCGCTGCCCTCACCGACATCCCAGTTCAGAGTGCCGGATAAAAACACCCAGTCGAAACTTTGCGGTGCCCAGTCGAAATCAAACAGCTCGCCCTGCACCAGCCCCAATGCCGGGTTCAATTCACGCCCTTTGGCCAGAATTTCGGGTGAGATATCTAGCCCCGTATAATCGACAGCCAGATCCCGGCTGCTTAACCAGCGGTACAGATCACCAAAGCCACAGCCGACATCCAGCAGCGAATCGCCGTTACGCACACCTATCCCGGCCAGCATACTAAAGCGTGCAAGCTGCTCTTCGTGCGTGCCCCAGTAGAGCGCTTGCGGTGCATAGCCAAAATAGTCCAGGCTATCCTGATGGCGCTCGATCATCTGCTGTCGTTGTGTCGCGTGCATGCCCTGATGCGCATCACCCTCTTCATTCACCGGAATTCCCATCGCCCTACCCTACGGCGCCCTGCCAGCCTCGCCAAACAGACTGTTTACCTCGATCAGCTTCCGCGCCAGCATCTCCTGATGCACGCCTCAATTGCCGGATACCAATGAAATTCAACCTCAACCACGCACTGCCGCTGCCGGACAATGCTGCCTGGATCGGCTTCGCCCTGCTTTCGGCTGCCTGCTTTGCCTCCATGGCCGCATGCGTGCGCATGGCCTGCATAGAGTTGCCACAGAGTGAGGTGGTCTTTTTCCGCAATTTTATAGGCCTGCTCATCCTGCTGCCGCTGATGCTGCGCAACCGTGTATCACTGAAAACGCAGCGGTTTCATCTGCATCTGCTGCGTGCAGGCGCGGGGCTGGCTGCCATGTATCTCTACTTTTACGCCATCAACGGCCTGCACCTGACCGATGCCCTGCTGCTCAATTATACTTCGCCGATCTTTATCGCACTGTTCGCCGTACTCTGGCTGAAAGAGGCATGGACGAACCACCGCCGCATTGCCCTGCTGATCAGCCTGATCGGACTCGGCCTGCTGTTTAATCCCACAGCCGATCTGGTTTCGCTGCCCGGCCTGCTGGGGTTGGCTTCCGGTGCGCTGGCGGGGCTGGCGCTGACTACGGTAAAACGACTCTCGGCCACAGATGACCCGGTCAGCATTGTCGCCTGGTTCGCTTTGCTATCATCGGTCGTCTCCGCCCTGCCGATGCTGTGGGGATTCCAGTGGCCACAAGGTACTGCCTGGGGCTGGCTGCTGGCGGTCGGCCTGTTCGGCAGTCTCGGTCAGCTGGGCCTCACCTGGGCCTACCAGCGCGCCCCGATCACACAGGTATCGCCGCTGGGTTACTCCGGCCTGCTCTTTGCCGGCCTCATCGGCTTTGCCGCCTGGAACGAGCTACCCGATATCGCCGGGCTTGCCGGCATGCTCTGCATTGTGGTCGCCGGCATTATCGTTGCCCGCGAGCGCGCCACACCTGCGCCGCAGCCGCCGAGTGGTGTACCGATTATAGTCGCCAAGCCGGAAGCTGAGCCTCAAAAGCGGCTGTTATAAGATCGGCCGTGTTGATGGTGAGCGTGTAACCCCCGCTAGCAGTCTGCCGATACAAGCAGTGAAAACCGGGAAAGGCGGCAGAGCCGCGAACGGTTTTTACTGTGCAGCATCGGGAACTCGAAAGAGCAAGCGGCGCTGTCCCGCCGCGCGATAGGCTTAATATAACAACAAATGGGGCGATCTGATGCTTGTCCAAAGCAGCTTTCCTGCTGCTTTGTGGGCGCCAAGATAAGAACACTGCACGCGTCAGCGCGCTGTAAGGGTATTGTACATGGAGGTATCGGCTTGGCTTATCCTGCTAAGGCGTTGAGCCACAGGGGACGTGGACTACGTCGGGCTCCTGCCCTCCGCCCTTGCGGGCCGCCGCCAAGGCGGCGTTCGAATCGGCTATCCTGTCGAATTGTCGACAATTATGCAGGACAGCATAATTGCACGCCTTGCGCCCTGTAAGGGTGGCGTACATGGAGGTATCGCGCTTATCCTGTAAAGGCGTTGAGCCGCAGGGACGTGGACTACGTCGGGCTCCTGCCCTCCGCCCTTGCGGGCCGCCGCCAAGGCGGCGTTCGAATCGGCTATCCTGCCGATTCGTCGAACCAATGGTCGAGGCCTTAGTCCTCAAGCGATCATAAAAAAAGGGCCCCTTTCGGGGCCCTTTTTTTATGATTGGCTGGGGGACGTGGACTCGAACCACGATTGACGGTGTCAGAGACCGCTGTCCTACCATTAGACGATCCCCCAATCAGGAGGCGCGCACATTAATGTCTCAAAATTCATTCGTCAAATGCAAATATCCATTTAACATTCTGATCCAGTCATGCGGGCGCAATTATTTTACCTTATCAGTAAGGCCTGTGCGCCGAAAAATCGGCCAGATCGGCCAGCAAACCCTTCAGTTCGGCATCAGCATGCTGCGGCAACAATTTCTTTGCACGCACGGCATAATCGCTGGCACGCTGCATGGCGCATTCCGAACCACCCTGTGCGGCAACGCGCTCGCGTACCCACTCACGATCGCCATTTGCGTAACAACCGCGATCGGAAACCATCTCCACCCGGGCGGCCAGCTCTTCATCCTGCTGCATGGCATGAATCAGAGGCAGGGTAATCTTGCCCTCCTCCAGATCATGACCGACTGGTTTACCGGCGTCCTCGGATTCAGCCATATAATCCAGCGCATCATCCATCAGCTGGAAGGCGACACCAAGACACATACCATACTCGGCCATATCGCTGATGACTGCTGACGACTGGCCTGCCACATGCGCGCCGACTTCCGTTGCCGCCTTGAACAGGATGGCTGTCTTGCGTTCAATCACTTCCAGACACTCAGCTTCGGTCATCTGCAGATGAAAGGTGCGCGAGAGCTGCAGTACTTCGCCTTCGGCCAGCGCGTTGGTGACATCACTCATCAGTTTCAGCATAGCCATGTCACCATCGCTCACCATCATCTGAAAGGCGCGGGAAAACAGGTAATCGCCAACCAGAACACTGGCCTGATTACCCCAAACGCCATTGGCCGATGGTGCGCCGCGACGCTGATTGGATGAGTCGACCACATCATCGTGCAACAATGACGCGGTATGGATGAACTCCACCACAACCGATAACGGTATATGGCGCGTGCCCTTATAGCCAAACAGGCGCGCGGTCAGCAGCGTCAGCAAAGGCCGGAGCCGTTTGCCGCCACTGTTGACAATATAATGGCCGATGGCCGGGATCATCATAATATCCGACTGCAGATTCTCGTGGATACAGGTATCCACCAGCTTCATATCAGCTGTGCACAGGGTAACTGCACGTTGCAGTGATGATGTCATTGAATGGCTCACGAGCCGTGCATCGTAAGCCCATGACCGTTATCGTCAAGCATTGAACAGTGTGTCGCAGGCGGCAATCGTCAGTGCAGGATGCATTTATCGGACGATTGCATACCATAGGCGCATGGAAGTCATTTTAGCATCCCAGTCCCCCCGTCGCCTGACCCTGCTGCAAGGTGCAGGTCTGGCTGTCGAAGTGCGTCCGCAACATATAGACGAGACCATCAGTCATGGTGAAACGGTGAGTGAAACCGTATCCCGTCTGAGCCGGGAGAAGGCGCTGGCATGCGCGGCTGCCGGTGATATCCCGATCATTGCTGCCGATACGCTGGTCGCCATTCACGGCAGAGCCTTCGGCCAGCCAGCCGATCTGGATGAAGCCAGACAGATGCTCGAAGAGCTCTCCGGCCAGACGCATCAGGTATTGACCGGTGTCGCCGTACGTATCGGCGAGCTGATGTTGTGCGAGCAGGTAGCAACCAGCGTGCGTTTCCGTAAGCTTTGTAGCACGGAGATCAGCACCTACCTGGCACACAATGAGGTGCTGGACAAAGCCGGCGGCTATGCCGTGCAGGGCGGTGCAGCAAGCTTTATTGAAGCGATTGACGGCCCGCTCGACAATGTGATCGGCCTGCCGATATGCACTACCATGCGCATGATTGAGCAGATTAAGGCAATGGAGCAAAAACGATGAGTGTGGAATTGCTGGTGAATGTGGCCCCCTTCGAAACGCGCGTAGCGCGTATTGAGAACGGACAGGCGGAAGAGATTTACATCGAGCGCGAACGCGGTCTGAAAGGCAATATCTACAAGGGCCGGGTGCAACGCGTGCTGCCCGGCATTCAGGCTGCATTTGTCGATATTGGCATGGACAAGGCGGGCTTTCTCTACGCCGGCGATATCGCCACGGCCAAACAATCGGGAGCCGATCTCTCCGAAGAGATGGATCAGGGTGATGACCACGACACTATCGACGAATCCAGAGCAGCCGCTCAGCCGCGCCGCAATGCGCCTCCGATTGCCAACCTGATCAGGGATGGCCAGGAGTTGATGGTACAGGTCTCGCGCGAGCCGATTGCAGCCAAGGGACCGCGTCTGACCAGCCAGATTGGTCTGGCCGGCCGCTATCTGGTCTATCTGCCCCATCTCAAGCACACCGGCATTGCCCGGCGTCTGGAAGATCCGCTTGAGCGCGAGCGACTGCTGGCTATCGCCAACAGTATCACGCCGGAAAAGGGTGGCCTGATTATCCGCACCGTTGCCGAAGGCAAGCAGGCAGAAGACATCAAACAGGATCTCGATTACCTGCTGCGCCTGTGGAGCGATATTGAAAAACGTAGCAAGAGTGCAGCGTTGGGTACACTGGTCCACACCGAGCTGAATCTCTATCTGCGTGTCATGCGCGACTATGTCGATGCTGAAGTCCAGAAAATCCATATCGACTCCAAAGAAGCCTACGAGAGCATGAAAAAGTTTGCCCGCCGCTTTATGCCGGAGGTCGCCAAACGGCTCTACTATTATCCGGGCGAGCGGCCGATTTTTGATGTCTACGGCGTGGAAGAGGCCATTGAAAGCGCTTTAAAACGTCATGTGAAACTGAAATCCGGCGGCCATATTGTAATCGACCAGACCGAGGCGCTGATCGCCGTTGATGTAAACTCCGGCTCATTTGTCGGTTCGCGCAATATGGAAGAGACCGGTTTCAAAACCAATCTGGAAGCGGTGCATGAGATTGTACATCAGCTGCGCCTGCGCAACCTCGGCGGCATCATCGTCGTCGACTTCATCGACATGCAGGAAGATGAAAACAAACTGCGGCTGATGGAGGTGCTGGCTGAAGCACTTAAGCGCGATAAAACCAAGACCCATATCGTGCAGCTTTCCGAGCTGGGGCTGGTCGAAATGACGCGCAAGCGTACCCGCGATTCGCTGGGCCGCATGCTGATGAAGGAGTGTGAACGCTGCAGTGGCATCGGTCTGGCCAAAAGCCCGACCACCATCTGTTATCAGCTCTTCCGCGAGGTGGTGGCTGAAGCCCGTGCCTACCCATGCGAAAAGCTGATGGTTATCGCCCACCCCTCTATTATTGACCTGCTGCTCAGCGAGGAAAATGAGGGTGTGCTGCAGCTGGAAGAGTTTCTCGATAAGCAGATTTCGCTGAAAAGCGATGAAGATTTTGCTTCCGATCACTATGAAGTGGTGCTGCAGTAATCAAAACCGTGGCGCATCACAACCCGTTACGCCTGTATGTGCACATCCCGTTCTGTGTGCACAAGTGCCATTACTGTGATTTTAACTCGCATGTGCGTGATGAACCGCCTTGGCAGGCCTACCAGCAGGCACTGCTGCAAGAGCTGGAGCACTGGGCCCGACACGCCCCGTTTGCCGGTCGCAAGATCGCATCGCTGTTTTTCGGCGGCGGTACACCATCACTGGCGCCAGCTGCCCTGATTGCCGCCGTGATCGAAACGGCCGACAGGTTGTTCGGCATGACCGAATCCTGTGAAGTCACACTGGAGGCCAACCCGGGCAGTGCAGACGCACAGCGCTTTCAGGGCTATCGGCAGGCAGGGGTTAACCGCCTGTCCATCGGCGTACAAAGTCTGGACAGCGTAAAGTTGCGCTGGCTGGAGCGTATCCACGGGCCGCAGGAGGCCATTGAGGCCTTTGCCATGGCCCGACAGGCCGGCTTTGACAATATCAATCTCGATCTGATGTTCGGCCTGCCCGACCAGAGCCTGGCCCACTGGCTGGATACCCTGCAGCAGGTGATCGCGCTGGAGCCCGAGCACCTCTCCTGCTACCAGCTGACGGTGGAGGCACATACGGCATTGGCTGCAAGCCATGCACAGACACCTTATCCACTGCCGGATGATGAGCTGGCCCTGTCGATGTTTTACGCAACCCGTGAACAGCTCGCCGCTGCTGGATTTCAGGCCGATGAGATATCCAATTTCTCACGATCCGGCCGCCATTGCCGCCATAATGACGGCTACTGGCAATACGATGATTATATCGGTATCGGTGCGGGTGCCGCCGGCAAATGGGACGATAACGATGGCGCCACCATGCGCTACAGCAACGCCCGCACGCCCGAGCGCTATATCGAACTAGCCGCCTCACAGGGCAGCGCCATCAACAGCAGTGAGTCGCTCGATCGCAATAAGGCGGCCGGCGAAGCATGCTGGCTGGCACTGCGCCGCACAGATGGCCTTGATCGCGCCGCATTTCGCCGACGCTTCGGCAGCGATGCTGCTGAGCAGTTCGCCTGCGCGTTGCAGCCGTGGCTGGCCAACGGTATGCTGAACATGAATGAGCAGGCTATTTTCATCACGCCTGAAGGGCTGCCGCTCGCCGACAGCATCGCCGCCAGCGTCTTGTGATCCCGGCTGCAGAGATAAACAGAGACAGCAAAAACCGGGCTATTGAACCACAGCCTGATTCCTTCATAGTTCCATGTTATTAAACCACGAGGTATCCGCCATGCAACGCATACTCGCCAAATCTGCCAGCGCCGACCGTGCGCTGGAACTGGTCACAACACTACAGACCCGTTTTGTGCAGGGACTGGAGCAGCTGGCCATCGCCCGCGGCAGCAACCAGCGCTTTTCGGCAGTGGAGTGGCTGCGCGATGAAGGGCGCCATGGCGGCGGCACGCGCTTTGAAACCGCTGATGGCGATCTGATCGGGCGCGGTTCGGTCAATGTATCACAGGTGCATTATGATGATCTGGCGGAAAAGAAACTCGGCTCGGCCAATGCGATTTCAACGATTATTCATCCCATCCACCCGCTGGCACCCTCCGTACATATCCATATCAGCTGGACTGCGATAAAAAATGGACAGGGCTACTGGCGTATGATGGCCGACCTGAACCCTGCCATTGAGAATCCTCTGCATACGGCACAGTTTCTGGCAGCCCTGCAACAAGCAGCCCCGGCACAGTTCGACGCGGCCAAAGCCCAGGGCGAGCGCTACTTCTTTATTCCGGCGCTGGCGCGTCACCGCGGTGTGGCCCATTTCTATCTGGAGAATTACAGCACCGAAGACAGCGATGCCGACTATACACTGGCCAAAAGTGTTGGCGAGGCGGCTATCGACAGCTACCTGGCCATTCTTGCCGATGCGCTGGGTAATGCCCCGGCAGCGACCGATGCGCAGCGCGCAGCACAACTGGCCTACCATACGCTCTATTTCTTTCAGGTACTGACACTGGATCGCGGCACCACCACTGGCCTGCTCGTCCACAACCAGAATGATGTCGGCATCATGGGCTCGCTGCCGGCTGTCGTGGACCCGGAGCTGCTTGCCACATGGGTCGAGCGCATGCAGCCACCGCAAGGTCAGCTGCTGCACGCGCTGATCAAGGCCCTGCCCGATAGCGTGCCTGCACTGGTGGACACAGCAGTGAAAACGAAACTGGCGGCCGTGGTGCGCAATCACTACAGGGCATACCCGGAAGCGATTGACATGCAAGCCTCGGGCGACACCACCCCGCCCACCGTGAAAAACCACAGTTGAGCGATGCCATGAGTGCCGTTCCACAGGCGGACCCCTGTAATATCGTTATCTTTGGCGCCTCGGGTGATCTGACCCGGCGCAAGCTGCTGCCGGCATTGGCGCGCATGCAGCGCTGGAACCTGCTGGCAGCGGACTCACGCATTATCGGTGTCATGCGCGATCCGAGCTGGCATGCAGAGCGCTGGCAGCAGTATGTACATGCATCACTGGAGGAGTTTCACCCCGATGCGATCAATGAGGCCGACAGCTGGCAGACCATCGCCGCGATGCTTGAGCTGACCATTGGGGATCTGACTGACGCATCGATGTACCAGCGCCTGCGCGAGAATATGAAAAGCTCGAACGGACGAACCAACGCCCTGTTTTATCTCGCCATACCACCGCAGTGGTATGAATCCGCTGTATCCGCCCTGCATCAATCCGGCCTGCTGGATGAGAGTGATGGCTTTCGCCGCATTGTCATCGAAAAACCATTCGGCAGCGATGTGGCCAGTGCGCGCGCACTCAATCTGGCCTTCCGCGAGTATGTCAAAGAGTCGCAGATTTACCGCATCGATCATTATCTGGGCAAGGAGGGAGTGCAGAACCTGATGGTGTTCCGCTTTGCCAACACCGTATTCGAGCCATTGTGGAACCGCAACTATATCGACCATGTGCAGATATCGGTTTCCGAAAATATCGGCGTGGAATACCGGGCCGATTATTACGAAAAGGCCGGCGCGCTAATGGACATGATCCAGAGCCATCTGATTCAGGTGATGACGCTGGTCGCCATGGAGATTCCCGTCTCACTCGACGGCAATGCCGTTCGCGATGAAAAGGTGAAGGTGCTGAAATCCGTGCGCCCCATTCCGCCCGATCAGGTGGATCGCTTTGCCGTACGCGCCCAGTACGCCGGCGGCATGATTGATGGCAAGCGTGTGCCCGCCTATCGCGATGAGCCGGATGTTGACCCCGCCTCAACCACCGAAACCTTTGCCGCACTCAAGCTCTATATCGACAACTGGCGCTGGCAGGATGTGCCATTCCTGCTGCGTACCGGCAAACGACTGCCGCACCGCGTATCTGAAATCGCCATTCGCTTCAAAAAACCGCCGAAAAACCTGTTTTCGCAGGTCAAGACGCAGCTGCCGCAGAACGAACTGATATTCCGGCTGCATCCCGAGGAGGGTATGATCTTCCTGCTCAATGCCAAGCTGCCGGGATTAAACGACGAGCTGCGCAAACTGGCACTGGATGCCCCATATGCAGTGACCGGCTCCGACTCGCCGGAAGCGTATGAAACACTACTGCATGATGCCCTGCTCGGTCAGATGGCCCTGTTCTCCCGCGCCGATGAAGTGGAAGAGTCCTGGCGCATTGTCGCACCGGTCATGCAGGCATGGAAACAGCCCGGCAGCATCCGCTTCTATGAGGCCGGCAGCTGGGACATACCCGATACAGAGACCATCATGGAAGGGTGTATCGGCTGCTGGCGCGATCTGTCGACCACCTACCAGCACGGCTACACATCAAGCAGCTGAACAGTCAGTCAGGGCGGTGCTGATCTGGCGTAAGAATCAGAGTCAAAAGCTTTCCACCGCAGAGGAAAGACGAAGTATCTGAATATGGGGCTCAGGCACGACATAACTCGGATGAACCCGGATATTCATGCGAGAACGTGCCACGGAATCATAAGCATTCTCTTTACCTTGCTGTTCCTCTGCGTCCTTTGCGGTGCTGGCCTTTGACCATCACTGGATTAGCTGCCTGCTAGCGGGGGATCAAGGCTTGAAGACACAGGCATGCATGGGTACACCTGCCGCTAATCGGCGATGAAACTATTTTTTAGCCATCGCCTTGGCAAAGGCTGCCGCCAGCGCATTTTGCGGCTGAACCTTCTGTTTCGCCAGCCTCTCTTTCACCTGATCCTTTGGCGTCTTCGCAGCACCCGCACGCGCTTTACCTGCATCCGGTCGACTGATACGCGGCTTCTCCGCTTGCGGCTTGCCATTACCCGTCCGGACAGGGCGTGCCTTGCCCGTATCCGGCTGAGGAACATGCGATTTGTCCGCTTTCGGCTTGTCTGCTGTACGTGGCTTTTGTGAGCGCGGCTTTTCCCGGCGCTGTTCTGCCGCCCGTCCGGAGGCGGGTTCATGTTTCTCGGTTTTTGCACCCGGCTCATCATCCATACGCATGGTCAAAGAGATGCGTTTGCGCCTGACATCCACCTCCAGCACCTTCACCTGCACCACAGCGCCCGTTTTAACCACCTTGCGCGGATCGTCGATGAACTGATGGGTCAACGCGGAGATATGTACGAGCCCGTCCTGGTGAACGCCGATATCAACGAAAGCACCGAAGTTGGCCACATTGGTGACCACACCCTCCAGAATCATCCCCTCACGCAGATCGCGCAGCTCTTTGACACCCGATTTGAACTTCGCCGTACGAAACTCCGGTCGCGGATCGCGGCCAGGCTTCTCCAGCTCAAGCAGGATATCGGAAACGGTAATCGCACCGAAGCGGTCATCGGCCAGATCATCCGCCTGCAGCTGCTGCAGGAACTCGCGGTTACCCATTAAGGCCTTCACCGGCTGACCGGTAACTGCCACAATCTTCTCCACCAGCGGATAGGCTTCCGGATGCACAGCCGATGCATCCAGAGGGTTATCGCCTTTCATGATACGCAGGAAACCGGCTGCCTGCTCATAACTCTTGGGGCCGATGCCCTGTACCTTGAGGATCTGCTGACGATTGCGAAAGGCGCCATGCGTATCGCGGAAGCTGACAATGTTCTCGGCCACTGTGCGACTCAGGCCCGCCACATGCGCCAACAACGGCACCGAAGCGGTATTGATATCCACGCCGATATGGTTCACGCAATCTTCCACCACGCCGTCCAGACTGCGGGCGAGCACGGCTTGATTCACATCATGCTGATATTGACCAACACCAATCGATTTCGCTTCAATCTTCACCAGCTCCGCCAATGGATCCTGCAGACGCCGTGCAATGGATACTGCACCGCGTAACGACACATCCAACCCCGGAAACTCCCTGGCCGCCGCCTCCGAAGCCGAATAGACCGATGCCCCGGCTTCGGAAACCATCACCTGCGTCAGATGCAAATGAGGGAAGCGATCGCGCAACTCCTTCACCAGCGCCTCGGTTTCGCGTGAGCCTGTACCGTTTCCGATAGAGACCAGATCCACATGATGTTTGTCGGCCAGAACCGCCAGTGCTGCAATCGCCTCATCCCAGCGTTTGGCCGGCACATGCGGATAAATGGTGGTTGTATCCAGCACCTTGCCGGTCGGATCGACCACGGCCACTTTCACGCCGGTACGCAGTCCCGGATCCAGCCCCATGGTCGCACGCGGCCCGGCAGGCGCTGCCAGCAGCAGATCGCGCAGATTATTGGCAAACACCCGGATCGCCTCGGCTTCCGCCTGCTCGCGCAGCCCGCCCAGCAGATCGAGCTCCAGCCGCTTGCCTATCTTCTGCTTCCATGCCGCCTGCACGCTCTGCTGCAACCACTCATCTGCAGCCCGTCCGCGTGCGCCAATACGAAAGTGACTGGCAATGGCGGCGGCACAGTGCCCAGCACCCGGAGTCGATTCCGCAGCACTGTCTTCAAGCAGTTTGACGCTGAGTATGCCTTCATTACGACCGCGGAATAGCGCCAGCGCACGGTGCGACGGCACCCGCTTCAATGGCTCGGCATAGTCGAAATAGTCGCTGAACTTGCTGCCCTCTTCCGCCTTGCCGCTGACCACGCTGCTGACCAGCAGAGCATGTTTGCTCAAATAGTCGCGCAGGCGCCCGATCAGATCTGCATCCTCGCCAAACTGCTCCATCAGTATCTGGCGCGCCCCTTCAAGGGCGGCCTCAACGCTGTCGATACCATGCTCGTCGCTGATGAATGCAGCCGCCACTGCCTCCGGCTGCTGCGTCGGATCAGACAACAGGGTCTGCGCCAGCGCCTCAAGCCCTGCTTCGCGGGCCATTTGTGCTTTCGTGCGACGTTTCGGCTTAAAGGGCAGGTAAAGATCTTCCAGGCGCGCCATCGTTTCAGCCGCGTTAATGGCCTTCTCCAGCGCAGGACTCAGCTTCTGCTGTCCCGCAACCGACTTCAGAATAGAGGTACGCCGGGCTTCCAGATCACGCAGATAAGATAGTCGCTCATGCAGGTGCCGCAGTTGCGTATCATCCAGTCCGCCGGTTGCCTCTTTACGATAGCGGGCAACAAACGGCACGGTCGCCCCGCCATCCAGCAGCGCAATGGCAGCCACAACCTGGCGCTCGTCCACGCTTAACTCGTTAGCGATACGCAGTTCAATTCGCATATGTTCTCCTGCAACGGATGATCGATCTCTCTTCGACACGCCCGAAGTCGGCGGCAGTTTATAGCCTGCTTACCAGAAAGAAACGGGAAACAAAAAAGCCCCGGTATAAACCGGGGCTTTCATTGTACTATCTCTTGGGAGGAGAAATATCGTCCGAAGGGATCGGGAGGGAGGGGAGGGAGGGTGACCCGCTCCGGACAGGGCGTACATTGCCGCCACCCGGTGATAACCCCGTGAATCGACCATTAATATAATTTTATATTTTTGCGCCGGAGTATCTTCTGTAATTTGACCTGACCGTCATACAGCTACTGTAGAGATGCAGCAGGGCAATCGCATTAAAATCATGAGCAGCCATTGGTTGCAAAAATGGTTATTTCGACAATAACAGATTAAATTTGGTTAAGACGGAGTGAGTGTTTCTTAGTCGAAATTTGTCTTCACGAATATAA
>Ga0210044_10003777_pt1 | contig 21539 bp, 28 predicted proteins | sample CryGey13umfilter_2_FD_183959 | JGI IMG/M metagenome (GOLD analysis project Ga0210044, IMG submission 183959) | Groundwater microbial communities from aquifer in Utah, USA - Crystal Geyser 4/9/14 3 um filter (SPAdes) (version 2) | ecosystem: Environmental > Aquatic > Deep subsurface >... | reverse complement strand
ATTCAATTCCAAGTTAGAAAAAGTTACACCCGATAGGTGAAAATTTTAGGTGTGACTTTTTCGCTTTAAAGTACCTAATTATAGAGCAAGTTGGCTTGTTGTCTAATTTGGTATGGAATTATTGGGGCTTATACTCACTATAATAAAACAAAAAAATGGACAATTTAAAATGAATTTTTATGCTGTAATTATTGGTACTGAAATCTTAAATGGCAGAAGAGAGGATAAACATTTTGCTTTTCTTCGTGATGAGTTAGCAAAGTATGGACAGGAATTACTTGCTTCGTTTATCATCAAAGATGATGAAAAGCTGATGACAAACTGCTATGAGCTTATAAAAAATGATGAGAAAGCCGTTCTGTTTTCATTCGGCGGTATCGGCTCGACTCCAGATGATTTAACCAGAGAAATTGCAGCGAAAGTTTTTACATCAAAACCTTTGTTTCGTCATAAAATGTTCGAAAAAGATATTACAGAAAAATTTGCAGATGCAGCATATCCGCACAGAATACATATGTCAGACCTTCCCCAAAATTCAAACTTACTCTTTAACCCTATTAACAATATGTCGGGCTTCTCTTTAGAGAATAAGTATTTTTTTGTTCCCGGTTTTCCTCAAATGGCACACCCTATGATTAGTGAAGTTATAAAAACATATTTTTCAAAGTCTGTAAAAAGATTTAGATACACACTCTTAGCCAAGACTAGTGAAAACACTCTTGTATCTGTAATGGAAAAATTGCCACCGCAGGTTGAACTTTCATCTCTACCCATTTTTGTTGACTCTAAAGCTTCTGTTGAACTATCACTTATTGGGACAGATGAGAATGAAGTTAAAAGTTGTTTTGAACTATTTACAAAAGAGCTAAAAAGGTTAAAAATAGAGTATAGACTCATTTAAATCTATATTTAGCCGATGTCAACATATTGAAAATCAAGGATTATTCTTATGTTAGTTTGATTATTGGCACTTTTATTGCTATGTGTTGCTATATATGCTGTTTATCGAGTTTATTTGCTAAATACTTATAAAGAAAACAGAGCAGCATTTTACTTTTAAAATATGAGAGACTCAAAATGGCAGTTAACAGAAATAATCACGTATTCAAGGGGCATAAAACATTGCTTGGAAGCAAGTATGTTACATACGGCGAAGTTGAACTTCCGACAAGATATGAGCTATTCGCAAAATCCAAAGATGGTTTTGATTGGGGGCATAAAGGCTCTGGGGGTTTACAACTTTCATTTTCAATGCTTTATCAGCTTAGCACAAGTGAGTTTGCTCAGGAGTTTGCTACTAAATTTTCTAATGAGATAGTAAGTAAGTTAAATAGTAGAGACTGGATTTTAAACGCTATTGATGTATTAGACTGGATAGATAAACATAGTGAAAAGATTGAAGTAGTCAAAGAAATTGCAAATGCAGTACACAAAGTAAAAAAACAAAATATAGTAAAAAAAATATGCAAAGAGATTGGAATTACTCAAAAAAACCTAGCAGAAGTGTTAGAAATTCCAGAGGGTACAGTTAGTAGTTGGGCTGTGAAAAATGAAATTCCTAGACTTGGCAAGAAAGCTATAGAATTTTATATACTCAATAAAAAGAATCAAGAGATAGTTGATAGTTACAATAATTTTATTAAACTTTTAAATGCTTCTGCTTAGTTATTAATCTGATTATGCAACCAAAAGATGAAATAACTCGTAGTTTATTAATAGATAGAAAAACTTGGGAAGTTTTTTAATTAGGACTATTTCGCGTAGCCCTTATTTATAGGGTCATTTTCATCATATTTCAGTAGTTTTAAAATACTTTTTTTATTCATTTTTCTCGCAAAATCCACTGCTTTAAAACCTTTTGCATCAACTGCTTCTTGGTCTGCACCCTGTGCTAAAAGTATTTTTGCAATCTCAACTCTGCCATAGCAAGCTGCCGCCATTAAAGAGGTAAAACCGCTTCTTCTATTTGTCTTATTTACATCAACACCTTTTTCTAGCAAATAATTGAGTATTTCAACATTGCCATACGTTACAGCCATATCAAATATGCTTACCCCTTCTTCATCATAGTCAAATATATCAGCCCCGCTATCTATAATTAAAAGAAGTAAATCCATATCGCATTTAGCTCTAATTCCACATGCCAAAACAGATTCACCGCTTTCATCACAATCATTTACATCAGCACCCTCTTTGATATACTTTTTAATATTTAAATAATCGTTATTTTTTAAAAACTCTAGCCATCTATTCATCAATTGCCTTTTTTTGTTTTGTTAGTATATATAAAAAGTCATTAGTATTTTTTAAGTATAATCCCCTCAACAAATCATTTAAGCGAGAATTCATGGAAATTATTCAAACAACAGATGCTTTTAAAGCATTGATAGAAGATATAAAATCAACAACAGGATACAGAGACCCTTTAGCCTTTGGTATATGTAGAGTAGACTTAGGTCAACTAAATGTAGATAAAACCCTTCAAGCAACCTATCCGTTAATCAATTGGAATGAAAATTTTGGCAGTGCAGCTATTTTTGTTAGAGCCTTATCAGAGCAAGGTGTAACTATTGATTTTACTCAGAGTGAAGTTGTTTGTAACATTAATTTAGATTTCTTAAAAAGTTGTTTAGCTTCTTTTACACCCTATTCTGATGAAGCTTACGGTGATGCACATAAAAATATTCAAGTCGTCTCATCACTTTATACTCAAATAATAAACAGCGGCAGTTTAGAAGGCGAATTTAAAGTGACATTTATTTTTGACGATGTGCCTCTAAAAAGTGTAGAAGCTAGCTACTTGAAACTTTATGCACTTTCACAAGCAAAAGTACCCATTAGAGGAGTTAATCTAAATGGTGCTTTTGGCGCCTTACCTAATGTTGCTTGGTCAAATGGTTCTCCGATTGAACTTGACTACCTTCGTGAATTTGAAATAGAATTAAAATTAGCAAATGAATATCCTCATATTGACTTTGTGGACAAATTCCCAAGATTCTTACAGCACATCATTCCTCAGGACAACACAAGAATTCTTGATACATCAAAAGTGAGATTTGGCGCGCAGTTGGCTGCCGGAACTACTGTTATGCCAGGTGCTTCTTATGTTAACTTTAACGCCGGGACAACTGGTCCGGTTATGGTTGAAGGCCGTATTTCGAGTTCTGCAATTGTTGGTGCGGGTAGTGATGTTGGTGGTGGTGCCTCTATACTAGGTGTACTTAGCGGAACTGACGGAAACCCTGTATCCATAGGAAAAAATACACTCTTAGGTGCAAATTCGACTTGTGGAATTCCTTTAGGTGACGGCTGTATCATAGATGCAGGAATAGCTATCTTGGAGGGTACAAAAGTTGGAATATACCCAAAAGAACTTGTTAAAATTCAAGAAGTAAATAAAAACTTAACCATGGAAGGTGAAGTTTTTAAAGGTAAAAATTTAGCCGGACTTAACGGTCTTCATTTCAGACAAAATTCTCAAACAGGTGAAATAACAGCCTCTCGTTCAACTAGAGAAATAGTACTCAATTCTAACCTTCACTAATTTAAGTTATGGCATGTGGATTTCCACATGCCATAAATCTACTCCAGATTCATCAACTTACTTTTATAAACTAAAGACTATAATAATCGCATACGAGGAGTAAATTATGAATATATCAAATAATATTTCGTCAATACAATCACATCAAACAATGATGAATGTAAATGCAAACAATGTTGCAAACGTAAATACAGATAGGTTTATACCAAGCAGTACGAGGATTTCTGGCAGTGAGAGCTCGGTAACTGCTAATACTCGCCAAGCAGATGACAACGGTTCGTCCAAAAGTCAGACTGATTTAAGTAAAGAGATTCCCGACCAAATAATTGTTCAAAATGCTGTCGCAGTGAATATAAGTGCCATCAAAACTCAAGATGAAATGTTAGGCTCACTTTTGGATATGAAAGTTTAGTGATTCCCCGTTAAAATATTCATGCTCTTTAGATTTCTTAGTATTTCACCATCTTCATCGTAGTCTTCTTGCTCTTTGCCAAGTTTTAAAGTACTGAATATACTTTTTCCAACAACTACTCTTCCTTTTACTCCGTCTTTTTTAGTTTTGATTCCCCATGCATTATGAAAAATAATGATTTGGTCTTCGTATGTACCCACATAAAGAACTATGTGACCTCTTTTGTAGAGTAAAGTTTGAAATGGGATAGCTTCTTTTTTTATAAGGTTTATTTTCTCTTCATCAGTTAGGTTTTCTAAACTAATAACCTTTCCAACTCTACTCTGTTGAGAGGAGTTTCTCGGCAGCCAAATGCCAAATACTGCAAATTGATCACGAAGCGTAGATGAGCAATCTCTTTGATTATACATGCCCCCCCATCCGTAATTGCTAGCTGCTATCTCTGAAATAATATTGTCTATATTATCTTTACTAAAGGTCAGTATTTCTTTTGAGGCTATTTTTTTTGATACGCTAGTTTGCAAGTAAATTGGTTGTGAATTTTTATAGGCTGTTATAGTCAAAACTGTATAATCGTTATCATTTTCATCTATTAAAGGGAGCATCATCCCGATTTTAGATTTAAATAAGAAGTTACCTTCATTACTAAAGAGTGAAATGTTTTCTTTTGTAATTAAAACTTGTTTAGCTTGCTGCCATAAATCAGTATATTGCTTATCTAAAAAAGCTATTTCATTACTTTTTACCCAGCCGGATGTAAAACTACTAAATACGTATACCCATTCTCCATCTATTGAGTAGTGGGAAACAAAAAGTGGTTTATTTGCCGAGACCGTACTATTTTGCAGGTAATCAAAAGGGAAACCCTCTCCTGCGATAGATGGGTCCTTGATGAGTGGTTGAACTGTAGGAAAACCTCTCATATTTAAATGACCGAGTGCTATGGCTTTTTTGTTAAGAGTCCCATAAGCATTAAAGTTTGAATTTTCATACATTTTATCGAAAAATGATTGATTCAAGGGTTGAAAATTTTCTCCATAACTATTATGTATAGTATAAGCTCTAAATGGCCATTGTATATTTTGCACTTTTTCAGGAGGTGTGTCTATATTCCATACTCTAAAATAAAGCTTTTCATACCTTTGTCTAATATCCTGATTACTAACGTTTACATCAATATTTTTAGTATAAAAGCGTACATCTTGAGGTATATTTTTCAAATCCTCTATGTCTTTTTTTACTTTTATATTTTTCGATAAACACCCTGTAAACATTAAAATCAACACAACCATAAACAAATATTTCAAGCTAAATTCCTTTTTTAATCAACATCACCAAATCTACTGACAACTCTGCCTATAACTTCTATTTCATTAGGATTAAGCGTTTGAGTAGAATATACTTTATTGTCAGATATTATATCTATTTTTCCGTCTATTCTCTTTTGAACTCGCTTTATGAAGAGCCCTGCTTCTGTTCTTATAGTAAATATTCCCCCGCGTCCAAGATCAGTTTTATTTCTATTTATGAAAACAATGTCGTTATAACTAAATGTCGGTTCCATAGAGTCACCCGATACATTTATAGCTTCTATATATTTGAGTTCTTTTTCTCCTCCAAGCATAAAAACGAACTGCTCTGGCATTTCAAGCTCTTGAGTCTCATCACTCTCGTTTTCACTTCCGCCTCCGGCACTAGCACTTATATCATTAAAATATTTAACCATATAAAATTTATTTGTAGCCTCCACTAAACTCTCCGGTGATTGACCATAAAGCATCCAGTTTATAGAGATAGATCTTGTTGCACAAAAATCTAAAAGTTCATTAAAAGGAATTTTATTTCTTTTTTTCATGGTTGCAAAATTCATTTGAGTTATGCTCAATAAATCCGCTACATCTTTATCAAATATTTTTCTACCCGCAAAATCAGAAGATACTATACTCTTTATCTCTTCCACAATTTCCATAAAGTTATTCATGACACACTCCTTTTATTTTGAATGATTATAATGTAATTTTGACATAATGTCAAAATTTTTATGACAAATTGCAATAATTTTTATACTTATAGTCATAATTGTGTAAAGTTATCTCAGAAATTAAAAGGATATGAAATGTCAATGATTATTAAAAATGCAGAAAGTTTATTTGAAAGATTTGAAAATAGTGTTGAGAAGTGGGCAAGCAAACTTTTTTAAGAGACTGACTCTTCTTCCTCTCTTGCGGCCTCTTCTCTTCTAAACTGTTCTTCTCTTTTGCCTGATTTGTTTTTATGGTATCCGCCAAAAATAAATACCATAAATAGAATAAACAAAAATATCATAACTCCATCTATTATAAGGTTCATTGAAGCTCCTTGAAAGCACTATAGTTTTGTTTAATGGCCTCATAGAGAACTATACCTGTACTGATAGCTAAATTTAAACTTCTGCCTTCTTTAGTCATTGGTATTGTAATATTTCTCTCTTTATAAGTATTTAAAACTTTTTCTGGTATTCCTGCAGTTTCGCTACCAAAGAAAATATAATCTCCTGCTTTGAACTGGGCATCAAAATAGGGTGTATCTGTTTTTGTCGTTGCAAAGTAAGCATTATCTATTATTTTATTGTGTTCAAAAAATTCATCGATATTTTCCCAAACATGTAAATCTAACTTATCCCAATAATCAAGCCCTGCCCGTCTCACAGCTTTCTCATCTATATCAAAACCGATAGGCTTAATAAGGTGCAGCGTAGCACCTGCATTTACACAAAGACGACCTATTGCCCCTGTGTTGTTTGGGATTTGTGGATTGACTAGAACGAGATTAAACAAGTGAACTCCTTGAAAATATTTTGCAGAGGTATCTGTTACGCAACTGCACTAAAATATAACCGTTTTATTTGCATAAACAAAAATTCTATCTTCGAGTGCGAGTTTTAAAGCACGAGACAATACGACTTTTTCAACATCTTTACCGGAGCGTTGCATATCTTTCCAGCCATATGCATGATCAACATGTATAACTTCTTGGGCGATAATTGGTCCCTCATCAAGATTATTATTCACAAAATGAGCAGTTGCCCCTATGATTTTAACACCTCTGTCATAAGCTTGCTTATAAGGATTAGCACCTACAAATGCCGGCAAAAACGAGTGGTGTATATTGATTATTTTATCTTTATACGCCTCAACAAATCTTGGAGTTAAAATTCTCATATATTTGGCTAAAACTATATAGTCAACGTCTTCAAAGCTATTTATACACTTGATGATTTTGCCTTCATGTTCTGAACGCTCCAGCCCTTCATGCGAAACACACACAAATGGAATATCAAACTTTTTCACTAAAGATTCCAGCTTATCATAGTTAGACACAACCGCTAAAATATTGGCTTCTAATTCACCAGCTTCATGTCGGATAAGAATATCTCCAAGGGCATGGAGCTCTTTTGTTGCCATAATAATAATATTTTTCTTTTTAGGGCTTATTACTTTAACAATAGAGTTGCTTGGCAACACATCTTTTATTGATTTTTCAAGTTCTACACTATTTATGTTTCCATCAACAACGCTTCTCATAAAAAATTTATTATTTTCTTTATCAACAAATTCACTGTTGGAGAGCATGTTTAGGTCGTTATTATAAAAGATGCTAGAGATTCTATACACTAGACCTTTTGCATCATCAGCATCTATAAGTACTCTGTATTCACTCACTTTTTATTCCCTTTTTCTAATGTTTCTACTCTATTGTCGATACTTCCTAAAATATATTCTAAAAAATTAAGTGTTAAATCTACTTTTGCTTCTATATTTGCATTATTAGGTGCTTGAAATCCTTCAAATAACACTAATAATCTCTCTCTTATAGAATTCAAAAATATCAGTTCGCCGTTATGTGTAAAGTTCTGAGTTACTTCCATTAACTTTTCAATTTCTAACTCTTTTAGAACAGATTCAGACTTCTCTTTTATTTCAAATTTTTCAGTGTAATTTGAAGCTTTTTTAGAAACTTCGACATTTTCCATCTCAGCCAGAGTAGATAAGATTACATCTTTTAATTCCATGACTTTAATAACCACCTTTCAAATTCATTAAATTCAACATCAGTATCCATCTTTAAAAAGAACTCTTTCATTTGAGTGTTTACACTCAAGAATTTTTTTCTCATTCCAGATAATCTTCTTATAGCAATTTTTGCATCACTATTTGAAGGATCTTTGATTAAAATCTTTGTATAAATATCAAGTGCTTCTTCTTTAAGCCCTTGAAGTTCATATATGTTTGCTAATGTTAAAGTTTGCATATCTATCTTTGGATATAGTTCGCTATTATTGAGCCCATTTCACTAGTTGAACAAACTTCTTTGGCATCAAACTGTGCCAAGTCTTGAGTTCTGTAACCCTCACTAAGTGCTCTTTTTATAGCTGCGTCTATTCTATTTGCAGCGGCAATCTCTCCAAATGCATATCTAAGCATCATTGACGCTGATGAAATAGTGGCAATAGGATTAGCAATGCCTTGACCGGCAATATCTGGAGCAGAGCCATGTATCGGCTCATAAACACCTATCTTGTCGCCAATTGATGCTGATGGTAAAAGACCGATTGAACCACATAACATAGAAGCTTCATCACTTAAAATATCTCCAAAGATATTTCCTGTAAGCATTACATCAAATTGCTTAGGATCACGGATTAGTTGCATGGCGGCATTGTCTACATACATATGAGAAAGTTTAACTTCTGGGTACCCTTTTGAAACTTCAGTTACAACTTCGCGCCAAAGCTGAGAAACATCAAGAACATTCGCTTTATCAATAGAGCAAACTCTTTTACTTCTTGTCATTGCAATCTTAAACGCTTGATGCGCAATGCGGACAATCTCATCACGAGTATAAACCATAGTGTTCCAGCCCTTGTCCTCTGTACGACCCTTAGGCTCACCAAAATAAATACCGCCAATAAGCTCGCGAACGACCATCAAGTTAACGCCCTTGATAACAGTAGGTTTTAATGAAGAAGCATTTATAAGTTCATCATAAACAATAGCAGGACGAAGGTTGGCATAAACTCCAAGTTCTTTTCTAAATCTTAAAAGACCACTCTCTGGACGTTTTTCACGAGGCAAATTATCCCATTTTGTTCCACCGATTGCTCCAAAAAGTACAGCATCACTATTTAATGAAACAGTGATTGTCTCCTCTGGAAGCGGGTCTCCGGTAATATCATAGGCACATCCGCCCATTAAAGCTTCTGTATATGAAAAATCTAATTTACAACATGATGCTACTGCATCTAAAACTTTAACTGCTTCATCAATAATTTCCGGACCAATTCCGTCACCCTTAACCAGCGCTATTTTGTATGATTTCATTATTTACCTTTGATTTCGTTTTGTGCGAAGTTCATCAAACCGCCTGCATCGATGAGTTCTTGCATAAATTCTGGAATTGGAGTGAATGTATAAGTTTTAGAAGTACTTTTATTTGTAATTGTACCGGCATTCATATCAATACTGATTTCATCACCCTCTTTTATCTCTGCACTCTCTTTAAGTTCAAAAATAGGAAGTCCCATATTGAATGCATTTCTATAAAAAATTCTTGCAAAAGTTGGAGCTATGACAGCCGCAATACCTGCAGCTTTAATCGCTATTGGAGCATGTTCACGAGAGCTTCCGCAACCAAAGTTTTCACCGGCAATTATAACATCACCTTTACTTATTTTAGTCACAAATTCCGGGTCAGAATCTTCCATAACATGTTTTGCAAGTTCTTCGGGAACTGATGTATTTAAATAACGTGCAGCTATGATTAAATCTGTATCAATATCTTTCCCAAATCTCCAAACTTTTCCATCTATATTTGCTTTTTGCATAGTTAAATCCTAAGTATAATTTCTAATTAATTTTGCGATTATATCTAAAATGAGGTTGCATTTTTATAAAAAGTCTGTTTGAAATAATAAATGCAAAAATGTAAGCAGCTTAATACTATTTGATATCAAGCTGTTTTTAAGAAGTTATTATCTTTTGAGATTATTAACTGTTTGTAGCATTTCATCACTTATTGTGATTACTTTTGAGTTTGAATCGTATGCTCTTTGACCTGTGATAAGGTCTGTTAGCTCTACAACTAACTCAACATTGCTCAGCTCAACAAAACCTTGTCTTAAAACTCCAAGTCCATCCAAACCAGGAGTTCCCTCAACTGGCTGACCTGAACTGTCTGTTTCAATATACAGGTTATCTCCCATAGAATGAAGTCCGGCTGGATTAATAAAGTTTGTTGTAGTTACTTGACCAATCTGCGTAGCTTGAGTTTGTCCAGGCTGAACAACTGTAATAGTCCCATCTGTGCCAATGCTAATATTGGTAGCATCAGGTGGTATTACAACTTCTGGAATCAGTTTATATCCATCACTATTTACCATAGTTCCATTATCATCAACTTTAAAGGCGCCGTTTCGTGAATAGACCTCAGTTCCATCTGGAAGCTCTAGTTTAAAAAAACCTTTACCGGTGATTGCAATATCTAACTCATTATTAGTCTCTTTTAGACTACCTTCTGAAAAGATTTTATTTATAGCCGTTGGTCTTGAACCAAGTCCTACTTCTATACCTGTAGGGCTTTTTGTAACATCACTTGTAGAAGTTCCGGCATACTTTTGAACATTGTACATCAAGTCCGCAAATTCTGCACGAGACTTTTTAAATCCAATAGTGTTAACGTTGGCGATATTATTGGCAGTTACATCTATTTGTGTTTGCATACCCAACATTCCTGTTGAGGCAGTGTATAGTGATTGCATCATTTTTTAAATCCTTTTCTAAGTAGCTTTACTTGCAAGTTTTTCAATTGCATCTCTGTTCATATCATTCATTTGAGTATCCATCGCTTTTTGATACATTCCAACTAAACGATTTGTTTCAATCATTTGTGTCATCATTTTAATAGGGTTTACATTGCTTTTTTCTACCATACCTTGTAAAACAGCACCACTCTCTTGCATACTTTTAAGAGAGTTGATGTCATCATATCTATAAAGATTATCACCCTCTTTTTTTAAGTATGCAAGATTATCCGGTTGGGCTATAAAAAGCTTTGAGTTTTGAGCCATTTTTATAGAGTTGGGTATATTTGTATAAAGTTGTCCATTTTTATCTGAATTAACAATGCTATCTTCCCCATTAATAGTTATCTTCCCACCCGCTGTGAAATAATCATTTGGTAAAACTTCATAGCCTTGCTTTGTAACAAGAGTCCCTTCATCATTTGTGGTAAATGTGCCATCTCTCGTAAGTCTAACACCTTCTGGTGTTTTAACTGCGAAGAAAAGTCCTTCTCTGGAGAGAGCAAAATCAAAACTATTATCACTTTTTTGCATAGTTCCAAGAGAAAAGTCAGTGTAAGCATCAACAATTTGAGGAGACCTAGTCATAGTTCTATTAATATACTCTGCACCCTCTTTTGTATTATTTCCATTTGGGAGTTCATCTCTGGCTTCTTTGTAGATGCGCATAAAATCACCAACAACTAGATTATCTTCTTTAAATCCAACAGTATTTACGTTTGCAAGATTATTTGAAATTGTATCTAGACGATTGAACTGAGTAACCATACCGGCGGCCGCACTATAATAACCTGTCTGCATAACTTCCCTTCATTTAATTCTAAGTTAAAACTCTATTAGCAAACATTGTTCCAAAATTAAATACATACCAAATCAAGTTAGTTTTAATATTATCTCGGTATAATCCACTCTTTAAAAAATCTTAAAATACTTCGGAGTATATCCTCATATGACAGCAAAAGACCTCAATAAAGCCATAGAATCATTCTTTAACGACAATAAATCAAAAGATTGTTCTACTTATGAAGCACTCATCGCACTATTTGATAAGCAGCCGACAGCTGCACAAGCAAAAAATATATACAAACTTATTGTTAAGAATAAAGCTTGTATCTACACATCTTCCGAACATGCTCAAAGGTTAAATGATAAAGAATCTGAAGCAAAAAAAAATGCTCAGAGAAAGATGCTTGAAAACAATGAAACTGATAAATTTGATATTTTAAAAGAACATGAGCTACTTGAGTGGTCTCGTTCTGACTCTCCTGTGCGTATGTATTTACGTGAAATGGGGCAGATTCCTCTTTTAACTAAAGAAGAAGAGATTGAAATTTCTAAAAAAATCGAAAATGGAGAAAGTATCATCATTGATGCTATATGTTCTGTTCCATATCTTATAGAGTTTATTTTAGATTACAAAGAGCCTCTGATCAATAGAGAAAGAAGAGTAAAAGAACTTTTCAAAAGTTTCGAAGAAGAAAAAGAAGAGAGTGAAGATTCAGATGATAACGATAATGATGAAGATGAAGAAGAGATAACATTAACAGCTAAAGACAAAACAAGAGTTGAAAAAGTAACATTTAGTTTTAAAGCACTTGAAAAAGCAAAAAAAGAGTGGACTAAAATCGCAGATAAGGAATCAGAAAATTTTGATGGCGAATTAACTGAAGATATAGTAAATTATTTTTTAGGTGTAACATTTAAAAAATCAGTTCTAAAAGAAAAACTTCTTGATTTAGGACCTACATCAAAACTTATAAACGAGTTAGTTAAGGCGATGGAAACTGCGCTAAAAAGTGATGATGGTTATGATAAAGAGCTAAAAAGACTTGAATATAAACTTCCACTCTTTAACACAACTCTAAAAGCAAATCATAAAATTTTAATCAATAAGATTTGTGAATTAAACAAAGAAGATATAGCTGGCATGGTTCCTGAAGCGACTATGGTTAGCACATATATGGAAATAAAAAAACTTGTTCAAACTAAAGAAGCATCTAAAAACAGCTTTGATATGGACCCGGAAAAACTTTTTGCAATTTTAGAACAAATTAAACGTGGTAAAAACATTTCTGAAATTTCTAAAACAAAAATGGCTAAATCAAACCTTAGACTTGTGGTCTCAATCGCAAAAAGATATACAAACCGCGGATTACCGTTCCTTGATTTAATTCAAGAAGGGAACATAGGTCTTATGAAAGCTGTTGATAAATTTGAGTATAAGAAGGGTTATAAGTTTTCTACCTATGCTACTTGGTGGATTCGCCAAGCTATATCTCGTGCTATAGCGGATCAAGCAAGAACTATTCGTATTCCAATACATATGATAGAAACTATCAACCGTATCAATAAAATAATGCGTAAACATCTTCAAGAGCATGGTAAAGAACCGGATGTTGAAACAATTGCCCAAGAAGTTGGTCTCTCAGTTGAAAAAGTTAAAAATGTAATAAAAATCACAAAAGAACCTATTTCTCTTGAAGCTCCTATTGGGAACGAAGATGATGGTCGCTTTGGTGACTTTATTGAAGATAAATCGTCTGTATCTCCTGCTGATGCAATCTTAAAAGATGACTTAAGAGTTCAAATAGAGAGTGTTTTAGAGCAGTTAAACGAAAGAGAGAAGGCAGTTATAAAACTTCGTTTTGGAATTATGGATGATGAGAGCGATAGAACACTAGAAGAGATTGGAAAAGAGCTGAGTGTAACTCGTGAAAGAGTTCGTCAAATCGAATCAAGTGCTATTAAAAAACTCAAACACCCTAAAGTCGGTCGTAAACTTAAAAATTATATAGAAGAGTAATGCAAAGTGAAGATGACTTTCGAGGCGCAGTGGCTTGAGTATGATTATAACCCTTTCATACTTTTCAGCTCAAACGGAAAAATCATTTCTCTTAATACGGAAGCGCAGTTTTTACTCGGCGGAGTAACTCACAATGAAATATTTGAGTTAGCGACTACTTATGCTAATGTAACTTTCGGATTCAAAACAACCTTTATAGAGTTGGAATTCGGCAGATATAAGATTTTTGGCTTAACTGTTGGCTACGAAAACGAGGATGAAATAGGTATTAAATTATACCAAACACCCTCCTTTAAAATTCGCAGTCCTAAGCCAAACGGGGAACTTACTAATATCTATACACTTGTTGATTTGTGTATCTCTAGCAATTCTATATCTAGAAAAATAATTTTTACAAAAGAGTTTGACCCTACAATTCCTGAAATAGTTATAGATTCTAATCATTTTATTAAATTATTAAACAAAATATATTTATGTTTTAAAGATAGTTCTAAAATAGATACAAAAATATATTACAGAGTTGGGGAATACATTAAGTTTGAAAATAAAAAATATACTATATTTTCAATCGAAGTTGCTGGCGAAAATGTCAGTTTAGAGAGAGTTAATGAGCTCGAACTTCTAATAGTAAATAGTAATTTTTATATAGATATTAAAAAGAAAATTACCATTAATATTCCTATGATTTTAGCTTAACTCCTAAGCTAAAATTTCTTTCCCAATAAAATACGCAACAACAATTCCAACTAAAAGAGATGCAAGATAAACAAAAATCTGTAAAAGTTCATTATTTTTAAGAGCAATAAACCCTAAAATTAAAAACAGGTAAGGAACAAGTCTAAACATAGAAACGCCTCCCTTAACTCCATGCATCATATTTTTTACGCTCAATGTTTTTATCTTCTCTTTTTCTTCTTTTACTATAGCTCTTAAGTCGAGTTCTTCAACCGGGGCGTTATTAATCAGTTCATACCCCAGAGTACCTTCTCTGACTTCGTCATTCACCTTATCATCATACAACTCATATGGATCTTCTATTGCCTCTAAAATATCTTTTTTTTCTTCTATATTTTTAGACTCTACCTCAGTTTCAATCATTTTTCTATAAGCAAACATAGAACCTAAAATAATAAATAAACTGCTTAAAAATGCAATCTGAAAATTTATATAAAAACTAAACGATATGAAATAAGTAGCTAAAATCAGAATCTCTACAATAGCTAAAAGACTAATAGTTTTTTTCACCGTAATCCATATCATCAGCATCATCCCAGCTATCTTTTTCAAGCTGTTTTTTTATTGCATATCTAGGCTCTTTAGCTAACTCTTCATAGCTTTTTCGCTGTTTTTCATAGACTTTAAATACATTTAAAATTGCTGCTGCTATACCTATAAATATGCCTATCCAAAAAGTCCAGCCGATTCCGGTTAAACTACGAAGAAGATAGCCGATACCTACGCCCATAACAACTGCAACAACGACAGATATTCCTAATGAAAGACTATCAGCAGCTTCAATAATCGGTTTTATTCTTGGAGCATTTTCTTCTTTTTGTGCATTTTGTCCCAGTGTATTTTCTTCTTCATTTACCTTGTTAGCCATTAGTGATTTCCTTGAAAATTCTACCACTTGCTTGGATGGTATTTTCAATTATTTCATCAGTAATAGCAGTTGAGATAAAGCCTGTCTCATAAAGTGAACAGGCAAAGTAATAACCTTCACTCAACATAGCAGAGTGAAATGAAGCAAAAAGTTTGGCATCTGAAGCAGCGGCATCGGCAAAGTTTTTAACAGGAGATTCGTTAAAGAAAAATCCGAACATGCTTCCTCTTACCTCTGTTTGCATTGTAATTCCACATGCCAAGGCTTCTTGCTTCATTCCCTCGACAAGTCGCTTTGCACGAGCTTCTAGAACTGCCATAACACGCATATTTCTTTTTAGTTTACTGAGTGCCGCAAAACCCGCTGCCATAGCAACAGGATTACCGCTTAATGTTCCGGCTTGGTATACCGGACCTTCAGGTGAGAGCTGAGACATTATCTCAGCACTTGCTCCAAAAGCACCCACAGGCATTCCTCCGCCGATAACCTTTCCAAGAGTAAGAATATCCGGTTTAACCCCGGTAATAGATTCAGCACCATTGATAGAAGCTCTAAAACCACTCATAACTTCGTCAAAAATAAGTAAAGTTTTATTTTCATCACAAAGCTTTCTTAATTCGTGCAAAAATTCTTTCTCCGCAGGAACAAGCCCCATATTCCCCGCAATTGGCTCAATGATTACACAAGCAATATCCTTTGAATCATTAAAGCATTTTTTCACGCTCTCTATATTATTATACTCAGCTAAAAGTGTATGTTTTGTAAAGTCTGCAGGAACACCGGGAGAACTTGGATTTCCAAAAGTAGCCGCTCCGCTGCCAGCCTCTACTAAAAGAGAGTCGCTGTGCCCATGATAACAACCGGTAAATTTTACAATATCATCACGTCCGGTAAAACCACGTGCAAGACGAATAGCACTCATTACAGCTTCTGTTCCACTGCTTACAAATCTAACTTTATCAATAGAGTCAAAAAAAGAAACTACAAGTTTTGCCAGCTCCGTTTCGGCAAGTGTAGGAGCACCGAAACTAAGACCATGTTTGACGGCATCAATCACAGCCTTTTCTACTGCCTCATCTCTATGACCAAAAATAAGCGGACCCCAACTTTGTACATAATCAACATATTGATTGCCATCGACATCTGTTAAGTAAGCGCCCTTACCTTCAGTTATAAAAATTGGTGTTCCACCAACACTTTTGAATGCTCTTACCGGAGAGTTTACTCCGCCTGGAATGAAAATCTGCGCTTCATCGAATGCTTTTAGCGATGCTTCTGTGTTCATTGAGTAACCTTGTAGTTTTCTGTAATTATAGCAAAGTACTATTAATATACATTTGGTATAATCACTAAAGGGCATCTCTAAAAACCCTGGCTTGCTTCAGAGGGAGTTAAAAAAGATGAGATGCCCTAAAATAAATATAATTGGAAAAACTTGAACAGATCTTCTTTTGCCCTATTTGTAGCACTCTTGATACACTTGATATTTTTACTTCTATTTTGGATTTTGGGGACAATAGCGTCTGATGATGTAAAACCTGCAAAGCAAGAAGAAAATAAAATAAAAATATCTCTAAAAGAGATGCCTATTATAGATAAAAAGTCTGGACTAACAAAAGAAAAGATTAAAGAGCCGGAGATTGCTCCGCCGATGCCTAAAGGTTCTCAACTTAAAAAAACAGTTGAGCAGCCTCCTATTAAATATGAACCGAAAAAACAGCCGATAAAAGAGACAAAATTGAACAAGCCACCAAAACCTGAACCAAAACCAAAGGTAGAACCATTGCCACCAAAAAAACCCTACATCCCTTTGATGGAATTAAAAAACAATGACAATAAAATGAAAAACATAAGAAAAAAAGTTGAACCTGAGGACCAATTATATGCAATGCTTTCTCAAGATAATTCTTCAGAACAAGAGAAGCAAGAGAAAACAAAAAGTTCTGCCGGCAGCAGTATTAATCAAAATATCAAAGAGTTATACGGGGAGGAGTTTGGTAAATTATCTCCAGGTCAGCAACAATATATACTTGATAACCAAGAAATTATGAGAAGAATAACGCAGCAAGTTCTTACCCGTGTAGCAAGAGTAAATCTGCCAAGAGATTTAAATGTGAACAGAAGCAATGTAATTGAATTTTATCTCCATCCAAACGGTGATATGACAGATTTTAGATTTCTAGAAAAAAGTGGTTATTATGTTCTTGACGATACTACGAAAGAGACTATAGAATACGCTTACAGCAGGTATCCAAGACCTACAGAAAAGACTTTAGTCAGATATAATGTTTTTTATAATCTCGCTAGATACTGAGTTATAAACAACAAATTATAAAAATCAACTAGTTCTTATCCAGTAGCGCCAAAGCCCCTTTATAAATGGGCTCGTCAATAAAACCGTACTCTTCATCCACAAAACCTGTGATTCCAAGCTCTTTGTGCATCTCAAAAAGCTTTACTATGACTCTCGCTCTGTCTAAATCTTCTTGATTGTCTATAAACACACTGTTTACCAATGCCACTTGTTTTGGTGAGATGCACCCTTTTGCGTCAAAACCCATAGTTTTTTCCAGTAAAATCCACATGCCGAACTCTTCTAAGTTTTTATAATCCTGATAGACAAAGGAAACTGGCTTCACTCTAACTGATTTACAAGTAATTAAGAAGTGAGAGAGCATATAGAGCATTGTCGGATTCTCTTTATTTATAAGGCTTTGAGACAATTTCATATCTGCAAACAGATCCAAAATTCCAAGATAAAAAGTTGTGACATATTTATTTACAGCCAATGACGCAAGACTACTCCAGGCAGAAGCTGTTTCTATAGAAAGATGAAGTTCTACATTATCGTTTAAAAGAGCCAAAACACTTCTTACCTCTTTCTCGTTATTTATCTTAGGCACTCTGATGGCGTCTGGCATAAATTGGTTTAAATACGTTATCTCTTCATATCCGCCCTCATCAAGTGCATTTACCCTGACTACAAGTTTTTTATCACACTCATTGTATATAGTTAAAAATATTGCACATAAGACAAGAGCAAAGGGTTTATCCTCTGGGCTCACTCCATCTTCAAGATTAAGCATAATACAATCCGCTTCAAGTGTTTGGATTTTACTTAAATGTACAATATTATTACAAGAGAGCATAAGAACTGAGCGAAAATTTTTTCTTTTATTTAACTTTCTGTATTTGGGAATGGCTAAGTTGTCTAAAGCTGTCAAGTCTCTGTTTTCATAAGCCAGTGTCAGCGCTTGAAGCATATCATTTCTCATTTTTGACTTCTTTTTCATTATTTTTATGAACAAATAGATAAAGTGCTTCAATCTCTTTATTTATTAAAAAATATCTAGGCATGCCATCTACTCTTTTGCTTAAAGCGATATAAAATTTATTGTAATCAAGCTTATTAATTGCCGGACCTTTAAAACTTTTTTTCTGTTTTTTTTCAACATAATTTGCAACAATTTTCCCCTCTCCGTTCTCTCCATGACAGTGCTGACAGCCTATGCCTCTTGGGTTTTTGTAAAGTTGTGAAGAGTATTCCATTGGAGTTATAAAACTACTCGCTGCGAACAGAAAAAATGGTGATATTAAAAAAATTATATGTTTCATTGTAAAGCGACCTTTTATCATTAAAATGATATTATAATAAAAAAATAATTTATGGAGTTTAAATGCAGCTTCTTGATGGAAAAGTACTTTCACAGAAAATAGAAAAAACCGTACAAATAAAGACAAAAACTCTAAGACAAAGCAAGGGATTAGTGCCTGGCTTAGCTGTAATATTAGTTGGGCATGATCCAGCTAGTGCAGCATATGTAAATATGAAAAAGAAAGCCTGTGATCGAGTGGGTTTTTATTCAGTTACACATGAAATGCCTGCAGATATCTCTCAAGCTGCTATTGAAAACACAATTACAATGATGAATAATAATCCTAACATTAATGGAATACTTATTCAACTGCCTCTTCCTTCTCAAATTGATACTACAAGAATCTTAGAACTTGTTGATCCAAGTAAAGATGTAGATGGTTTTCATCCATACAATGTCGGAAGACTCACAACCGGGCTTGACGGGTTTGTCCCCTGCACCCCTTTAGGTGTTATGGCACTTTTTTCTGAGTATAATATAGATCTAAAGGGTAAAAATTGTGTTGTTGTCGGAGCTTCAAATATTGTTGGAAAACCAATGGCCGCCCTACTTTTAAATGAAAATGCGACTGTAGAAATTTGCCACATCTTTACTGATGATTTAAAAAAACACACTCTAAATGCCGACATACTTCTTGTTGGCGTTGGCGTAATTAACTTAATAAAAGAAGATATGGTAAAAGATGGTGTCATAATTATTGACATTGGAATTAACCGTGCACAAAATGGTAAACTTGTCGGTGACGTTGACTTTCTTAATGTTAGTAAAAAATGCTCATACATCACGCCTGTTCCGGGCGGAGTTGGACCAATGACCATAGCAATGCTTTTAAGCAATACACTTAAAGCAGCACAAACACATGCAAGCGAGCGAGAATAAATGAAAAAAACTTTGCTTAAAGCCTATAAATTTTCAAACTCTTGGCCGGGAACAATAATAATAGTCTTAGTTATTATTTTCTTTTTAGCCCAAGCTTTTAGAATTCCTTCGGGATCTATGAAAGACTCACTTCTTGTAGGTGACCATCTGTTTGCCAAAAAGTTCGCTTATGGTACGCCGATGCCACACATTCCATTTCTAGAGATGTCAATAATGCCTTGGAGCGACAAGCTTCGTCTCTTTGACGGGGACACTCCCCAAAGAGGCGATATCGTCATCTTTAGACCACCACACAACACTAAACAACACTTTGTAAAAAGATGTGTTGCACTTGCGGGTGATGAACTTTTTGTTTTAAACAAAGACTTGTATGTTCATCAAAATGAAGGCGATGAGTGGATTAAAAAAGAGTACGCCGAGTATGAAATTATAGTTTTTGATGAAAAGCTTTGGGTTAAAAATCCTTACACGAAAATTCATCCCGGCATTCATCATGATGATAAAATAATTAATGACGGCAGACAGCCTCAAGAACTTTTTAATTTTGCTCCGATAAAAATTGAAAAAGATAATTACTTTATGATGGGTGACAACCGTGACCATTCAAACGACAGCCGTTTTTGGGGTGCAGTTCCTTATGACAATATTGAGGGAACACCTTGGTTTATATATTTCTCTGTTGATGAAAACTGGGAGATTAGATGGGACAGAGTCGGTAAAACACCAACGGACTTAGAGTCACCTGCTCATCTTGACCTAGCAATAAAAGAGAGAATAAAAGAAGATAAAGATGATTATGGAATCTATTGATATTGTAAAAATAGCTGCAGCTGTTCTCGCTCTGGCTGTAGCTATAATCGGGCATGAAATCATGCACGGCTGGATAGCTTACATGTATGGCGATAACACTGCTAAAAATGCCGGAAGACTCTCTATAAATCCTCTCATACATATTGATTTGGTTGGAACCATAATTGTCCCTGCTACTCTGTATTTTTTGCCTATGCTTTTAGGCGGTGAGAGCGGGTTTTTATTTGGCTGGGCTAAACCGGTGCCTATAAATGTATCAACTGTTATTAAAAAAGGCGGATACAATGCTGCTATGCAGGTTGATTTAGCCGGTATTGTTTATAACTTTACCTTAGCCGTTTTTGCTTCAATAGCCGTTATGAGTATGGCTAAACCAACTACAGTTGACGGTATATTTTACATATTTACCTATATTTTTGTATTTCAGCTTTTAGTTATCAATGTCGTGCTTGGCGTATTTAATCTGCTTCCTATTCCACAATTTGACGGAGCACACTTCATAATGCACCTAGCTTTAAAGTATAAAATAAATGCAGTTGCGGAGTTTTTTTATAAAAATGAAAGATACGGCATTATTGTTGTTTTAATCATTTTAATGACACCATTAAAAGAGTATTTGCTTATCTTACCGGTTCAGACTATTTTACAATATTTGGTTGGTTAATTTATTATACGAAGGAAAAAAATGAAATTTTATATCGCCACAGACCACGCCGGAATTGATTTAAAAGATTACACAGTCGAGTTATTAAAAGAAAAAGGTCATGAAGTGATTGACTTGGGACCGTTTTCTAAAGAGAGAGTAGATTATCCTGATTATGCTCACAAAGTTGCAAAATCTGTTTTAGAAGACTCTGCGGCTCAGGGTGTTCTTATATGTGGCTCAGGCATCGGCATGAGTATGGCCGCAAATCGTCACCCCGGCATACGTGCTGCACTTTGCCATGATGCGTATACAGCAACAGTGGCACGTGGACATAACGATGCAAATATT
>Ga0210044_10003774_pt1 | contig 21543 bp, 9 predicted proteins | sample CryGey13umfilter_2_FD_183959 | JGI IMG/M metagenome (GOLD analysis project Ga0210044, IMG submission 183959) | Groundwater microbial communities from aquifer in Utah, USA - Crystal Geyser 4/9/14 3 um filter (SPAdes) (version 2) | ecosystem: Environmental > Aquatic > Deep subsurface > Groundwater... | reverse complement strand
GGGGATCCTGCTCGAGGCCCCGACGGTGAATGTCTCCGGAACCGTGGCGGCCAACGGTGGCGGTGGCGGTGGCGGTGGCGCTGCCTTCCTGGCCGGCAAGAGCGGCGATGACGGCAAGGCCCTGGGCACCGCGGCCAGCGGCGGCGATGGGGCCAACGAGCTGTTCGGCGCGAACATCGGCGGCAAGGGCGGGGCCGGCAGCAGCACCGGCGACGGCAACGAGAACGCCGGCAACGGCAAGACCGGCAGCGGGCTGGAGTACGGGCAGGGCGGCGGCGGGGGCGGGAGCGGTCGGATCTGCATCCGCAACAGGTCCGGGACGGTGGGCGGTACGATCAGCCCCCGATCGACCAACCTGCAGTCAGTGCCCTACGCGCTGCTCCCGCTGTGACCGCCGGGAGGCTGGCCGTCATCCTGGCGCTGTGGAGCGCCTGTGGCTATCGCCCGCTGTCCAGCACGCTTCCCGGCGGCAAGCACGGCGTGGTGGTGGTCAGTCCCGACACATCACGCACCGACGAACCCGAGCTCTCGGCGATGCTCACGACGGAGCTGTGCCGCGCGCTGGGTCAGGCCGGAATCGACGTCTCCACCGTGGGCCGGGGGGAGACCGTGCTGCGCACCCGGGTGCTGGGGCTGGACGGCCTGGATCCCATCGTGTCCGCGGGTCGCAGGGTGGCTGCTCGCCGGCTGCAGCTGCGGCTGGAGTTGACGCTGTCCGACGCCCGCGATGGCGAGGCGCTGTGGCGCAGTGGGCTGCTGGAGCTGGAGCAACTCTGGCCCCAGGCGATCAACGACCCGCTGCGATCCGAGACGGCGCGGCGTCGCACGTTGCAGCGGCTGTCCTGCAACGCGGCGAACCTCGCGGTGCGACGGCTCACCACGCCCCGCTGACCGCCGGGACTCGAGACGGATCAGCGATCGATCAGGTTGTAGCGCAGGATGGAGCTCAGGGCGTTGAAGGCGTCGCGCACGCCGATCTTCTTGCCCTCGTCGTAGGACCGCCCGCTGTAGGAGATCGGCACCTCGTAGATCCGAAAGCCGCGGTGGGCCACCTTGGCCGTGAACTCGGGCTCGAAGCCGAAGCGGTCCTCCTTGAGCTCGATCTGCTGCACGACCTCGGTGCGGAACGCCTTGTAGCAGGTCTCCATGTCGGTGAGGTTCAGGTCGGTGAGGATGTTGCTCAGCGTGGTGAGCGCCATGTTGGCCATATAGTGCCAGAACAACATCACGCGGTGCGGGCCGCCCAGGAAGCGCGAGCCAAACACCACGTCGGCGCGCCCGTCGAGGATCGGCTCGATCAGCCGCAGGTATTCGCGCGGGTCGTACTCCAGGTCGGCATCCTGCACCACGACGATGTCACCCTGGACCTCGCGGAACCCCCGCCGCAGGGCGGCCCCCTTGCCCTGGTTGCGCGGCTGCAGGATCAGCCGCACCCTGGCGTCCGGCTGGTGTCGCTGCAGCAGCTCCCGTGTCCCGTCGGTGGAGCAGTCGTCCACCACCACCAGCTCGAGCGCCGTGTCCCGGGGCAGCTGAACGTCCAGCACGCGTTGGATGATCTGGGTGATGGTGGCCTGCTCGTTGAACACCGGCATCACCACCGAAAGCTTGTGCTTGTCTGCCATGCGCGCCGACCCTACCATAGGTGTCGAATCCGATGCCATCCGCCTGTTGCAAGTGGCCCAGGGCCAACACGCTGCTGCTCCTGCTCGTGCTGAGCTGGAGTCCGGGCGCCGCCGGGGACGCCCGGCAGGATCTGGACCGGCAGGCCGAGTCGCTGCGCGCGGCGATGATCCGGCGAGGGGATGCCCCGGGCGAGATCAGCCTGAGCCTGGCCTGGCTCTACGCCAGAGCCGGCCAGTCGGCCCTGACCCTGTCCCACATCCGCCTGGCGCGAAAGCACGGCGTCGGCGCGGGGCGCATCGACCTACTGCTGGGCACGTTCTATCGCATGCAGGCGCGCTACGACGCGGCCTTCTCGACGCTGGTCCGTGTGCTGGTGGCGCACCCGCAGCAACCCTACGCGCTGGTCCAGCTGTGGAAGACGCTGTATGAGTCATCGTTGCAGGGCAGCGAGGTGAGCACCGACATCGACGCCATCCGCGAACGTCTGGCGGGGCTCGGCCTGCACTTTCCGGCGAAGCTGGACGCGCAGAAGCTGTCCCAGGACTCTTCGGCGCAGCTCGCCGCGGCGGGCTACAACGCGCTGCTCACAGGCAAGGCCCGCTTCGCGGCCGAGCTGTTCGAGGCGGCCATCGACGCGTTCCCTTCCAACCCGCTGGCGCACCGGGGGCTGGGCATCGCCCGGGCCCGGCTTCAGGACTACGCGCGCGCGGCGGGAGCGTACCTGCTGTACCTCGAGCTCAAGCCCGATGCTCCCGACGCGGATGGGGTCGATCGTGTGTTGATGGAGTACTGGAAGCAACGCAGCGCCGTCAGCGAGTGAGCACCACGCGCCCGCGCTTGATCACCATGCCAACGTGGTTCTCGCCGAAGTGGTATGGCACATAGCGATAATCCGGGACGTGGAACAGCACCAGATCGGCCTGGCATCCGGCGGCCAGCCGGCCGACGTCGGTTCGACCCAGCGAGCGGGCGGCGTTCACCGTCACCGCCCGCCACGCCTGCTCCACGGAGAGCTGCATCTGCATGCAGGCCAGGGACATCATCAGCGGCAGCGACGCGGTCATGCTCGTACCGGGGTTGAGGTCGGTCCCCAGGGCCAGCGTGACGCCGGCGTCCATCAGCTGCCGGGCGGGGGGCCAGGGGCAACGGCAGCTCAGGGCGGCCCCCGGCAACAGCACCGCCGTGGTGCCGGCCCGCGCCATGTGCTGCATGGCGGCGGGGGAGATGGCCTCGAGATGATCGGCCGAGGCCGCTTGCAGCGCCGCCGCCAGGCTGGCGCCCCCCTGGTCCGTGAACTGCTCGGCGTGCAACCGGAGCCCGAGGTTGCAGCGCCGCGCGGCCTGGAAGATCAACCGCACCTCGTCGACGGTGAACGCCCCATCCTCACAGTAGGCGTCGCAGAATCGCGCCAGACCCAGGGCCGCCGCGCGCGGCACCATCTGCTCCGCCACCAGTGCGACGTAGTCCGCCCGCCGCCCGCTGTACTCCTCGGGCAGGGTGTGAGCCCCGAGCAGCGTCGGGACCACGTCCACCGGGTGACACTCCGACACCGTCCGCAGCACCTCCAGCAGCCTGATCTCACCGTCGAGCTCCAGCGCGTAGCCGCTCTTGCCCTCGATGGTGGTCACGCCCCAGGCCAGCAACCGCGAGAGGTTGGAGGCGCAGCGCCGGGCCAGCTCGTCGAACGACGCCTGGCGCGTGGCCTGCACGGTGGACAGGATCCCGCCGCCAGCCTTGTGGATCTCGAGGTAGGATCGGCCCTCGGCCTTCATCCCGAACTCCACGCACCGCTGTCCGCCGAACACGGGGTGCGTGTGCGGATCCACCAGCCCCGGAGTCAGCACCCCGCCGTCGGCGTCGATGATCCGGGTGTGCAAGGCCGGGGGGAACTGCTGCTCCACCCGATCATCGGGGCAGATCCCGAGCAGCGTCGATCCGGAGCAGGCCACGGCGACGTGCTCCTGCATGCCGACGCCGGATCCCTCCATGGTCAGCAGCTGTCCGATGTTGCGCAGCAGCAGGTCAGGCGTCGTGGGGCAAGCCTCGGAGGCGGCAGGGATCTGCGCCAGGTACGCGCTGCCGTCGGTCAACGTGAGCTCCAGGCGGTTGGACGACGAGAGGTGGGCGCGGCTGATGCGCACCAGCGGCTGGCCCCCGATCACGTCCGGCCCGAGGAGATCCTTGAGCCGGTGGATCTGGCCCTCGATCTTCACCGCTCCTCCGTGGTGGATCACCTCTGTCATGCGCGCACCTCCGGGCCGCCATTGTTGTGGGCCTTGGAGGGCGGGTCAAGCCGGCACGATCGCGGTAAGCCACCCCATGCCCATCATCGGCCTGCAGCCCGCGGAGGCAGCCCTGCTGGAGGAGATCCGGGCGCGGCCCGATGATGACGCGCCGCGCCTGGTCTATGCCGACTGGCTCACACAGCGCGGCGACCCGCACGGCGAGCTGATCATGCGCCAGTGCACACGGGCCCGGACGTCGGCGCGCCAGACCCGGACCCGTGCACGGCTGCAGCTGCAGATCACCCAGCTCCTGGCGGAGCAGCCTGGCTGGGTCACCAACTTGACGCGGTGCACACCGCCCATGGCTGGCCCGACCCCCGCCGCACCGTCGCGGGCCTTGTTCGCCAACGTGCACCTTCAATTGACATCGACTGTCCCTGTTGATAGGTTAGTTGCGCGTAATCTCGTCGGAAACTGTTGCCCCACGGACCCAGGGCCCACCGATGGCGGACGAACCCAAAGACGAAAACAGCGACAGTGAGGCTGGCCAGTCGGCCAGGCGGAGCAAGTGGCTCGACTCGCTGATCGACCGCCTGGATGACGCCGACGGGGATGCCCCGGCCCAGGAGGCGTCCCCGGTGGATCGCGACGAGGAGCCGATGATGCTCCGGTCCGGCGAGTATCTGGCCATGCCGGACATTGGTCCACCGCCCACGCCGGCACCTCCGGCGATCCCCTCCACAGCGGCCCCGGGGCACACGGACGCGGATGAAGGTCTGACGTTCGAGATCGGCGACGAGATCGAGGACGACGCGCCGTACGGCGTGAGCGAACTGGGCGAGCTGGACCAGGAGAGCGGAATCGAGCTGGCCGAACCCGACGAACACACGCCGGCCCCCACGCCCCTGACCGAGTCGCTGGATCCGATCAACCTGGAGTTCGAGCCGGGCGAGGCGCCAGCCCAGGAACCGCAGCCCGAGCCGTCGCCGATGCTCGACGCGGAGCTCGAGCTCGAGCCCGAGTCGATGCAGCCGCCACCGGAGCCCGGGTCCGTCACCGACCTGGATCCGGTGGATGTTGAGCTGGCCGACGCGCTGGACGACGACGACGAGATGCCCACCATCTCGCGTCCCGGCCCCCTCACGGACGCGATGCACGATCTGCAGTTGATGCCCGACTCCGAGGGGGCGGACGAGTTCCAGGAGGAGCTGCCGACAGTCTCCCGCGGGGGGCTGATCCCGACGGTGACGGGAGAGCACGAGCTGGTGGCATCCGTGGAGCCTTCGGAGGCGGATGACGATCTGATCGTCGAGGAGCAGGACGACGACAGCGTTCCGGAGGAGCCGGCGCTGGACCTGGCCCTGCGGCAGGCCCAGGAGGACGACCCGCAGCGCATGGAGCTGACGCTGCAGCGCGAGATCGAGGCTGCGTCGGACAAGCCGCGCAAGGCGCTGCTGGAGCACGAGCTGGGACATCTGTTGCAGGGGCGGCTGGACAACGAAGGCCGCGCGGCCAAGGCCTACGCCCAGGCGCTGAATCTCGATCCCAGCCTGCGCCCCAACGTGTGGGCCATCGCCCGCATCTTCGCCCAGCGTGAGCTGTGGACCAACCTGATCAAGCTGTACGACGCCCAGATCCGGTTCGAGCAGGACGACGCTCGCCGGGCCGAGATCCTGCTGGAGAAGGGGTGGGTGCTGCAGGACCACCTGTCGGATCTGGCGGGGGCCCGGGAGTGCTTCTGGGTCGCGTATCACGCCAACGAGCGCTGGCTGGCTCCGCTGCTGGCGCTGGAGCACCTGGATGTGGTGCAGGGCGACCTCGAAGATCTGGCCCAGGTGCTGCGGCACATGGCGGAGACCGCCGAGGATCCCGCCCGCCGGGTGGCGGCGCTGACCGAGCTGGCGCGGATGCAGAGCCAGCTCAGCGGGGGCAGCGAGCGAGTGGCGCTGACGCTGCTGGATCGCGCGCGCGCCGAGGGCGTCGATCCCCTCGCGGCGCTGGAGCTGGCGGATCGCATCGCCGCGGAAGCGGGCATGCATCGCGAGCGGATCGAGATCCTGAAGCAGCAGGCCGAGCTGCTGGCAGCCATGGAGCCGGCGCAGATCGTGGACTCCTGCGCCAGGCTGCGCGAGGCAGCCCGGGTGGCGCTGGACGCACTGCAGGATCTGGAGTGCGCGCAGCAGCTGCTGGAACAGGCGGCGCTGCAGTTGCCAGCGGAGCCGCTGTTGCAGCGGGATCTGCTGCAGGTCGTGGAGCAGCGTGGAGACTTCGAACAGCTGGTAGGGCTGCTCCGCGCTCGACGGGACGCGGAGACAGACCCTCGACAGCGGGCCGAGCTGGGCTTCTCCATCGGCCTGGCCGAGCTGGGGGCCAACTCCCTCGACGCTGGCTCGACCTTCGACGATCTGCTCGCCGAGCTGCCGGGCTACCTTCCGGTGGTGGCGGCCAAGGAGCGCCGCCTGCTGGCCACGGCCAACCTGGAGGGGCTGGCCGAGCTGTACGTGGCCGAGGCCGAGGCGGTGCAACAGCGATCGGCCGGACTGCCGCTACAGGAGGGGGAGGACGCCGACTGGGCCGCCGGCGCGTTGTGGCGTGCAGCGGCGCTGTTCCATCGCTACCTGGAGCGCCCCGATCGGGCGATCACGCTGTGCCGGCAGTGTCTGGCGCTGAAGCCTGGCTTTCAGCCGGCGGTGGACCAGCTGGAGCTGCTGCTGCGACAGCTGGGGCAATACGCCGAGCTGGCGGACCTGCTCCAGCAGCAGGCAGACAGCGCGAGCCCCGAGCAGTCGATCTATCTGCTGGAGAGCCTCGCCGCCCTGTGCAGCGCCGTCCTGGCTCAGCCCGAGCGCGAGCTCGACGCGCTGCTGCGGCTACGCCAGCGCAGCCCGGGCAACCGGTCGGTGCTGCGCCGGGTGGTCCACACCGCGCGCAATCTCGGGCGCACCGAGCTGCTGGGTGAGGTGCTGCTGGAGCTCGAGGATGGGGAACCTGACCCGTCGCTGCAGCTGCAGTGGAAGCTGGCCCGCGCCGATCTGACCGACGACGCGAACCCGGACCAGGCCGAGGCGATCTACCGCGAGATCCTCGAGCACGATCCCACGGACCCATATGCCTTCCCCGCCATGGAGCTGCTGCTGCGTCGCCGTGGCCAGCTGGATCAGCTGGTGCTGGTGCTGCGGCAGGCGGTGGATCACTCCCTGGACCCTCAGCGCAAGTGCGAGCTGCTGCTGCGCATGGCTGCCGTGCTGCAGCGTCTGGAGCGCAACGCGGAGCTGGCCGCGGTGCACGGCGAGTTGCTCGACCTGCGACCCGACGATCCCGCGCTGCTGCTGATGCAGGTGCGCAGCGCACTGGACGCCGGCGACTTCGCCGGCGCCGCGGAGGCGATGGAGCGCCAGGCGGAGCAGGAGCCGGATCCATCGGCCCGGGCCCGAATCCTGATCCGGCTGGCGGAGCTGCTGCAGGACCGGCTGAAGGAGTCTGGACGGGCCGAGGAGATGCTGCGACGAGCCGTGGAGGCTGCCCCCGGCGTGGCCGACGCGGTGGAGGCACTGACCTGGCGCCAGATCGCGCGCGGCGACTTCATGCAGGCCGCGGAGAACCTCGATCTGCTCGCGCGGCAGGGACCGCAGGAGGCCAGAAACCTGATGCTCGAGGAGCAGGCCTGGATCAACTGCGGGCCGCTGGGAGAGGCGGACGCCGGAGCGCACCTGTGGGGCGAGGTGCTGGAGAGCGACTCACGAAATCTGCGAGGGTTGCTCGCGCTGCAACGCCTGGCGGCGCGTGATCGCGACGCCGGCGCGTTGAGCGCGCTCCTCGCGCGACAGGCAGATGTGGTCGGTGAGGTTCAGAGCGAGCCCCAGGAGCTACGCGACCAGCTCGAGCTCAGGGCCGGACTGCTGGCGGATGCTGCTGGTGATCCGGACGGGGGGGCAGCGGACCGCTTTCGCAGGGTGCTGGAGCGCGACGAGGGCAACATCGAGGCGCTCACCGCGCTGCTGGCGAGGAATGGGCTGCCGCCGGAAGAACGAGCAAACCTCACCTTGCGCCTGGCGCAGACCTGTCCCGATCGTGTCCGGGAGGAGATGCGGATCGAGCTGGCGGAGCTGCTGGAGATCAGCGGCAGGCCTGCGGAGGCTGCGGCCGAGCTGGTGGAGATTCTCCGACGCGATGGAGAGAACCTGCCGGCGCTGCTGGTGTTGCAGCGGCTGGCACAGTCGGCAGGGAACCGGGAGCTGGAGCTCCGGGTCTGGATCCGGACCGCCAATCGACTGTTCAACACGACGGCCAAGGCCGAGGCCTTCGCCCGCGCGGCCGAGCTGCTGAACGAGCTGCAGCGGCCGGGGGACGCCGCGATCATCTGGCGCCATGTGTTGGCGCTCCGCCCGCAGGACGACCAGTCGTTCCAGCAGCTGACGACGATCTACCGCCAGCAGCAGGACCAGGTGGGGCTGGAGCAGATCCTCGGCCACCGCATCAAGCACACCGCGCCCGACCAGCGGGGCACGCTGATCGGGCTGCACTTCGAACGCGCCGAGCTGCGGATGTCGATCGAGGACACCGCCGGTGCGGCCCGCGACATGGGCCAGGTCCTGAGGCACGATCCGCTGCATCTCGAGGCACTGCGTCAGCTGGCGCGGCTGTACGACGAGGACAACAACCCTCGCCGCGCGTTGCAGCTCTATACGCGATACCTCAAGGCCGCCGATGCCCGGTCGCTGAAGCGCCCGGCGGTGCTTCGAGTGGCTCAGCTGCTGCATCAGCTGCACCGCACATCCGACGCGGTGGATGTGTGCCGCAAGTTCCTCGACCTGTCACCGGGGGACGAAGATGTGCTGGACCTGCTGTCCGGGCTGTACCTCGAGGTCCACGACTTCCCGCGCGCGATCGAGATCCTGGAGCGGCTGGGCGAGCTGCCGGATCGCGAGGCTGACTGGAAGGCCGAGAACCTGCAGCGCATGGCCCGCGTCCAGTGGAAGGACCTGCAAGACGTTCGGGAAGCTCGCTCGACCCTGCTGCGTGCCCGGGAGGTGGACCCGAGCAACATCGAGGTCGTGGGTGACCTGCGCCAACTGGGGCAGCAGATGGGAATCGATGACGATCTGGATCGACTGCTGGAGCGTTCGAAGGACGACCTGCGGGAGGTCCTCGCCACCCGGCCGCTGGACGCGGAGCTGTATCGCAAGCTGATGCGGGTGGCCGAGTGGCACGAAGACACCTACACGCTGCTGGGGGCGATGGGCGTGCTGTGCTTCCTCGACGCAGCGCAGGAGCAGGATCGCGAGCTGTACCAGCGTCGGATGAAGCTGGTCCACTTCGAACCGCGGCGTCAGCCCGGCAGACAGACCTGGCGCGACGTGTTGATGGCGCGCGGCGCCCGAAGCGCCTTCGGCGAGATCTGGGCCGTGATCGCCGAGACCGTCACGACGATGTACCCGGCACCGGAGGTCGTGACCACCGACCCCGCGACCCTGAACGTCGGCCGATCGGACCGCATCGATCGCAAGGCCGGCGGTCCGGTGACCCGCGTCCTGGATCCCATCGCCGCCGTGTTTGGCCTGACTGACTTCGACATCTACGTCTCGTCCTCGTCGGAGGACATCATCGCGCCGGTGATCGGAGAGCGGGTCGCGCTGGTGCTGGGGCACAAGGTCGTGAGCTCGATGAGCGCGGCCCAGCGTTTTCGGCTGGGTCGAACCATCTCGCTGCTGCGCGACCGGGCGTTCGTGCTGCAGGTCCTGCCGCGCACCGACCTGGAGCGGCTAATCGCGGCGGCCGTGTTCCGTGTGGAGCCCACGGCCAGCCTGTCGCTGCCACGAAGCGAGGTGGAGCCCGAGGCCCAACGGCTGTACCGGGCCCTGCCGCGCAAGGCGCGCAAGGCGCTCCCGCTGGCCGTCACCCGGTTCATGCAGGAGGGCGGGGAGCTGGATGCATGGGTCGAGGGAGTGCTGACCACCGCCGACCGCTGTGGGCTGCTGGCGTGTGGCGACGTGATGGTCGCCATGGGGGAGTTGCAGTCCGGCGGGGCAGATGCGGCGGAGTCGAAGCCGGTCGGCCCCCAGGTGGCGAAGATGCTGCTCTACTCGGTCAGCACCGACTACCTCAACCTGCGCAAGGAACTGCAGGTTTGACCGCGGAGGGGACCATTGGCCAAAGGTGATCCGAAGGGCCCCAAGAAGCCTCAGTCTCCGATGGACTTCCTCCCGGAAGAGGACGAGTCGGCGTGGGCTGCCGCCATCGAGGAGTGGGACAGCTGCCTCGATCTGCCCCAGGATGCCCCGCCGGCGCTGGCCGGCTCCCCCGGCGACCCACAGCCGGAGCACGCGGGAGTCGACCCCCTGGTGCACTTCATCGAGGGTGGTGAGATGGAGATCCCCGAGGGGGAGGGGCAGGCGCTGGGTAGCTTGCTGGGCAGCAACGAGGGGGCCCCCGCCCGCCGTGCGCCGGCGCGCAGGGTGGACCCCAGGGGAGGCGAGGCCGAGCTGGGCATCTCCCCCGACGATGTGACCAACGCCGACGTGGAGGTGCTGGTCACCGGGCGCACGTGGGATGCGGTGGCCCGGGAGCCCGCGCGGGTCCACGAGGAGCCAACGCCGGTGCGGATGAGACCCCCCGATGCGGCCACGCGCTCCGCGGAGCCTCCGGCCGATGATCTCGATCTCGACAGTCTGATGCAGGGGCTGGACACGCTCGACGAACCGCGAGCCGCTCCCGCCGCCCCCGTCCGACCACCTCGGCCCCGGCGTTCGCCCGCGGTCGCCGCGCCACCTGTGCACCAGCCGCTTCCCCTGGAGGTGTTCGACGAGATCGTCCCGTTGCCACCCGAGGAGCCGTTGGGCGAGATTCTGGCCGGCGACATGCTGCCGCGGCCAGCGGAGCAGGACGCTCCACCGACGGGCGCAATTCCCCAGGATGTGGAGCAGACCGCACCGGAGCCTGAGCTCGCACCACCTCCCATTCCGCCGGCCCTGAACTCCATCGATCTCGATCATCTCGATATCCCCCGCCGAGCGGCGCCCATCGCCCCGCTGCCGACCTACTTCGAGCACCTGACCACGTTGCTCACCTTCGAATCTAACCTGTCCGACTCGGCGGCCCGCGCCGCCAGCATGGAGTACATGGCGGGTCGCGCGCTGGAGGCGTCTGGCGCCGCAGACGACGCCATCCAGCACTACCAGGAGGTGCTCAACCACCAGCCGGGCCACATGCCGGCACTGCGCGCTCTGCGCCGGTTGCACAACGACCGCACGGAGACCGACCGCGTGGCCGACGTGCTGGAGCAGATGTCCACCCGTGTGGGCGACAAGGAGCGCGCCGCGCTAGCGGCGACGCGTGCCGAGCTGCTGTGGAGCCGGAACGGTGACGACGACACGGCGCAATCCCTGCTGGACGCGATGCCCGTCACCGACCTGCGGCGAATGTTGATACAGCTGGATCTCAGCGCCGCGGTGGGCGACGACGAAGCGCTGGCCGGTCAGCTGGAGGCGCTGGCGGACCGGCTGGGGCAGGGGGAGGTTTGCTCCTCGCTGAGGGTCGAGCACGGCAGGGCGCTGGAGTCCAGCGGGCGCCCGGAGCTGGCCCGCGCGGCATACGAGCAAGCCGGCCCGGTGGGGGCCGCCCGGGAGGGACTGATTCGTACCGGCCTCCAGTTCGACGTCCCCGGCGCGGTCCAGAACCTGATCGCCTCGGCCGCGGAGCCCGGGCCGTTCGCCGCCCGACGGCTGCGTCGTACGGCGTCGCTGGCGATGGGTGCCGGCCTGGAGCAGGTGGACGTGTGTCAGCGTCTGCGCGACGCGGCGCAGATGGCGCCGGAGGATCCGCTCGTGCTGCGCGAGCTGGCCGAGAGCCTGCGTGTTCGCGCGGTGTCTGGGTCTGACTCCGGCGCTCCACAGGAGGCGGTCGACACGTTCTGCCGCCTGGCATCGGTGGTGCCCGAGGCGTCCCAGCGAGCCCTGGCGCTGCTGGACGCGGGAATGCTGGCCGAGCAGGTGCTGTCGGAGCCACAGCGGGCGATGGATCTGTTTCATCGCGCATCCGATGTCCTGCCGGACTCCCTCGCCACCGGGCTTCTCACCGGGCAGTTGAAGCTGACCGCCGAGGAGCCCGAGCTGCGGCTGGAAGCTCACCGTGAGCTGGCGGCTTCCAGTCGAGGGGGCTCGCGCTCGGCCCATCACCTCGCGGCCGGGCGTATTCTGCAGCAGGAGCTGGGACGCGACGAGGAGGCGCTGGGCGAGTATCTGGAGGCGCTGGAGCACGATCCGGCGAACCAGCTCGCGCTGTACACGCTGGAGGGGCTGTTCCTCGCCGCCGGACAGCCGGACCGTCTGGCGGCGATGTTGGATACGGCAGCCGCGGCGGTGGACAACCCCCCCGACGCCTCCGAGCTGCGGGCCAGAGCCGCGCTGTACTACGAAGGTCCGCTGGCCAACCCGGAGGCGGCCGCCTCGCGGTATCGCCAGATCATCGAGCAGGAGCCGGGGCGCATCGACGCTCGACTCGGGTTGCACCGGTCGTTGACGATCCTCCAGCGCTGGACCGACCTGATGGAGTCCATGGCCGAGGAGGCCACGAGCTGCACGGACGACGAGCGCTCGGCCTCGCTGTGGACGGCGCATGGAGACCTGCTGCTGATCCAGGACAGCGTGGAGGCGGCGGAGCAGAGCTACCGCAACGCGCTGGACCGCTGGCCCGGATCCTCCCCCGCCACGCTGGCGCTGATGCTGGTTCACGCCAGATCGGAGCGCTGGGCCGAGGTGGGGGAGCTCTGGTCGCAGGCGATGGATGCGTTGCCGCCGTCGAGCCCGCAGCGCAGGGCCTTGCTCATGCGCCTGGCGTCGCTTCAGGAGTTCGAGCTGAAGGACCCACAGTCCGCGGTGTTGACCTACGAGGCCGCGCTGGAGCCGCCCCTCACTGCGCCCGGCGCGGCCCAGGGACTGGTGCGAAGCCTGCGCCGGGCCGGTCTGACAGAGCGCCTGACCACGGAGCTGGATCGCGAGCTGGATCGGAGCACCGATCCTGCCACCCGCTTCGCGGTGCTGGTGGCGGCGGCCGAGCTGTCGCGCACCTCTGGCATCGACTGGAGCAACGCAGAATCCAGGCTCCGGCGCGCGCTGGAGCAGGTCCCGGATCACCCCATCGGGCGGCGCATGCTGGAGCAACTGTACCGCGATCACACCGCGTTCAAGCCGCTGGCCGACCTGTACATGTCCGAGCTCAAGCCGGACACGGTCTCGCTGCACCAGCGCGTGGCGCTGTACGAGAAGCTGGCGTGGCTCGACCTTCAGCAAGGGGATCAGCAGAGCGCCTGCCTGAGCCTGGAGTCCATCGTCGACCTGGACCCCGGCCACCTCGATGCCTTGCGCTTTCTGAGGCATACGCACCTGCGGGGCGAGCGGCACGACCGGCTGGCGCGGCTTTTGCGCCTGGAAGCCGAACAGGCCAGAGGCAGCGGCGACGCGGCCTCCCACTGGATCGAGCTGGGCCGTACGCTGGCGCTGCACCCGCACGGAAGCGACACCGAAACCGAAGACGACTCGCCGCCGATCTCGGAGTACGAGGCGTACCTCGGCGCGGCCGAGCGCGATCCCGGCTGCATCTTCGCCCTGAAGCGGCTGGTGGACGCGGCCCGGCTGGGGGGCACACAGGAACAGGTCGCCCGGCACTACGCGAGCCTGGGAGCCGCGGTGGACGACGACGTGGAGGCCGCGATCTACTTCACCCGCGCCGGGGAGCTGTCGGGAGATCGGGCGAGCTATCAGCTGGCGCTGGAGCGGGTGCCAGACTACCTGGGCGCAATCTACCGCCAGCGGGACGACGCCCTGCGCGCCGAGGACTGGGAGGCGGCGTATCGCGCGGCCGATGCCGAGTGCAGGGCCAGCCACCACCCGGAGCATCGGACCACCGCCGCGCTGGTGGCCGGTGAGATCGCGCAGAGCCACCTGGGGGATCGCGAACGTGCGGCGACGGCCTTCATGCAGGCGCTGGCCGACGCACCCGGAAACCGGATCGCGTTCTCGCAGCTGCGCCAGTTCCTCGAGGAGGAGCAGCGCTGGACCGACCTGGCGGAACTGCTCTCCAGTCGGGCCCAGGTGGAACGAACGAGACCCCGCCTGATCGAGCTGTATCGCGAGCTGGCCCAGCTGCACCGTGACCGCCTCGAGGACCGCGACCAGGCCAAGCAGGATCTGCGGATGCTGATCAAGCTCGACGGCGAGGATCGGCAAGCCCTCTCGGATCTGGCCGACATGCTGGAGGCCGACGGCGAGTGGCTGGAGACGACCAACGTCTTGATCCGGCTTGCGCGGCTGGAGCAGGAGACCGCCCCGCTGACCGACATCTTTCTCCGGCTGGGGCGCATCTATCATGACAAGGCGCCGGACACCAAGCGCGCCATCGTCAGCCTGCGCAAGGTGCTGGCGCTGGACCTGGAGAACCCGGAGGGGCTCGAACGACTGAGCCAGCTGTACATCAAGGAGATGGACTTCGAGCGTGCCCTGGCCATGGCGACCCAGCTCCTGGAGCGTCTGACCGACCGCGATCACCGGGTGCAGACACTGCTCCGCGTGGCGCGGATCCACGAGGACGGGCTGAAGGATCCACACCGGGCGGCCATCGCCTATCGGCAGGCCCTGGAGCTCGTCCCCACCGATCTGGACGCCATCGGCGAGGTCATCGGCTTCTTCGTACGACAGGGCGACCAGCGCAGCCTGATGATCCACCTCGATCATTCGGTGGCCACCATGCGAGGGTTGCTGCGGCACAACCCACTGGACGTCTTCAGCTTCCAGGCGCTGTTCCGCATCTTCGGCTGGCGCAAGTCTCCCGACGGCTGCTTCTGTGCGGCGCAGGTCCTCGACGCGCTGGGGCAGGTGAGCGGCGAGGAGCGCAAGTTTCTCGACGGACATGTGGCTGCGGTGGGATCCCCGGGTGCGGCGCTGGGGGATCCGACCATCGACGAGCTGCTGTTCGATCGCTCGATCCCCAGCGGCTTCCGCCAGGTGTTTCGCTTGCTGTCAGAGCCCTTCGTGCGCTACTTCCCCGGCGACATCAAGGGCCATGGCGCGACCCGTAGCGATCGAATCGCCGATGTGGATCATCCGGCGCGACGGATCGGAGACGTGCTGGCCCGGGACTACGGCGTGCAGAGCTACGAGCTCTACCTGCTCAAGTCGAAGCCCACGGCGCTGATCGTGGAGAACACTCCCGTGCCCTCGATCCTGGTGGGCAAGGCGCTGCTGCACGAGGCCACCGAGGCCGAGATCCAGTTCTTCATGGGACGCTCGCTGTGGCTCATCAGCCGCGCGATGATCCTGCCGGCATTCCTCCGCCGCGAGGAGATGGAGTTGCTGGTGGGTGGCATCGTGCGCCAGTACCAGCCCGAGTTCCAGCCCGCCGAGGCGGAGTTCAAGGCGCTGCAGGATGCGACGCGGAAGGTGGCCAAGGCCATCCCTCGCAAGCTGAAGCAGGAGCTGATGCCGTTCGCGCTGGAGTGTTCGGGAACGGCGGTGGATCTCAAGGGCCTGGGCGCCGCGGCCAATCGCGCCGGTTTGCTGACCTGCCGCTCGACCTACGGGGCCCTGGCGGTGCTGTGCCGGATGTCGGGCATGATGGGGCTCCCGTCGGATCACGCCGGGCGGCTGCGGGCGCTCGCCGATAACCCGGAGGCCGGCGAGTTGCTGCGGTTCACGGTCTCGGATGCCAACATCGAGCTCCGTCGCCAGATGCACATCGCCATCCAGTGACTCAAAACCTGGGACTGGTCACTCGATCTTCCACCGGTGTTTGGCAATTGCGTCTGTCAACTGCCTGGAAACATGGGCCCGGCGAGGTCGAAGAATCGGCACGGGAATTGCGGACTACTGCCATGGGACCTCTACGTTCACTATCCAGGAGGAGCATGCAGTCCCGTTGGCACACGGCTCATGTACTGGCACTGCTGGCCATCCTGGCCGGGTGTGGGAAGAACGGCCCTCCGGAGCTGCTTCCGCTGGCGCCGCAGACGGCCTACGTCGGCTCGCGGTTCGAGCTCACGATCAAGGCCTTTGACCCCGACGGCGACACCCTGGCCTTCTCCTGCTCCAGCCCGACGCTGGAGCTGAACAGTGACCGGGCGCGGCTGTACAACCTCGGGGGCGAGGCGGTGTTCTCCTGGACCCCCATCGCCAGCGAGGTCGGGAGCCACCAGATCGACTTCACCGCCGACGATGGGGAGGCCACCGACCAGGAGTCCATCGTGCTGGAGGTGAAGAGCTCCACCAATCCGGACACGGCACCCATCTTCCGCCAGCCGCTGGGCGAGGGGACGACCCTGGACCTGTCGGTGAGCAAGTGCATGCAGCTGGACGTGCTGGTGGAGGATCCCGACTCGACCAAGGTCGACGTCTCCCAGGATCCGATCATCACGGGGTCGAAGCTGGAGCACACGGGCCCGCTCCAGGCCCGGTTCAGCTGGTGTCCAACGCAGGCCCAGACGTCCCAGGCGATCTTCGTGCTGCGCCTGGTGGCGGATGATCACGACAACCCGATCGTGCGCAAGAACTTCACGATCCTCGTGCGTTCAGATCTGCCCCAGAACTGCCCTGGATCGGCCCCCGTGATCCAGCACACCGCGCCCCCGTCGCAGACCACGCAGGATCCGATCGGCCTCAGCGCGACGGTGGCCGATGACAAGGGGCTGAAGTCAGCCCCCGTGGTCTACGTGACCCAGACCAAGCCCGCCAACCCCGCCAAGCTGGACTATGCCACCATGGTCCAGGTGGCGATGACCGCGGCGTCCGGCACCACGTCGGGCTACCAGGCCACGCTGGCCAATCCCACCACGACGTTGAACCCCGGCGAATCGGCCACGCTGTACTACGTGATCGTGGCCGAGGACGACGACGACCCCAGCGGCTCCTGCGACCACCGGACGCAGCTGCCGGCCAGCGACCTGTTCCAGGTCAAGATCACGCGTCCCACCGGTTCATGTACCACGTCGGCCCAGTGCGCCACGGGGCAGATGTGCCAGAGCCTCGCCTGCGTCGCGGACACCTGCACGACTCAGGACACCAACGGGGACCAGCTGTTCTGGGAGCAGAGCACCTGCCCCGCGAGCCACATCTGTCCGGTCAACGGAAACGCCACCACCAGCCACTGCGCCCTGAGCTGTACCAGCGACGGCGACTGCCTGGCGCTCGGGACCGTGTGCAAGGTATTCGACACCAAGCCCGCCTGCGGCAAGGCGGGGAGCAAGGTGGTGGGTCGCGAGTGTGGCGATTTCACGGAGTGCGCGGGCAAGGCCATGTGTCTGCCGTGGCCCAAGGGCTACTGTTCCATCTCGGACTGTGACAGCTGGGGCGGCTACAGTGGTGCGTGCCCCACCGGGTCGGCCTGTATCCCCATCGCCGATTCGCGATTCAGCTCGAACAAACACTGGGTTTGCCTCCAACTGTGCAAGGACAACTCGAACTGTCGGACGGGGGACGGCTACGGGTGTCAGGCGGTAACCGATGACCAGGCCATCGCGCGCTATGTCTGCTCCAAGTAGGTGGGGTGGATGGGCCGCGGCGGCCTTCCTCCTGACCCACTGCGTCACATCTTCGGAGGAACAACCCGCGCAACCCCCGGCGGCGGTGGTGCTGAGCCAGGTCCAGCCCAAGGTGGTGATGGTGGGCACACGGATCTGGCTGCAGGGGAACAACCTCGGCACCTCCGCCAGCCACGTGCTTCACCTGTCCGGCTCCGCCCACGGGCCCATCGACTGGCAAGCCCCTGTCGCACCGTTGAACCCCCAGGAGGGTGAGGTGGTGGTGGATTCCGCGATGTTCGACCGGATGGGGGAAGGGGCGTTCCAGGGCGAAGCCTGGGTCGTCTCGAGCAACCCGGTGGGGGACACCGTGGGCCAGCATTTGCCCACGTCGCTCACCTTTTCGCGCCACCTGGACCCCACCCTGAAGGACGTGGGTGACGGCCTGGTGTACCTCAACTCCAAGGTCACCATCCTCGGCGACAGCTTTCTGCTGGGCGGGCTGGAAGGATCCAGCGTGGTCGAGCTCAAGGGGTGTTTTCTCCCGGAGACGACCACGGGCGACTGCGCCAAGGTGGGGCAGGTGGTCGACGCGCAGGCGCCGCTGACGCCGACGTCACTGACCGATCGGGGTCAGGCCGACTTCGAGTTCCTGGTGAACATCGCGGGCATCATCCCTGGCGCATTCGACGGGACGGTGTCCGTGATCAACGTGCACGCCGACAGCGTGAAACGCCAGAGCAAGCCTCTCGCCGTGAAGTTCCAGCTGGACCGAACGCGGATCCACCGAGTGGACCAGAAGTCCGTGTCGCTGGGGCAGTACCTGGACATTCGTGGCGCCGGGTTCGCCGGCGGGGACACGAGCAGCACCTCGATCCACTTCCAGGGGACGTTCGCACCGCAGGGAGGCACATCGAGACAGGTCACCTTCGACCTCGTCGCGGGCTACAAGAACGGCGGATGGATCCGACAGGTGGCCGAGGAGACCATCGGCCTTGGATCGGCGGTCAAGCTGCGCAGTGAACGAGGAACGCTGGCCGGAACATGGACCCCCACGGTGTACTGGAACAGCAGCAGCCAGCAGGGCATGCCGGTGACGCTCACGCTCCAGATCGCCCCGGTCAAGCAGGTGGTCTGGGTCCGCTTCATACCGGGCTGGCATGAGAGTCTGGCGCGGTTCGGGCTGCAGGCCGCCGACCCCGAGATCCGCAACCGCGTGATACAGGTGCTGCGGCGGGACTATGGGGGGACAAACATCGACTTTCGAGAAGATGAGCCACAGGACTTCAAGCTCTACGCGAGGGTCGACGTGGGCGGAAAGGACCCCAACGGGCTCGGACTGCTGGGGTACGACAACACCCCCGGCAAGGACGTGCTCAACAAGCGGCTGTACGACTGGCTGGGAGGGGTGAACGCCCTGACCCAGCAGGATGGCTATCCGGGGTATGGAGGCGTGTTTGTCGAGTCGATGCTGGGATTCTCCCAGCACCCACCCTCCGGTGTCTACAAGTCCCCCCTGGCCAGCGACGTGTTCGACGCGGTGTTCGACGCGTTCCGACCGGATCGCGGATCGGTGCTCACCTCCAGCGAGGCGCTGGTGACCGGACCGGCCGACACCCGCGGATGTCCAACCACCGACCGGGCGGGGCAGGGTGCGTGCGCGATCCGGATCCTGGGCAACATCGTCGGATCCACGACGTCCCACGAGCTGGGGCACTCACTTGGACTGGCCGATCCGTTTGGATCGTTGACCGAGTATCACAACCCGGGAGACAGACCGAACCGGCTGATGGAGGCTGGCCAGGGACGCCCGCTGGAAGAGCGAGCAGAGCTGTTCGGTCAGGGTCCGGCGGTCTTCTGCGACGACGAGTATGCCTACCTGAAGCAGATCCTGCCTTTGGATCCGCCCCAGGATCCCGCCGTGAATCGGCCCAGCTGCTACTAGCGGTTTTTTCACGCAGGTTTCACGCAGGCTGGTTCACGTGGTTCACGCAGGCGGTTGTGTCGCCCGCGCGGAGCTCAAAAAAAAAGGGTGAGCTCAACGCAGGGGCGGCCTGCCGCACGGCTCGTGACGCCGAGGCAGACTGTACGCCATTGGGCCGCTTAGCTTAGCGGCTCCGCACAGGCGACACAACCGCATCTGACCCGTGGAGATTCACTCGCGGGAGCCGCCAAGCCGGCTTCCATTGCACAGTCCACCCGAGCGTCTGTACCGGCGCGGCATGGGGGCCCCGACGTCGACCGCACCCGGTGTCTTTTGTGCGCTCCCGCGAGTGGATCGCCGCCATGGTTCAGGCGGCCCGAATCCCCCCCGGGCATTGAAAAAGCCGGTCCCCGTCGTTGGGGACCGGCAGCCAGGTCCACGTCGGGTGAGTGACGCCAAGCGCCGCCCTGTCGACGCATACAGCCATGGTTCAAATGTTCAATATCACCGCACGCATCGACTGTCCACACCAATTTTCCACCACTGCGGTTCTATTCAGCATTTCTATTATCTTGTCCTGCACATTGTGTTCCACATTGTTGCAACCTGGTTTCAGTATGTTACAGGCATCGCGATCCTCGAACTGGCTCGAATTTCGGTCACCCGGTGGCGGATCCAGCGGTCACCAACTCCCCGTGGACGTTGTGGTATGGTCCCACCCATGCGAACCCGACCCCGCTCCAGCATCGTCTTTGCCATCCTCGACCTGCTCTTTGCCCTGTTCTACATCGGGCTCTTCACCTGGTTCGTTCCCAGCCGGTCGTTTGGCTTCACCCTCCTCGTCTGGATCCTCGGTGGACTGTTCGCCGCGGGCGGCGTCGGTCTGCTGCTGGGATCATCTGCCGGGAGAAAGCTCGCCGCCGCAGCCTCGATCGTCGTGCTGGTTGCCTGCTTCACGTTCATCCTGTTGCTCGTCTCGTCGGCAGCCTATCTGCACGGGATCTACGACGGGATCGGGCAAGCCGGGGCAGCCATCGGGTTGCTCGCCGCCGCGCTCGCCATCGAGCTCATCGGCTTGCTTCCAGCGCTGCAGCTGGCCCACCTGTGGCGTCTGCGTCAAACGGTCCGACAGCAGGCGCGGGCCGAATCATGACCCGGGTTCGAGTGCTGGTCCTGGTGCTGGTGCTGCTCCCGGTGCTGTTGTACGTCGGTATTTGGAATCGATACCGTCTGCGTGACGATCCGATCCTCTCCCCGGGACAGGGGCAGCAGGCGATCAAGTTCCTGCGGGATACCCTCGAGGGGCAGAAGACCGGACCGCCGCCCCGTGCCGCCCTGGCTCATCCGACATGGATCACGCTGTTCCTCGACGGTGAGCTGCTGCTGCGCCACCGCGCCGTGGCGTCGGAGCTGTCACTCGCGCTGCAGGAGGCGGCGCGGGTCATGGGGCGGGACACGCATCTGCGGGGGCTGGCCCCTGCCGCACGCAGGCGGACCCGCATCAGGCTCGATCTCGCCACCGACCGCGGCCCCATCGTCACCGGCATCCCGCTGGCCTTCGCCAAGGGCGTGGTCCCCGGGCTCGACGGTCTGGCTCTCACGGTCGGGAAACAGACGGCCTACCTGCTGCCCGACGATCTGTACCGCAAGCAGCTGCTGGCGGGCCATCAGCCGTTCTTCTTCATGCACGAGTTTCGGACCGGTCTCGATCTCAAGCGCGTGGTGAACCTGCTGGCGGACGAGCTGAACGTGACCCGCGAGCAGTGGCGGCAGACCGATCGTGAGTTCTTCCGTTTCCGTGTCCAGTCCTTCGTCGACGATCCGCGGGCCGCGGATCGGGCGCTGCCGGTGGTCCGGTCGCGGGTGCCGGTGCAGCGCATCAACCGACGGGTGGTGCGCCAGGCGGTGACCCGGGCGGCAGACTACGTCCTGCGCCAGATCCAGCCCGACGGCAAGTTCCACTATCAGTACTACCCGCTGGAGAACCGCCACTCGGGGGGGGACTACAGCCTCCCGCGGCACGCCGGGACCACCTGGTTTCTGTCCCTGGCGTACCGCCAGCTGCGGCACCAGCGCTACCTCGACGGTGCGCGGCGGGCCATCGACTACCTCGGGGCGCACGCCGTCCCGCCCGCCTGCCGCTCGACGCCCTACGCCTGCGTCGGCAGTGACCACTTCACGGACCTCGGGTCGGAGGCGCTGGCTGTGGTGGCCATCGTGGAGTACCAGCAGGCCACACGGGACGCGCGCTTCGAACCGCTGGCCCG
>Ga0210044_10003770_pt1 | contig 21561 bp, 25 predicted proteins | sample CryGey13umfilter_2_FD_183959 | JGI IMG/M metagenome (GOLD analysis project Ga0210044, IMG submission 183959) | Groundwater microbial communities from aquifer in Utah, USA - Crystal Geyser 4/9/14 3 um filter (SPAdes) (version 2) | ecosystem: Environmental > Aquatic > Deep subsurface >... | reverse complement strand
TTAAAATATTTATCAAACATTTCCTGACGTTGAATGGGTGTCAGGCGAGCCCGTTTATGTATTGTCATATTACTTACACTTTATCCCGAAAGGGCTAAAAGTGTAAACAACGCTCGGGATTCTTACATTTAAGTATAGAATTTTAAGGAGAATTAGTCAAAAAAAAAGAAAGGCAAGGAGTTATTATACGGCTCCTTGCCTTTCAAATCATTTAGTCATCCAACGAACCATTGCTATAATTATTGCAAATATAACAATGGTTGATATTCCTGTTACAACCCACCCTCCGAAAGACGCTGGGTAGGTTAAAAAACCGACAAATTTCACCCGAATTTCATTTATGGGCGAAAACCATTCTGTCACCTCTTCAAAAATGGCGTACAGAATGATTAAATAGCCGGGAATCAATAGTCTCCTCATTTCTCCTCCAAAAATTTTCTATATCTATAATTAGTGTTTCTGTTTTTATTAACATAATTTAACATATTCGCAACATTTTGTCAAATCTTGCCAAAATTAATGATTCTGCCAATATGCCTCGGCTTCTTTTTCCAGCTTATCCAAACGGTCGTAATAATCAGGATACTCATTCAAATGCGCCAGGGTAATCTTGCCAGTCATTAGGCTGTCATCATTAGTCACATTGGTTTTGGCATCACGCGTGCCATGCTCCAATTCCACCCCCATGCCTCGCCGGAATTGTTCTACATCAAATTTTGACCAATCAATCCCCAATTGCTCCCCGATCAATTTTGCCTCCTCAACCGTGAACTGTTTTTTGTACGCCATATTTTTTAATTTAATTGTTAATGTCATCAGCTTTTATTTTAGCAATTTTTCCAAAAAATATCAATCTGTTCCCAATTTGTTCATCTTACTGTATAATACCAATATATTAAATAAACTTACCTCTCTTATGTCTCAAGAAGAAAAAAAATTATGCTGCGGCGCTCGCCGTTTCTTTTTATTCAAGTTGCTTGGCTTGTTTATTTTTCTTGTTATTATTATCTTGGCCGCCGTTATTTTTTTAAACAACTCTAAACAATCGGCTGATAATCAAAAAAACGGGGACAAAACCGCCCAAAACATTTCTCTCCCGACTGAAAAAGATATCTATTTAACTTTTTTGGATGAAATCTACGGCAAAATAAAAACCAATTACTGGAAAAAAATCACTGACGCCGAACTGACCAACCTCTATCGTCTGGCTCTGGAAAAAATAACTAACCAGCCGCAAACCCTGCTTTTAAATAATCAAACCGGCCTTGACGCCCTCTTAAAAAAAATTATGGCCGAGATGGATGACAGCCAGAAAAAAGAATTCGGTCTCAATCTGGCCACTCTTGTGCTGACTAATCTTGAACCTTTTGGCCGGGGCGGATTATTCAGCGAAAAACAAACCCAGGAGCTGGAAAATACCGTCCAGAATATTGATCCGGCTGTTGACCTCTATCAAGTGCTGGGCATCGGCCGAGAGGCGACTGAACAACAAATCACTGAAAATTACCAGCAAAAAAGCCAGCCCCTAAAGAATATCGCCGTTGATGAAAACAAAACCGCGGAAGAAAAACAAGCCGCCCAAGAAGAATTAACTCTGCTTGACCGGGCCTATACCACCCTTAAAGACCAGGTTAACCGCCAAACTTATAATCAAGCCGGCATTGAAACCAGCGTCATTTCTAAATTAATCTCGCCCGGCATCTTTTACATTCATCTCAAAAAAATGTCCCCCACCTCCTTTGACGAATTCCAACGCGCGGCCGATGCCATGGCAGACCAGCCAGCCAGTCTGAACACCCTGATTCTTGATTTGCGAGGCAACATCGGCGGTTCGGTTGATTTAATGCAATGGTTTTTAGGCCCCTTTATCGGCCCGGGGAATTTGGCTTATGAATTTTTTCACCAGGAAGAATATCAGCCGTTCAAAACCCAATTCGGCTGGCTGGCCAGCTTGGTGCGTTATAAAAAAGTTGTCATCTTAATTGACGCGCAGGTCCAATCTTCAGCTGAAGTCATGGCCGCCGCCCTGAAAAAATACAATGTCGGAGTGTTAATTGGCGGTAAAACCAAAGGCTGGGGCACAATTGAAAAAATCTTCCCCCTGGACAACCAGATTGACCCGGCCCAAAAATATTCTATGTTTCTAGCTCATAGCCTGACGCTCCGTGAGGACAATCAGCCGATTGAAAGCCGGGGCGTTGATCCGACTATTAACATCAATGATCCTGATTGGGACAAACAGCTGCTGGCTTACTTCAATTATCCCGAGTTGGTCAGCGCTGTTAAAAAAATCTGGAATGAAAAATAAATTTTGTTTTTCCATAATATCTACAAATAAAAAAACCGCTCAAAGGGCGGGGCAAAAAATTATATTTATAAAACATCTTAATTAATTCCTTAAAACTGGAGCCGTCTCCGAGGTTTGAACTCGGTACCTTCGCCTTACCATGGCGACGCTCTACCGATTGAGCTAAGACGGCCTAATCCAGCTGGATTAGAAATTGGAAATTGGAAATTGGAAATTTTTATAATATATCTATCTTATCCCGATATCCCTGAATTTTCATTTCATCTCTTGAAATGCCGGCAAGGGTATTAAACGCTTTTTGGGCCAATGGCTTATTTTTATTTATTATAGCCACTTCTAAAAGTTGGTCAAGTAACTTTTCATTTTGCGGCTCAATTTCAACAGCCAGTTCAAAATACTCTTCCGCCTTCTCCGGATAGCCTGTCCGCCTGTAGGCCACCCCCAATTTCTCATAGACCCAAGCCTGCCTATGCCCCAAATCAAGAACCTCTTGTCCCAGCTTCTTTAACTCATCCCATTTTTTTACCAGCTGATAGACATTAATTAGCTCCCGGTAACCGTCAAAAAAATTTTTATTAATCCTGACAATATACCGGTAGGCCTCTTCGGCTATTGCCCATTCCTTTCTTATCACATATATTTTACCCAACCCCATATAAGCGGTAATATTTTTCGGGTCACTTTGTAAAATTGCGATAAACTTATCTTCAGCCTGATCAAGCTGCCTTTTTTTCAAACACGTTTCTGCTTCAAAGAGATCATCATTCAACTTCTTCCCATCATCAACCTCAACTTCTTTATCTTTTTTTATTCTGCTTAATAAGCTTAATTTTTTAACGCCCCTGCCTAGCCTGTGCTCTAATTTTCGCCTGGGTATTTTAAATTTATTAAATAAATTTTTCAGCGCAATTAACCCGGCCTCAAAAAAATGAATGAGTCTTTTTTCCAGCCGCAATTCCAGTAATTTCTTTTTCACTTCCTGCTGTTTCTCCACTACCGTTTCCTTGATATTAATTTTACGCAGCTTGCCAATATTTTGCTTAAATATCAAAAAAATCACAGCCAGAGATATTATGATTATTGACGTTAAGATAATATACCACATAATTACTGAATTTTTTCTAAAATATCAATAAAACTTTTTACCTTCAGGCTCTCCGTGCCGACAATCACGCCCGTGGACAAATTGCCGATAATAAAATCATTAACATTGGCAGCATCCACGCTCCCGCCGTAAATAACAGTAAACTTATCAGCCAACTGTGGATCCAAATCAATGGCTGTATATAAAATAATCTGCACAATATGCTCCACGACATTATGCTCCACTGCCTGGCCGCTGCCCACCACCCAGACTGGCTCATAAGCTAAAACTAATTTTTGTCCGGGCCTAAGCTTAATGTCTTCCAGCGCCTTAGTCACCTGCTGGATAATTACCACATCGGTCTTATGCTCTTGAAACTCCTCAAAAGTTTCACCGACACAAATCACCGGCACCATATCGTTCTTAACAATTGCCTGCACTTTGCGATTAATGTCATCGTCGCTCTCACCCAATTTCCTGCGCTCGCTATGTCCGACCAAGACATATCCGCAGCCTAATTCCGCCAGCACTGCCGGTGAAATCTCGCCGGTATATGAACCGATGTCATGGTAAAAAACATCCTGCGCGCCAAGCTTAAAATTAGAATTTTTAATAATTTCTCCCACTGCCTGAAGAGACGCAAAATTCGGGCAAATAACAACTTCCAAATTATCATTACTCTTATATTGCCTGACCAACTGCTTAGCCAGATCAATACTCTGCTGATGATTCAGCTTCATCTTCCAATTAGCGATAACTAATTTTTTGGTTTTATTAAGCATATATTTTTAAACAATTTTTAAAATTCCTAAGGTTATCAAAGTTACTATCATGGCTGAAATTAAAACCCCTATACTTATCAACACAAATGCCTTTTTAGGTTTTATTCCAAACAGCCAAGCGGCCGCCACCCCAGCCCAGCAACCGGTTGTCGGTAATGGCACAGCCACAAACAAAACCAGAGCCACGTCTCCGTATCGGCTATATTTATTATAGAATTTTTTTCTGGTCCTTTCAAAGACCCAGTCAAAAATGAGCTTAAAAAACTTTGACTTTTCACTCAAATACTTTGATATTGGCCCAATTAAAATTACCAGAAGCGCTGTCGTTGCCAAATTGCCTACTAGCGACCAAAATATGGCCGAAGCCACAGACATTTGATAAACTTCTAAAGCTACCGGAATAGAAGCTCTAATCTCTGCTACTGGCAAAACCGCCCAAATCATTGTGGCTATTTCCGGTGGTAAATTTTGAAATAAAGGCATAAAGTTTTTTAGAATTTCAGGTATATGCAATTTTTTTGCTTCAACTGTTTGAGTCCCGCGGACGCGGGACGAGTTTTGAAGTGAAAAAATTGCATATACCTGAAATTCTCACTGCCATTCCCAATTATCAAAGACCCACTGGCTCAAAAATTTATTTTCCTGGAATCTCTGCTCTTTTGTTTTCGCCCCCAATATCACCACCACAATACCAGCTGGCGCAAATTCGCTTGTGACTAAATTGGCCAGGCAAAACCCGGCTTCATCAATATAGCCAGTTTTGCCTCCCTCTATATTAAGATAACTTTGTAATAATTTATTGGTATTTTTTACTTTATGGCTCTGACCAGCTATTGTTTTAAATTCATAACTTTCACTTAAAAGCGTTTCCCGAATCAGAGAATCGTTTAAAGCCGCCCGCAAGAGACGCGCCACATCTTCCGCTGTCGCCGAATTCCTGGCATCAACTCCTGTCGGCTCAAAAAAAACGCTGGCTTCCATGCCTAGCTCTTTGACCTTTTTATTCATCTGGGCTATAAATTCATCATAACTTAAAACCGTTGACCTGGCTAAAGCATCAGCCGCGTTGTTCGCAGAAGCAATTAATGATAATTTAAATAAATCCCGCAGATTCACCGCCTCGCCCGGTTTCAGAACAATTACTCCTCCATTGGCTTTATCATCTTGAGCAATGGTCGCATTCTCATTCCAATTAGGCCCCTGCGCGATAAAAACAATAGCTGTCAAAAGTTTAGTGATACTGGCAATCGGCCTTGGCTGATAGCCATTTTTCTGAAACAATACTTTGCCAGTTTTCATGTCTAAAACAAACGCCGCCTCTGCTTCCAATACCGGCTCAAAACTGCCAGTTATTTTTCTCTTAGGGTAATCATCATTTAAAGTACTGGCGCCTAAAACAATCCCGCTTAGAGGGAAGGCTAACTGACTGGCTATCATTAAGGATATTAATAAATTAAACATAATTCTAATGACTGGTTTCCGCCAACACTTCTGTCAGGCTCTCCGATTTAGACAGTTTATCATAATCTGGCAACTGCTCAACTTCGTTTATCCCCAAATGCTTCAATAACTTCAAAGTCACCTGATATCTGTTATTATCAATCACTTTATCCTCTTCAACTGAAATCAAATCCTTAATCAACAAATTCCTTAAAATCAAACTGCAATTAATACCTCTGATTGTTTCCAATTCCAATTTGGTTATCGGCCCGCGGTAAGCAATAATTGTTAAAGCTTCCAACTGCGGCTGGGTCAACTCGCTATAGATCTCTTCTTTGGCTAATCCCTCAACCACACTTTTATTTTTGGGATTGCTGACCAGTTGCACTTCACTGCCAGCGACTACAATATTTATGCCGCTCTCGCCACTATTATATTTATTTTTCAAATCTTCCAAAACCACTTCAACTTCAGCCTTGCCTGAATCACAAAGCCGCGCCAAATCTTTAAGCGCCAGCGGCTTACTGGCTACAAATAAGATTGATTCTATTTGGGATTTCAACATAAAAATTAACAGTTTACCCCATTATTAATAATTGGGGGTTAAAATTTTCTAACTTCTATTTCGCCAAAAACACTTACCTGCTCCAGAATAATTTCTCTTTGTTTGGCCAACTCAAGCAGTCCCAAAAAAGAAACTATTATTTCAGTCCTATTATTAATATTACCCGTCAGCTCACTAAAATTAAAACTCCTCTTTTCTTTTAAAAGGTTTTGAATTTGTTTAATTTTCTCTTTAATTGAAATAATCCGCTCCAGAGATTTTTTGGGCAATCTGGCAATATTGTCAAGCCCTTTAATAATCCCGACAAATACTTCTCTCAATTTAACCGCGCTTAAAGTCCGCCCTGGTTCAAACTTGACTAGTTTCTGGTAAACAGCCAGCGGCCGGCTATAAGCAAAATCATCACTTAAAAATTTTTCAGCCACCAGTTTGCTTGCCTCAACAAATTTCTGATACATTTTCAATTGTCTGGCCAAATCAATTGAATCTTCTTCCAGCTCCATCTCCAATTCAGGCAAAAGGGCTCTTGATTTGATATATAAAAGTTTGGCGGCAATTAATAAAAAATCGGCCAACATCTCCGGCTCTTTTTTCTCAATCGTTTCCAGATAACTGATGAACTGCTCGGCCACTGCTGAAAGAGACACTTGGGTTATGTCAAGCTCTTCCTGCTCAATCAACTGCAAAAGTAAATCAAGCGGCCCTTCAAAATTTTCTATTTTTATCTCCATTTAATTACTGGTTCTCAACTTTTTTCTTTTGCAAAAATACGGATAAGGCAGTCAAGATAACAGCCAGAAAAACTAAGATGATATAAATCGCCGCATTTTTATAGGCAGCCACTACATAGCTGCCAGTCTGGCCAATTAAGTGAAGCAGTACCCAGCTGGCACCAGCCATATAAGCCCAGGTCACCACATGCCAATTTTGATTTCTCTTTTTTAAATTCACCCAATAATACAGTAAAAACATTAATAAAAATATGGGCAGGACAAACGCCGCATGAAGCAGCAGTCTATACAATTGGTAATCTTCGGTTCTTTCTCTGGGATAATAAATTCTTGTGCTTGATAAACTTGATTTTTCCGTGACATAATATGGCCCAGCGCCATAATATCCCTGATTGCCATCCTGGCTAACAGTTTGCTCAATCACTGGGTTAGCCAGCCGATTCAAATCAAACATCACTCGCTCAAATAAAATAATTACCACGACTGCCAAAATAATAGTTAATATTACTCCTAAAACAGATATCTTATGCTTTGGCTTATCTGCTGGTGAAGCAATTTGCGTCGCTAAAACATTAGGCATATATTTTTAATTAATTATTAATTATTAATTATTATTAAAACTATTCTTTTCCTTCCTCATGCCACTCACTAATAAAATCACCAACAAGCCGATCATCATTAATCCGCCAACCAACATAATCACTATAAAGCCAGTAAACCCTTTTGATTCTGCACTCTCTGGCGCGTTAATAGTCGTATTGTCTCCCGCCTGCCGTAAATACAAATCGCTACTCATTTCCGCCCGCGTCATTAAGCGATACAGTTTGGTTAAAAAATATTTATCTTTCGCTGGTCGCAACCAGGCATTGCCGTTGTCGTCATAAGCTAAATTTTCCAGGCTATTCTTTTTAAGCCAGCCGGCATATTGCGTGGCAAACTGCGGCAACTCCTGTTTGTTATCAGTGATCACATAAAGCAAAATTCCCAGCGGCTGATTTTGATAATATCTGTCTGAACGGACATTGTTTTGATGCTCAACAGCTGAAATCTTTAAGGGGTAAACAATTTTACTCGCGGCAAACTCAAGTTTGAGCGGAATCGCATGCCCGCTATTCAGCTGATATTCAACATTAGCCGACGGATAATCATCAACAATTTTGATGGCGGTAAAATACCAGCCGCTTTGGATATAACTATCTAAAATATATTTGCTCGACTCCGGATACTCATAACCATTGTCTTTCAGCCACTGGCTCAAGGCATCAGCATCATTGGCCTCCAGCACCGCGATTTGATAATAATCAATTTGCTTGGTTTCTAAAACATAAACTCCCTTTTCGTCATAACCCACGGGGCTGACGCCCATCAAAGGCAGCGGCTGTGGATAATCATAAAGCGGCGTGGTCAGCTCTTGCAAGGAGGTAAACAACTCATCCGATGACTTGCTCACTTCAGGCCTTGACGGCGTGGGTACAATCCAGGCAAAATCCTCGGCATTGCCCTGAAAACTGACGGATAAAACCAACGTCTCCTGATTATTTTCATAAAAAATCACCGCCTGCTGCTCTGTCTCCCAGGCATATCTCTCCGGCCTGGGCACAATCATGCCATCAGCCAAAACAGCGGCTGGCGCTAAAAAACTGACTGCTAATAAAGCAAGCGCGATTCTTTTAATCATAAAAACTTTTTAATTTCTAATTTTTTTGAATTACGAAACTGTCATTTTGTGTATCCTCCCCTCCTCAGTTGAGTTTAAAAGATTGATTATCTTTTAAACGGATTAAGGGGAGGAGGTGTTAAAAATTCAACACCCCTCTGGCTCGCTAATCGCTCGCCACCTCCCCTCATCTGAAGGGAGGAGGAATAGAAGTTTTGCAATTCAAATTAATTATTTCTTTTTTAGTAAGGCGGATTACTTTTTCCCGCTTCGCCGGAGCGATAGCGAAGCGAGTGTTCTCTTAATTTTTTTAGGCGCTGAAAACTTTCCGGCAAAAGCATTTTCCAGCTGATAAAAATCATTGGCCAGCATCTTGACGCTCTGGATAAAACTATCTCCGGCAAAAACCGCTGTTTTATTTTTCAAAAAATCTTTATCAATGAAAACCGGCAGCTTATACATTGCCCCAAAAGCCGCTATCGCCCCGGGCTTGACTTTTAATTTGCTCTTCAATTCCTTTTCCTTGGGAATTATTACTTTGGCCACTTTATTATATATATCAAGTATAGATTTTTTTTTATCCGGTTTCTTGAGGCGCAACTCTTTATTTAATCGCACGGCCGCCTCACTCACCACTTTTTTCAACTTTTTTAAATCAATATTTTTATCCGCTCCGACAATCGCCAAAGCGTAAGGCTTCTCGCCATTAATAAACGGCTTGTTGAATTTAACCAGCAAGCTTTTGGCGATTTCGTTGAGCTTCAGCCTCATAGTTTGCGCCGCGTCATAGGCAGTATAAACCGTTTTATGCGCCACAACTTCGTGTTTAACCTTACTTTCACCTAAATATTTGAGTAATTTTTTAGAAAGCATATGGGTAAAATTTTAAATTAATAATTTTAAATTTTAAATCAATATTTAATTTTAAATGACTTAATTTTAAAACAAACTAATTAAATAATCTTTTAAAATAAAGCATTAAAAATTCATTTAAAATTTATAATTTAAAATTTAAAATTTTTTAATATGCTTTGGGATAAAAAATCACCGTCAAAGTGATTAAGATTAAATTCACCCCGAGCAAGACTAATATTTTAAATACGCCCGCTGCTGGATTTAAGACAATGGTTTCCGGTAAAAACAACAACGCGCTGAAAAAATCCCCAGATAATAATCAAGCGGCATCCAACCCCACCACTTTTTGTGCCACCAGACATTATCTTTATTAAACTTGTGCAGGGAAAATTTTGGATTTAAGATAAACCACAAAAAATCCCAAACCTGCGTAAACAAGACAAACATAGCTAAGAGCTCAAGTTCCTGCCAGATAGTCCAATGCCAATTCCAGATAAAAACCAGATGAAAGACTAATAACAAAAAAACCATTAAGGCCGTATGATAGCCGGTCAATTCTTTTTGCCCTGATATCTTCCTGAAAATTTTATCCAATCTGCTGCCAGCTTTTGGCTTCCAGGTCGGCAGTTTGCTTGCCCAGCCCTGATCGCCTTCAATTTGAATTTCCAAAATCGCCAAAAGAATAGCGATGGCAAAAAAATAAATAACTTTTATTAAAAATAATAAATTCATCTTTTTCTTTGTTCTTTGCCGGTTGTTTTTTGTTTTCTAAAAGGCAGTCTCACCTGCTCGCCTAATAATCTCTTGGCTGCTAATTGCCCCTTTTTAGTCAGCTTAATTTCCCTGATAAACCATTTATGCGGCGTTCTCACGCCATAGCCAATCAGCAGTTCCTTATTAATCAGCCGCTCCAAACTCTTGGTAATAATTTTAGCGACTAAATTCTCCCGCGGCTTGATTTTAAAGTTTACATAAAAATCACCAAGTTTTACCCGATTAATCCGATAGTCCTTGGCATTTAAACACTCTTGTAATATATATTTTTGTAAGGCAGATAGTCTCATAATTAACTGCCTCCTAATAATGGCATTATATCACAGCTAGCTAAAAATTAAAAACCGCACAGTTAGCGGTCTTGTATCAATCCATAAAATTTTATATTTTGGTTAATCCACTGCCCTAATCTTATACTATTTCGGGTAATAAGTCAAATTTTCCGCCTGTTTTAGGTCCCTATCTGCCAACTGGTCAAATATTTTTTCTGCTCCGAGGTTAAATAATCAATTTTCACCCCCATTGCTTTTAATTTCAATTTGGCAATATTTTTATCAATTTCTTGCGGCACATCATAAACTTTTTTCTCTAATTTTTTATAATTCTTAATCAGCCACTCGGCGGACAATGCCTGATTGCTAAAACTCATGTCCATCACGCTCGCCGGATGTCCTTCAGCCGCCGCCAAATTAATTAACCGCCCTTGAGCCAGTAAATATATTTTTTTATTATTCTTTAAAATATATTCGTCAACAAACGGCTTAACTTTTTTCTGGCTCTTAGCTAATTTGGCCAAAGCCTTAATATTTATCTCCACGTCAAAATGGCCGGAATTACAGACTATGGCTCCGCTGTTCATCTGCTTAAAATGCCGCTCGTCAATCACATTTATATCGCCTGTTAAAGTTACGAATAAATCACCGTAGCCGGCCGCCTCATTCATTGTCATCACCTGAAATCCATCCATGACTGCCTCAAGCGCCTTAAGCTCATCCACTTCAGTCACCACCACCTGCGCGCCCATGCCCCGCGCTTTAGCGGCAAATCCCCGGCCGCACCAACCATAGCCAGCCACGACTACTTTTTTACCAGCCAGCAAGACATCAGTCGCCCGAATAATCCCGTCAACCGTACTCTGTCCGGTGCCATAACGATTATCAAAAAAATGTTTGGTGGCCGCATCATTGACCGCGATAATCGGATATCGCAACTGGCCGCTCTTGGCCAATGCCCGCAGTCTAATTACCCCGGTGGTTGTTTCTTCCGTTCCACCCATAACCTTGGCCGCGTCTTTACTCCGCTGGGAATGCAGCAGCGACACCAGATCCGCCCCGTCATCCATGGTTATTTGCGGCTGAAAATCAATTGCCTGATTAAGGTGCCGATAATATGTTGTCTTGTCCTCGCCGTTAACGGCAAAAACTGACATGCCATAATCCTTAACCAAACTAGCGGCAACATCATCTTGGGTTGAAAGCGGATTTGACGCGCAGAGCGCCACGCTCGCCCCGCCAGCTTTTAAAGTCCGCGTTAGATTCGCCGTTTCTGCCGTCACATGCAAACAGGCCGCCATTCTCACGCCCATTAAAGGCTTTTCTTTCTCAAACCTCTGCCGAATCAACCTCAAAACCGGCATATCTTTATCTGCCCAAACAATGCGCTCTTTGCCCGCTTTGGCTAATTTTATGTTTTTAATGGCTGATTTGATGATTTTACTCATATAATTAAAGTTGCTGCCTGATTTTTTCCGCTATTTCCGCCTGCTCTTTTTTGCTGGCGTATTCTTTGCTCCCCCACATTTTATAGCCGTCATTTAAAAATCTGGGGATGACATGCCAATGGGCGTGAAATATAACCTGCCCGGCGGCTTTACCATTATTAATGCCCAGATTAATCCCATCCGCCCCGGTAGCTTCTTTGACGGCTAAAGCGACTTTTTTTGCCGCCACAATCAACTCCCGCAGAATCTCCTCCGGCGTTACCAATGAATTTTCATAATGCTCCTTAGTCACCACTAAAGTATGCCCTTTATTTACCGGGCTAATATCTAAGAATGCCATGATTTTATCATTCTCGTAAATTATTTCCGACGGTATTTCTTTATTCACAATTTTACAAAAAACACAAGACATAAAAATTAATTTTAAATTACAAATTTTAAATTTTAAATCAAATCTCAATTAATAAATTTTAAAATTAAAACATTTAAAATTCATTTAAAATTTATAATTTAAAATTTAAAATTATTCAGTACGCTAATATTGAAGTATAACATTTTGCTCTTCCGCGTCAAGCTCCCCATTGATCACCTTGGCTATATTAAATGTGCCATATTTTGGCGCTTCCATAAAGCCCTGCATGGCTGCTTCTGCCAGCCAGCCGGAATTAATCCAGTCTATCAACCACTCATTAGCATACTTTAAATTTTCCTGGTCAAGCCCGGCTCCCAAATTTTTCAGCCAGCGGCGATTAAATTTTTCCTGACTGCCTAAAGGCTCCGTAATGATAACCGGCAATCCCAAAGCGCAGTAAAAACAGAGCTCCGATGGTTTAGTCCAGAGAATATCCGTTGTGCGCATGAGCAAATTAAACTTGGCAAAATATTTTTCTCTCGCCGGTTCGTATAAAATAAAAATATTTTTGTTTAATTTTGTCTGTAAGCCTAATGCTTGAACACTGCTCTCAAAATATTTTTTCACATCCTGATGAATACCGGCCACTAAATTTATTCTTATCTCCGCCACTTCCAATTTTTTCTTCAGACTCTTTATCAGCGCTATGCCCATCTCTCTTTGCGCTCCGGCGCCGCCGACCGCGAAAGTAATGGTCAACGGCCGTAATGTTTTAGCCGGTATTTTAAACTTTACCTGCTCCTGAATTGTTTTGCTATACTTGGCAATATATTTATTATTAGGATCCAAATTTCTTAAACGATTAACCAAATCCTGGCGCAGTATATTTAAATTTTCTCTCCCGAGACACTCCCGCGGCAGCGGAAAACCAGTAAAATAAATATTTTCGCGGCTCACTCCATAGAGCTGTAAACGTTCATAGACTCTCAAATTGGGTACTAAATACTTAATTTTACTGGTAGTGGCATTCGGTGCTGCCCAAGCTCGGCTGACGTCAGCGTCACAAATTACTAAATATATCTCATGGCGATAACCAAATTCTTCAGCCATATAAGCAACGGTAAAAAAAGTCGTCAACATGGGTAAATTCTCCCGGTCTAATCTATCAATCAAGTCTTGGCCCCAGTGTTTCTTTTTAATCATGCTGATATTAACTTTGAGCTGTAAACTCTGATGAATCAAATTTCTTCTGGGATAGAAATCTTGGATTTTCTGCATCTGATCCATACCCCAAAACAACGCGTCTCCTAAGAGCGGCACGTGTTTGGCGCGCGAAATAAATTCATACGGCTTTCTGCCCTTATCCCAAATTTTTTTGTCAGCCAGTGGAATACCCTGGTAATTATTGGCCAAAGTCATCTTTCCCTGCCTGTCTAAAAACCGCAAGGGAAACGCCGCCCTTTGGTGGCCATAACCAAGATCCACTGCCACTAAACATACTTTGCGCATAAATTTAACCGCTAAAGCGGATTAATTTAAAATTTAAAATTTAAAATTTAAAATTTTTAAAGATTGTCTTTTAAATTCCTAATCTGCACGTCGCTCTCTAAAATATAATCCATAGGCGCTTTATCCGGCTCAACATTAATTTTTAAATTAATATGAACCAGCTTCACCTCCAATGGATTGGCCGGCGCAGTCAAAGCCACATCGCCTTCTTTGCCGGAATAATTGCCATCATAATAAGTAAACACCGGCTCATTAGCCTCATTTCTAACATATTGGGAAATCACCGTGGCCACTTCATTGCCCGGCAAATATTGCAATGGGCTGCCGCTGGCTTCTGTCACACCTTTGGTAAAATCAGAGCCGGCTAGATAATAACGGACGCGCTCTACGGCCACATCGCGATCATAATCGGCGTAAAAAATAAACTCAAAATCATCCGCGCTGACCAAAGCATAAGCGCCGGTATCTCCCGGCAATGCTTCTCGTGCCTCTTTGACCAATGTTTCCACGCCTCTTTGCGCTTCCGCGATGGCCGTTGTTTGCCCGAAACTGAAACTTTGCACGCTATAACTCTGTTTGATAAAAAGCCAAACCAAGATAATCACAAATAAAAATATGCCCAGAGTAACCAAAATCTCCATCAAAGATAAACCGGTTTGATTTTTATTATTTATTCGCATATAATATATTATATCATTAATATGCCATAATAAAAACTATCTAATATCTTTTAATATCTTAAATATCTCTATAATATCTCTATGCTTAAAAAAATCATTGCCATCTTTCTAATTACCAGCCATTTATTGCTTATCACTGGCAGCTGCAACGCTGATGCTGCTTTTAATCCAGATTTTATCATCGCTGATGCGGAATTGATTGACTATGACACGATGCATATGGACCAAATTCAAGATTTCTTAAAAAGTAAAAACAGCTACCTGGCCACTTATGTTGATCCTAATGTGCGCATCACTGCCAGCCAAGCCATCTATGACGCGGCCAATCTGCATAAAATAAATCCCAAATATATTTTAGTCCTCTTGCAAAAAGAGCAGAGCTTAATTGAAGACGGTTCCCCGGTGAGCGACCAACTAGACTGGGCGACCGGCTACGGTATTTGCGATAGCTGTAAAAAAACAGATGACAAAGTCCAAAAATACAAAGGCTTTACCAATCAAGTTGACTGGGGCGCCGGCGGCACCAGATTCTATTTTGATAATCCGAATAATTTCACTTTTCAAGTCGGACAAACTTACACCATTGACGACCAGAAAGTTAATATCTCTAATAACGCCACGCGGGCGCTCTATATTTACACCCCGCACATTCACGGCAATGAAAACTTTTTTAACATCTGGCAAAAATGGTTCTCGGCCGTTTATTTTGAAGGCTCACTGCTTCAAGACACCAAAGACGGCGGCATTTATCTTATCCGCGACGGTACAAAACATCCTTTTCTTTCCAAGTCTGCCTATCTTTCCCGTTATCCGTCATTTGAACGAGTCATACCAGCCAATCCGGCTGATTTAGATAAATACCCCACTGGCGCAGCCATTCAATATTCAAATTATTCACTGCTCCAAGTCCCGACTGGCGGCATTTATCTCTTAGACGATGACACTCTCCGACCAATTGTTTCCAAAGAAACTTTTCGGCTTTTAGGCTTTAACCCGGAAGAAATAATTTCAGTTAAAACCAATGATATTTTCTTTTACAAAATTGGCCAGCCGATTAGCGAATCAAGCGCTTATCCCACTGGCGCTCTTCTTCAAGATAAAACCAGCGGCGGAGTTTACTATGTCCAGGACGGGGCCAAATACCCGATTATCGCGCGCGAACTGATGAAACTCTATTACCCAAATAAAAAAATAACTCCCATCACTCCGGCTGAACTTAAAAATTATCCCACTAAGGAGCCAATCAAGCTCAAAGACGGGGAATTGGCTACCTCGCCTGATAACCCGGCCGTCTATGTCATTGCCAACGGCGAAAAACGCGCTTTTGCCACAACCGCGGCCTTTACCAAATTGGGCTATAAATGGGAAAATGTCATTAAAGTTCCAGCCAAAGTTTTAGACTTGCATAAAACTGGAGAAGTAATAGCAGAGATAAATTAAATGTTATTTTAAATTAGCTTAATTTAAGAATTAATGCTACATAGCATTCCATTTTATCTGTCAGAATTATTTTTTAAAAGACATAAATTTTTTTCCAGCGAAAAAATTTACTCTATAGTTCGCAAAATTCCGCCAAAGGCGGACCAAGCAATTTTGCTCACCAAAGCTTTTAAAAAATAATTCTGCCAGACAAAGTTAGTTTTAACATAATTATTACTAAAAACTCAAAATAATATTTATTCTATTGCCGTTCTGCGGTATTTTGCTGGTAATGCTGTAGCGAAATTTAAATCTGGCGTCTTTAATGTTATCTTTACTTAAGAGCAATCTCCTGGCTTCATATTCGGTTTTGCCTTTTAGTTCATCTTTGAGCGCTGACAGATCAAGCGGCAAAGAAATTTGGTTTCTAGCATGAATCTTCAATTTGGCCGTACCTTTGTTCACATCAAATTCAGCCACGGTCACCTCAAAAACATCCTGCGAGGTCTGGACTAATTTTTTATCGCCCGCTGTTTTCTCCATAATTTTTTTCAAAATATTCTCCCTGACTTTATCTTCATCCCAAGTCAACGCCTTGGCCTTGGTGGTGACTTTCATTTCAAAATTTTCTATCTCCTCCTCAAGCTCCACCGTTTTTTCCACGCTCTCCAAGCCGTATTCAACCATCTCCTCCCGCAGTTTCTGCCCGGCCAAAAGACCGGCTTCAATTTTCTTTTTTAACATCGGCTTCAATTCGGCCACAATTTTTTCCTGCGCGTTTTTTAAATCATCTGCCGACACCACTCTAATCACCTTGTTTGTTCCGCCCAAGAGTTTGTTTTTTACCTCGCCGTATATTTTATTCTGTTTGGAAAAAGGCAAATCAATAATGGTCAGCCTGCCCGGAGGGATATTGCCCTCTTCGCCCGCTTCAGCCGCGACAATGCTAGCCACAAGATTGCCATAAATAATATTGCCTTCAGCCGATACCTCGGCTTTGGGAATCTCAATATTATCTTTTAAATAGAACACTAGCCCGTCATCCGTCACCAGTTTGTTCTGTGTCGTCAACGGCTGTGCCAGGCCAGTTTGATTGAAAAATACAGCCTCGCCCGCGGCCTTTTCGCCCACATTCTTTTCGCCAGTAGTGGCAAATGTTTTTGACAAACTCTCTTCAACTTCAACTATCTCGCCCTGAAACTTATTATTCACCAGATCTTCCTTGGTTAGACCGGCATCAATTATCACCTCAAAATCATTCTCTACCGCTTCAGTTTTCGGCACGACTGTCACGTCAACTTCGGGAAAGACATAAATAAACAAAGCAGCCACAAAGGCAAAAAATAGGCACAGCAAGAAAACCCGCCAAATTTTACTTTTTTTTCTCTTTGGCCGCGCGCTATAATATTCTCCGCCGATAGATTTTTGATGATAATCGTAACGAGTCATAAACGTCATGTCTTATTGCAAAATTGCCTTGATCCGCCTGACACCGGCCGAACTCGCCTCTTCCTTAATAATTTTAAAATGCCCCAGCACTCCAGTCCGCGCCACATGCGGACCGCCGCAGATCTCGCGGCTGTAGTCACCGATGCTATAAACCTTGACCTGCTCGCCATATTTATCAGCGAACACTCCGATCGCCCCTTTTTTCTTGGCCTCGGCAACAGGCAGCTCAACAAAGTTAACCGGCAAATCATCATCAATCAGCTGATTGACAATTTTTTCTACCGCCGCTTTCTGTTCAGCGCTCATTTTTGCTCCGTGCGAAAAATCAAAACGCAAACGTTCATCCGTGATATTTGACCCCCGCTGAAAAACATGGTCGCCCAATACCTGCCTTAAGGCCGCATGCAACAGGTGCGTGGCTGTATGATATTTGATAGTCTGCTCTGTCTGCTCGCCCAGTCCGCCTTTAAATTTCCCGGCCGCGGCCGTGCGCGACAGCTCTTGATGTTTTTTAAACTCCTGATTAAATCCTGGCTCATCAACACTAAAACCTTTCTCATACGCCATCTCTTTTGTCAGCTCCAGAGGAAAACCATAAGTCTGAAACAAATTAAACGTTGCCAAACCACTTAGCTCCGTTGTGTGCTTTTGTGTTTTCCGCCCTCTCCCCGTTCCCCTCTCCCGCAAAACGGAAGAGGGGCTAGGGGTGAGGGATTGCACTTTTGTGTTTTCTGTACTTTTGTGAAATTCTTTTAACCCTGCCTGCAATGTCTTGGTAAATTTATCTTCCTCTGTTTTAAAATTAGCCAGCACAAATTCTTTGTTTTTAATCAACTCCGGATAAACATCCCCCATCGCCGACATCACCGCTTGCCCAATTTTATGGGTAAAATTATCCTGAATGCCAATCATTCGGCCGTGACGGATTGCCCGCCGGATTAATTTCCTGACCACATAACCTTGGTCAACATTTGACGGCGCAATGCCCAGATCATCGCCCATAATAAAAGTAGCGGCGCGCAGATGGTCGGCGATAATGCGCATTGATCTGACAAATTCGCCTTCATATTTTTTCCCGGCTAATTCTTCAATCTTCTCAACCAGGGGCTTGATTAATTCCTGATAATTATCCTGATAGCCATTTAACACTGAAACAGTTCTCTCCACGCCCATGCCCGTATCAACATTTTTCTGGGCGAGCGGTTCAAATTTTCCGCTGGCTGTTTTGTTGTATTCCATAAAAACATCATTCCAAATCTCCACATATTTGCCGCAGCTGCAAGCAGGCTGGCAATCGGGCCCGCAAGCTGGTTTGGCTGTGACATAAAACATTTCTGAATCCGGCCCGCACGGCCCGGCCGCTCCGGCCGGTCCCCACCAGTTTTCTTTTTTGCCATATTTAAAAATCTTTGCCTCGGGTATGCCCAAACCCTGCCAGATGTTAAACGCCTCGCGATCAAACGGCGCGCTTGCCCCCCGTAGCTTGAGCGAAGGGGGGTCTCCGGCAAAAACAGTCACTGCTAATTTCTCCACCGGTATTCCCAGCCACTTCTTAGAAGTTAAAAATTCATAACTCCATTCAAGCGCCTCTTTTTTACCATAATCGCCCAAAGACCAATTGCCCAGCATTTCAAAAAAAGTCAGATGCCATTGGTCGCCCACGCAATCAATATCCCCTGTCCTGACGCATTTCTGAAAATTTACCAGCCGTTGGCCAGCCGGATGTTTTTCACCCATCAGAAAAGGCACCAACGGGTGCATGCCGGCCGTAGTAAAAAGCACGCTGGGGTCATTTTCCGGCACCAAACTCGCGCTCGGAATAACCGCGTGCCCTTTTTCAGCAAAAAATTCTAAATATTTTTTCCGTAATTGTTCAGAAGTCATATTGTCTTTATTTTACCAAAACCACCAAAAAAATCAATTTATGACATTTAATAAGATAAAAATTGACATGAGATAAATTTAACTATATAATTACTACAGAAAAACTAATAATAATTATATGAATACATCCAGTGTTAAAATACAAACTAATAACCCTCATGTTGTTAATTCCATTCTTGATGAATTACGGCTGTTGCGAACAGAAGTAATGATGCTTTTCCCGCAGGAAAATATTGAAGATTATGCTCATCCCAAAAAGATTAAGAAATCTTATCAAAAAGCTAAAGACAAATATTGATTAAATTAAATTTATGAAATACTACACTTTTCGAACTATTATTGAACCCGATGAAAATAACACTTATCACGGTTGGGTGCCAGCCTTAAAAGGCTGTCATACTTTTGGCGATTCCATTGAAGAAACAAAGAAAAATTTGAAAGAAGCCATAGAAGTATACGTGGAAAGTTTGGAAATTGATGGCGAACCCATACCGCAAGAACAGGGGTTGGAATCGTTTGAAACCATTGCTCTCGCAACGCCAGTTTCTCAAGAGTCTTATGTCTAAACTGCCAGTGATAAAACCAAAAGAATTAATTAAAATTTTAAAGAATTTTGGTTTTGTTGAACACAGACAAAAAGGTTCGCATTTAATTCTAAAACGTTCTGATGGCCAGCGAGCTGTTATTCCAATTCATCAAGGCCGTGATATTCCAACAGGCACATTAAGATCTATTCTGAACGATGCAGATATTCCGGTTGATGAACTAATTAAATATTTATAAACTTTAGATTTGATTATCTAAAACCAGCAAAAAAATTCTCTTTTGGAGAATTTTTTTATTTGTACCCATTTGTATTAATTTGTATTATACAAATAAAAAAGAGCGGGGTGATTTTATCACTTCCCGCTCAACACGATTTAGTAGCCGCCAAAGTACGCAGCGGCCACAGCCATTGTTATGACCGTAGCAACCGCCACCCCTTTATTTCATCAACACCATCTTGCGAACGGAGACATAGCTACCGGCCTCAAGGCGGTAGATGTAAGTCCCCGTTGATAACTGGCGTCCCAGCTCATCCCTGCCGTCCCAGGTCGCCGCATACGAACCCGCCGGCTGGTTCATATCCACCAGCGTCCGCACTTTCTGACCCAGCACGTTATAAACCGCCAGACTCACCCAGCCGTCCTTCGGCAAATCATAATTGATCGCAGTTGCCGGATTGAACGGGTTCGGGTAGTTCTGGTTCAAGGCATAAGCCGTGGGCAGATTGGCGCCCGGACGCTCGGTCACGCCGGTAATTACTCCACCATAGTGGAGTTCTACCGTGTTAGACCACCGGGTACTTACGGACCACGGCCATTCTCCTCCACACACCCCGAAAAATTCAACGGCGTGGAGCTTAAACGGGGTAAGCTCCATCCCCCACCGACAACCAACCACTTTCCGGTGGTTAATTGAGGGGTAGTGGGGGAAAAAACAGTCCCAGCTGTCAAAAAAATGGACAGTCCAAATATTCCCCCATTCACCCCCGATATCATCCCACCGGAGAATAATGCTGTCATTCTCCACCGCAATGGTGAGTTGCGGCGCCGGTGTTAAAAACCCGGCAGTGAAATTCTGGTGACCGGACCATTCAGTCCAGGTTGAATCACCACCCCTCATCCCCCGAATTTTAAAATAGATAGGGAAATTCGCCACCATTTCGGTGACGATGGGGAGAGTGAACATCATCTCCCTCCCCAGCCCCAGAGTTAGCTCTCTACACACCACTGGCAACACGGAGTGCCAAGTGGTGTCAATCAACGCCTGGGTCATCAACTCCCAGGCTATTCCTCCCCCTAGAATACAATCAGCCCAATAAAGACTGACTGAATCCCCGGTTTCATTTACTACCGGGGCAATTAACTCCACCTCTGGTCGGGCCTGCGCAAATATCGACCCCACCGCGGCCATTGCCATCAAAACGACCATAAAAAATAAAAACTTTTTCATGCTAAGGTTCTCCTTTTTTATCGTTTTTATCGTTAATTTTTCCCAACCTCATTAACCTCCTTTTGATTGGGGGGTTTGATTTATATTGAATTGAAAAAAACAATCTTTATTTTGTCCGGACTTCATTTATCTTTTTGCCCGGCAAAGATAGAAAGTTATGGCTCAAATGCCTGTTTGCTTTAACTTCCTGTCTTTGCTGAGTAATATTCTCTTGCTTATTGCTTATTGCTTATTGCTTTAATGTTCTTTCTTTTTCTTCCATAATTATAGCATACTTCAAGATAAAAGTCAATAGTTTTTCTTCTTTCTGTTTAATATTAGCCAAAATTAATTCTTTATTTATCCTAAAAAATTTTC
>Ga0210044_10003769_pt1 | contig 21567 bp, 18 predicted proteins | sample CryGey13umfilter_2_FD_183959 | JGI IMG/M metagenome (GOLD analysis project Ga0210044, IMG submission 183959) | Groundwater microbial communities from aquifer in Utah, USA - Crystal Geyser 4/9/14 3 um filter (SPAdes) (version 2) | ecosystem: Environmental > Aquatic > Deep subsurface >... | reverse complement strand
TTATAACCAGACCGTGTTTGAGTTGAAAGCGATTCCTTCGCAACAACAGCCTGTTGACGGCCACGAACAACAAAAGGAGCCGCTTTCGTTCGGCGGCGGCGGCAGATACGATTATTTAATGAAAATGCTTGGCGGGCCGGATACGGCCGCGGTTGGATTCGCGTTGGGCATTGACCGCATGGTGGAGCTTGCCAAACAAGAGCAGGTAAAAACGAAAAAACAAAATCCGCGCGTATATGTTATTCAAATGGGCGATATTGCGCGGACCAAAGCGTTGCAGGTGCTGGATATGTTGCGCGCGCAAGGAATTTTTGCTGGATTTGATTTATGCCGTGACAGCATCAAGGCCCAATTCCGTTCTGCTGACCGCCTCGGTGTACGCTATGCGCTGATTATCGGCCAAAAAGAAGTGGTTGACCATGAAGTGTTGATTCGTGATATGGAAACCGGTATTCAGGAAAGCATTCCTGAAGAAAAAATGATTGAGGCGCTCAAAGAGCGATTGCGCCTCGCGAGAAAAGATAAAATAAATCATACGTTCTATGGCGTACCATCCTGATTGTTTATTATGTAAGATTATTGCCAATAAAGAACCCGGGAAAAAAGTTTGGGAAAACGAGGCATTTGTCGCTATTGAAAACAAATATCCCAAGGCGCCTATCCATGTGTTGGTGATGCCCAAGGACCACATTGAAAAAAGCGATACCATGTACGGCGCCACTCCTGCTTTTTGGAATGATTTTATGGCAGCTATCGCTGCGGTGATTGCGCACTATGGGCTTGATAAAACCGGATATAAATTCGTAAACAACGGCGCCGGGTACAATCATTTTACGCACGAACATATGCATGTGTTGGGCGGCAGCGAAGAAGAACCGTCAGGCGTGACATAAATTCGTTCTGTAAGAATGCAAACGTTAGGCATAAGTCATATTACTCTTACGGTAAAAGATATTCAAAAAGAATGTCAGTTTTATTCCGTTCTTTTTAGTTTAGTGCGCGCTTTGAAATAACCGAAGATACATTCTTAAAGGGCGTTTTTAAATTTCACCTGCGTTCAATCGGTATTCCTGTTTCATTTCGTGAACCCCGCACCACGGGTTTACACCCGTGGCTTCCTGTGGTGCGGGGTGAATATACAGAAACCGATCGGGATGCAGTTTTTGATTATAAACAAATAGGGCTTGATCATTTTGCCATTCAAATTCCCGATGAAAAAGAACTTGAGATGATACATGGGAAAATTGTGAAGGCGTGGAAGGCAGTGGACCAGAATGTTTTAAACGGAAAAACCAAAGGGATTGAGGTGTGTCAGTATACGGGAAGAAAATACATTTGTTTTTACGACCCGAGCGGGATTCCCGTTGAGTTCTATATACCCCGTAGTGAATTTTCGACTTAATTATTAACATTTATTCTAGCTAAGTTATTGACTTTTAGTATATGAGCAATTTCTTTACACAATACCATATTTTCTCTTGTCGCTTTGCGACTAGTTAAAAATCTACTACAGGGTATAGGAAATTAAAGCATGGATATTGCGTAATTTTGTCTTATACGCTATACTCATTACACACGATTAATGCTCCAAAACAAATAGAGTTATGGCTGTTATAGTTCGAAGAAAGAACAACGAACCGTTATCAAGCTTTTTGTATCGGGCGACCAAGCGGATTCAGAAATCAGGCGTTCTTTTGCAAGCGCGCAAAAACAGGTTTTACAAAGGCAATACGTCAAAAGATAAGCGGTGGCGCGCGGCGATGCAGCGTTTGGAAATGGAACAGGAAATACACAAATTTTTAAAACAAGGATATGCTTTGAATGAAGCGGTTGTCCGCGCGCGCAAGATGATGAAAGGCATTACCAAAAAATAAAGAGTCATCGCGAATACCACGAATAGGGCAGGTAATAACGCGAATTGACTTGTTGAGGTGGTAACAGTATTCGCATTATTTTTTATACCATTAGCATTATTAGTGACTTCTTTGTTTGAAAATATTATTCGCATTATTTTTATACCATTAGCATTATTAGCGATTACTTTGTTTGAAAATATTATTCGCATTATTTTTTTTCATATTATTTATTAGCATTATTAGCGATTACTTTGTTTGAAAATATTATTCGCATTATTTTTATACCATTAGCATTATTAGCGATTACTTTGTTTGAAAATATTATTCGCATTATTTTTATACCATTAGCATTATTAGCGATTACTTTGTTTGAAAATATTATTCGCATTATTTTTATACCATTAGCATTATTAGCGATTACTTTGTTTGAAAATATTATTCGCATTATTTTTATACCATTAGCATTATTAGCGATTACTCAAACTCGATATGGCGTTATACGACACGATTAGACAGGATATGACGAATGCCTTGAAACAAAAGGACGAGTTTCGTTTGGGCGTATTGCGTATGCTTGTTGCGGCATTGCAAAATCAGGAAATTGAAAAACATGCGAAACTGGTCAAATCGGGGAAAGAACCCGAACCCTTAAACGATGAAGAGGTTATGGCTGTGATTGACCGCGAAACAAAAAAACGCAAAGAAGTCGCTATGGGATACGAACAAGCGGGAAGACCTGACGCCAGCAGCCAAGAGTTTGCGGAAGCAAAGATTTTGCAAATGTATTTGCCTGAGCGCATGCATGGCGATGAACTTCGTTTTGCGGTGAAGGCGTTGTACGAATCAGTTCCGGAGACAGACCGATTGCAATTCGGCAAAGTGATGCAAAAAATTTCCGAGAACCTTCGGGGTAAAGCTGATATGAGCGAAGTGTCTGTTGTGCTCCGCGAATTGATGCAGGCGCGATAAATGCTGGAAATTATCAATACAACGAAATTTCGGGTTCCCGTTTCACGCATACAGCGCGATATGGGAATCCTTTTTTCGTTATTGCATATTCCTGCAATGTCCACGTGCGAGGTGATTGTGGTTGGGTCTCGGCGCATGCGTGCAATCAATGCGGCGTATGGATTTAAACGCTATTCAACCACGGTATTGAGCTTTTCAGTTCCAAAAAGGTTTGTAACCGGCCCTCATAGGCATCTGGGCGAAATATACGTGTGTGTTTCAGACATGAAAAAACAGGGGTTGACATTCAACCCGCGCCCCGCAAGGCCCAGTGCGTCAGTATGGGGTGCGGGGTACGCTGTGCACAAGTCGCGCGTTGGTTTTTATCCTGTTTTGATATACTATATACTACATGGGTTGCTCCATTTGATCGGGTACGACCACGAAGGTTCGGAAGTGCGGCGAAAACGCATGGAGAAAAAAGAGCAATCGTTGTGGCATAAATTATGTGGCGCATAAATCATTAATCATTATGAGCACAAAAACGCTATTTGCACTTGACATTGGAAGTTCAACGCTGAAAGGCATTATCGCCGAAGTGAATGTGAAAAAAGGTTCGGTTGCGATTTGCGCAAGCGCTCAAGTAAAATCATCTGGCATTCGGCGCGGAATCATTTTTGACATTGAAGATGCCGCCCGCGCGGTAAGCGAGCTTATCAATGAATTGGAAACGACGTATAAACATGAAATCACCGAGGCGCATGTGTTGGTTGGCGGTCCATATTTGGAAACGCGATTTGCCAAAGGAAATATTATCGTATCGCGTCCGGACGAACAAATAGGACAAGAAGATATTGACCGTATGTATGATACGGTGCAGGCGCTGCCGTCTCCGCAGAATCGGACGGTTTTGCATGTTATTCCGCAGAATTTTGTGATTGATGAGGTTGACCGTGTGAAAAACCCCATTGATATGCAAGGCAGCCGGTTGAGTTTGGAAGCTACGGTTATTGATATTTTCAATCAAGCGCTCATTAGTTTGCATAAAGTTTTAAATATTGTCGGGTTGCGGTCTGTTCAGACCGTTGCGCATCCGCTCGCAACCGCAAAGGCGCTTCTGCCCAAGCGGGACCGCGAGCAAGGCGTGTGCGCGATTGATTTCGGAGCAGAAACAACATCACTTACCGTTTTTGAAGATGATGAATTAAAACACATTGTCGTGATTCCGTTAGGGTCGCAAAATATCACCAACGACATTGCCAATGCGCTTCGTATTCATTTTGACAGCGCGGAGCGCATCAAGGTCGGGTTTGGGTCTGCGCTTGCGGCTAAAGTGAGCAAGAAAGATATGATTGAATTGTCGCAATTCATTGAAGGAGAGAAAGAAGCGGTTTCGAAAAAATATATTGCGGACATTATTGATGCGCGGCTTTCTGAAATTTTGGGGTTTGTGAATGATGAGTTAAAAAAACTCGGCAGAGCGGGCAAACTCCCGGCTGGAGTTGTTGTGTACGGCGGCGGAGCCGAACTTCCGTATATGAAGAATATTGTCAAACGAGAACTGAAAATGTCCGTGCGCCGGGCTGATATGAATCATTACAATCGGCTGTTTCCTGAAGAAATTCCGCCTGCGCTGTACGGCGTGTATAGCATGGTAGTATGGTACTTTGACTCTGTTGTTGGCGAACAGCGTCAGATGTATCAAAAAGGGCCAATAGGATTTGTGAAAAGAATCATTGAAAACTTCCTTCCATGAAGAAAAAAAACAAAATGAAGTCCTCCGTGCGCGGAATCCCGCGCCAGAAGACCATTCATCTACGGGTAAACCAGCAGTCTCCTCGCGCGTGGACAAAATCCTTGCAGCGGGAAACGCAAAACAAAGCGTCAAAGAAGCGGGAAAAACATGCTGCAAAACAAATACATGAATTGTTGGTTTCCCGTCAGCAGGAACAGCTAAACGTTTTTTTGCCCAAAATAAGAATTGTCGGCATAGGCGGCGCGGGTGGAAACGCATTGACGCGCATGGAAGGGATTATGAAAGGTATTGAAACAATTGCGTTCAATACCGATGCGCAGGATTTGAAAATGTGCCGCGCTTCAAAAAAGGTTCAGATTGGAAAACACCTGACGCATGGTCGTGGGGCGGGCATGAACCCCGAAATTGGCAGGCAAGCTGCCGAAGAAAATAAAGAAGAAATCGCAAAAACCCTTGAGGGTTCGGAATTGGTTTTTTTGACATGCGGATTAGGCGGAGGAACAGGGTCTGGCGCCGCGCCGGTGGTTGCCCAAATTGCGCGCAGTCAAGGGTCTTTGTGCGTGGCAATCGTGACTATGCCGTTTTCGTTTGAGGGTACGCAACGTTACGCCATTGCCTCTCGCGCGTGGGCTATGCTTCGCGACTGCGTTGACGCGTTGATTACGGTTTCCAATGACCGTGTGTTCAATGTTATTTCACAGGATACATCTTTGAAAAAAGCATTTTGGCATATTGATGAAATTTTGCGCGAAGGCGTGCAAGCGGTATACGATATTATTATGAAACCCGGGCTCATCAATGTTGATTTTTCAGATGTAAAAACTATTATGCAAAATTCTGGTCCTGCGCTTTTGGGCATCGGTATGGCAAAAGGAAAAGACCGCGCGCACGACGCGGCAAATCGTGCGATTGGGTCGCCGCTGCTGGACATGACTATGGAGAACGCGCATCATGTGCTATTGAATATTTCTAGCCGCGAAGGCCTCACAATGTTAGAAGTTCAACAAGCTGCGCAAACGATTACTGCGTCCATCGCGCAAGACGCGCGCGTCATTTTCGGAGCGACATTTGACCATAGATTGGGTAAAGGCGATATGAAAATCACAGTGATTGCAACCGGATTTGGCGAGGACAGCGGGTCTGTTGCGTCGCGCGCGCTGCCATTGGGATACGAACAAAAACACATTGCGGAAATATCAACAGAGGAATCGCAATCGCACAAAGATATGTTGAGCGAAAAGATGAAGCAGTTTGAAGGTTTGGAAGAGCCGGCATTTTTGCGAAGAAAAAAACCCAGCGAAGCTCAACGGGCTGATTGAATGCCGCATAAGGTATTCCACGTTGGCATTCGTGGCATTGCGCATTTTGGATTTCAAGAGCTGAAACCCCGTTACTGTCCCGCAACGCGGGTCTGGTACTGGGGCGGTTTTATCTTGTTATGCGGACTAAAAACGGGCGTACGCCCGTTTTTTTTGATTTTGGTGCGTTGTGTTTTGACAATGTTTTGAAAATAATGTCTGATTTTTTGTTGTGTTGCCGATGTGTTGACTTGGTGTAATTTGTATGATGCCGTAAATCGGCAAAACCCGTATGGGACGGTTAGTTTTTATCCACTGTTTTTTGTTGCGCGAGTGATACAATCCAGCCATAAATTTAATCAAGATTCATAGGATTATGTATCAGCAAAACGCCGTAACCAAAATTCGCAAACGAGATGGGTCAATCGAAGATTTTGATTTGGACAAAATTGTTCAAGTTGTTTATAAAGCGTTATTGTCAACCAAGGAAGGAACAGAAGCGGATGCTCATCGCGTTGCGGATAGCGTGTTAAATGATTTACTGGCTATAGCAAAGGATCAAAAAGATTTTTTACCGACCGTAGAAGGCATTCAGAATTTGGTAGAGAAAAACCTCATGCTTCATAAATTGCCGGAGACCGCAAAGGCGTACATATTGTATCGTCAACAACATACTGATTTACGGAAAAGGGGTTGGGTGTGCCGGACGACGTGAGAAAGAAATTCAATGAAAGCAAGAAATATTTTAAAAACCCTTTGTCTGAATTGGTATATTACAAATCATACGCGCGTTGGGTTGAAAAAGAGGGACGCAGAGAAACATGGCCAGAGACAGTTGACCGGTTTATGGTTTTTATGAAAAATAAGATGAAGAAAAGATTGACTGATGTAGAATATGAAAAAATCCACCTGATGATTCTTGAGCAAGATATTATTCCTTCAATGCGCTTGATTTGGGCAGCCGGAGATGCGGCCAAGAAAACCAATGTGGCTGCTTATAATTGTTCTTTTGTTGCTCCTTCTTGCTGGAGGGATTTTGGTGAAATGGCATATATTTTGATGTGCGGCGCCGGAGTTGGCGTTTCGGTGGAGAGTCACGTGGTGCAAGGGTTACCGCAAATAGCAAAACAATCTGGTAAGAAATTGAAAACGCATGTCGTTGCGGACAGTAAGGAGGGATGGGCAAATGCAATTACGCTTGGGCTTTCAGCATGGGCTTCGGGTAAAGATATTGACTTTGATTATTCAAAAGTCCGTCCAGCAGGAGCGCGGTTAAAGACTATGGGTGGCAGAGCTTCTGGCCCAGAACCATTGAAGAGTTTGCTCGTTTTTGCGCGTCAAAAAATGTTGGCAAAACAGGGCAGACGTTTATCCAACATTGATGTACACGATATTATTTGTAAAATCGGAGAGGTTGTGGTTTCTGGAGGTGTGCGTAGAAGCTCGATTATTTCTTTGTCGGATTTAGACGATAACGAAATGCGAAACGCGAAGGCCGGTCAGTTTTTTATTACTGAGCCGCAGCGAAGCATGGCGAATAACTCTGCGGTTTATACGCAAAAACCAACCACAGCTGAGTTTCTTGACGAATGGGTTGCGCTTATGAAGAGCGGTACAGGGGAACGGGGTATTTTTAATAGAGGGTGTCTTGAAAAACAGCTCCCTTCACGCCGCTGGAGAAAATTCAAAAAGTATTTAGATACGGCGGGCGTTAACCCATGCGGAGAGATTATTTTACGTTCAAAACAATTTTGCAATTTGTCCGGCATTGTTATTCGTCCCGAAGATACACGAAAAACCCTTTTGGAGAAAATAAAATACGCGACTATTCTGGGAACATACCAGGCTCTTCTGACGTATTTTCCGTATCTGTCGTCTGATTGGCAGAAAAATTGCAAAGAAGAAATGTTGCTTGGAGTTTCTTTGACTGGATACTGGGATAACGTAGTGGTGCGGAATGCAAAAGTTCTTGAAGAAATGCGCAAAGAAGCAATTAAGACCAATAGAAAGTACGCAAAACGGTCTAAAATTCGTCCATCAACGTGTGTAACGTGCGTAAAACCATCGGGCAATTCTTCCCAGTTTTTGGATACCGCTTCTGGTATGCATCCCCGTTTTTCGAAGTATTATATTCGTCGCGTCAGAATAAATACGACCGACCCCATATTGAAAATGCTTCGCGATCAAGGGGTACCCGTGTATCCAGAAGTTGGTCAACGCGCGGATAATGCGACAACGTTTGTTGTTGAGTTTCCAATTAAATCGCCGGAAGGATCAATAGTAAAAGATGATATTTCAGCGATAGAGTTGCTTGAACAATGGAAGTTATTGAAAATACACTTTACCGAACATAATCCTTCAGCAACTATTTATGTAGGGGATAATGAATGGATAGAAGTAGCGGATTGGATCTATCGGAACTGGGAAATTGTCGGTGGGTTGACTTTTTTGCCGCGCGATAATCATGTGTATCAACTCGCGCCGTATGAAGAAATAGATAAAGAAACATACGAAAAATTGGCAAAAATTTACGAACACGTTGATTTCTCGAAATTATATCTATACGAAAAGCAAGACGAAACAAGCGGAGCAAAAGAGTATGCGTGCGGCGGTGGCGCATGTGAAATATAATGGTATTATTCGTTTATTTTATGCAGGAATTGTGTTTCCCACGTTTTTGTGGTACACTTAGTTTCATATGACACAGACATTATCAGCACATGTGCGAACCGTAACGGGCAAGCGCGTTGCTTCAAACCGCGCAGCTGGCATGGTTCCCGCAGTGGTATACGGTCCGGATGTGAAGCAAAACCGTGTTATTGAAATTGATGCGGTCCAGCTGCAAAAATTTTTGCATTTCATGAAACCAAACGAAGTGGTGGCGCTTGATATTGAAGACACGGAAGGCAAAAAGGAAACGCATCAAGTTCTTATCCATGAAATCTCGCGCGACCCGATAAAGGAAACAATTATGCATGTTGATATATATGCGTTCAGCGCGAAGAAAAAAGTCCATGTGGACTTACCAATTGTCTTGTTCGGCACATCTCCGCTTGAAGCAGAAGGCGCCTTGATGATGAAAAATATTGAAGAATTAGGTGTTGAATGCTCGCCGCTTCATATTCCGGAGAACATTTCCATTGACATTTCCAACTTGGTTTCTTTTGACCAAACCATTTATATCCGAGATTTGAAATTGCCCGAAGGTATTGTGTGCCGTATTGACCTAAGTACTCCTGTGGTGTCCGCAGTTGCGCCGGTAAGCGAAGAAGAGCTTGCAGCGATGGAAGCAGTTTCTACAGAGTCCATGAAAGAGCCTGAATTAGCGGGGAAGATAAAAGAAGAAGTTGAAGAGCAGGAACAAGGGGAAAACGACAAACAACAATCGTCAGACGTTCCAAGGGGCGCCAGGCGTCCCAAGCAAGAAAAGAAATAAAGATGGCCGCGTTCATACAGGGGACATCAAGATATTTCAAGCGTAATTATTCTCAATGCGTATGATTGAGGATATTAAAAAAAGAGCGCGTCGCGTCACGGTGTTGGTGGAAAAGCAGATACCGTACGGCAGGCCTGCCTGTGTCGTCCCCCGCTGTTTGCAGGATGCGGGCAGGCACGCCTGCGTGCCGGAACGCACTTCGGTGTGCAGGCATGTTGCGATGTCAATACACCATATTCGTATCAAAGCATACGGCCGTTTTGCATTGTGGTTATGTATATTTGCATCGTGTATAATGGTGTTTAATCTTCGCACCGATTTTGCGAATGCGCCCGTTTCGTTTTCGTTTGGACCGTCCGTATTGTTTGCTGATACATTTGAAGAACGGCAGAATCTTGAAAATCAGCTGACTCAAATCCAAAATCAGATTGACCAATACGAAAAAAACATCGCTGATATCCAAGGACAGAAAAAGACGCTCGCCAATGAAATTAAACTGTTCAACGCCAAAATCGCCAGCATAAATTTACAAATCAAATCGCTTGATTTAGAAATTCGACGGTTAAATTTACGCGTTACGGACGTGGGATTGGATATCAAAGATTCGGAATCGAAAATCGACACGGCACATAAAGTGTTGGCAGGTTCCTTGAATAATTTATATGAAATGGACCGCATATCATTGCTTGAAATGCTTGTGGCACAGGGTACTATTTCAACATTTTTTGATGAATTAAATGCCCAAACTGTAGTTCAAGAACAGGCAAAAGCACAACTGGACAAGATTAAGGTGCTGAAAACAAATTTAGAAACACAGCAAGAAGATTTAGTTAGCAGGCGAGAAGACCAACAAAGTTTGCGCCAGTTGCAAGCAAATCAGCGTCAAGCGTTAGCGAATCAGGGCGCAGCAAAAAACAAACTTTTGGCTGATACAAAAGGAAAAGAGAACGCGTATCAGAGCTTGCTCCAAAAGTCCAAGCAGACCGCTGCGCAAATTCGGGCGCAGTTATATGAATTATTGGGAGGAGGAGAGATTAAATTTGAAGATGCTTTAAAATATGCTGATTTTGCGTCCGGGCAAGCAGGCGTGCGTTCCGCGCTGATTTTGGCTGTTCTGGACAGAGAATCCGCTTTGGGGAAAAATGTAGGCAAGTGCTCATGGCAAACCGCAATGCATCCTACGCGCGATAAGCCTTTGTTTGCGCAAATTACACAGGCATTGGGGCTCAATCCGGATTCTATGCCTGTTTCGTGCCCGATTCTCAGCGATGGGTCGTATGGCGGAGCTATGGGGGTTGCGCAATTTTTGCCTTCCACATGGATGTTGTATAAAGACCGAATTCAGAAAATTACCGGTTCATATCCTTCACCATGGAATCCGCGCGATGCGTTTTTGGCTACTGCGTTGTATTTGGCTGACGCAGGAGCGCGAGACCAGACGTATGCGTCTGAACGTATTGCAGCGGCAAAATACTACGCGGGGAGCAGGTGGCGGTATTATCTGTATTCGTACGGAGCACGGGTGATGGAACGCGTAAGTTATTACGCAGAACAAATTTCCATTTTGCAAAAGGCAAACTCTTGAAAAAGAAAGAACATCAAATATTCCAGTCATTCATGGACTATCTTGTCAGACGGGACTGGCGCGTTGGCAAGCAACTTGCATATCGCGCTGTTTTTTGTTATACTTATGTTTCGAGAAGGGACCGTCCGATCGCCCCGCCCCAATTTTGCCTTTGAGTTATCAAGCGGCACATCCCGTAAATGCGGGATCCCTATTCGGGAACAGTGCCGCGCGATGTATCCACGGTAATATAAAAATATTATTGTTCACAGTGATACTCGGGAGCAAAATTGGAGCGGGGAGGAAAGTCCGGATACCTGTTGATTTTGTAACTACCTCAGGTAGGCAAAATCAACAACGTAGCGGGTAACACCCGCCACCGTTGCTTCGCACTGGTGACTAATGACAAATAACTAAAGACTAACAATAAAATTCGTTATTAGTTGTTGGTTGTGAGTTATGAGTTACCAATGCGGAGCAGCGGTAGAGGTGCGAACAGAGACGCCGAGTCGCGAAAGCGCCGAGGCGCCCTTCGAAGCGTTTCGTCGCCATAGCTATGAAGCGTCGGTGACTTTATGCGTAGGAGGGCGAGCGCAGCTATAAAGCAGGCTCATCATTATCAAAACTTTGGTGGGTCTTTGTCTAGGGCTGCGATGAAACGGCTAAATCCTTACGGGGTACAAGGCCGTGCCTCCAGTGCTCCGCACTGGAAATTCGAAATCCGAAACGTTTAGAATTTAAATATTTTAATTTGTTTCGTGCTTCGAGTTTCGTGCTTCCAATGCGGAGCATTGGTTGGAGTGCCGCAATTTGCCCTGAGCTTGTCGAAGGGCTTGAGCCCGAGAGTAATCAAGGGCCTAGAGTAATGATCGGATACCTTGCCGCAATGCTTTCCGCCATTTGCGGGATGCAGGCGGGGAAACAGAATCCGGCTTACGAATCCTTTCTCGTTATATGTAATGTATTGATATGAAAAAAGATATTCATCCTGCGTATTATCCGAACGCGAAAATAACCTGCGCATGCGGGCATGTGTTTACAATTGGCGCGACAAAACAATCTATGGAAGTGGAAATTTGTTCGCAATGCCATCCGCTTTATACCGGAAAAGAAAAGCTTGTTGATACTGCCGGCCGCGTGGAAAAGTTTCAGGCAAAACTGAAAAAGAGCGCGTATGCTCAAGCGGCGCATGCGACCGTAAAGAAAAAAATGGCGCGCACGCAAAAACAAGCAATCAAAAGTGAAAAACGACAGCGCATCACGCATACGCCAAAACCGCTGCACGAGAAATAACGCGTATCCAGCCCAGCCCCGCCCTTTTGGTCAGAAATTCAGATTATTCAATACCAAAAGGGCGGGGTTGGATTTTATCCCTTACGCCAGAAGACCACGGGCTTCGCCCGTGGAGCTCCATGAAACAAGCATACCAAATTATTTTGAAAGAATACGAAAATACAGAGAATCTGTTGAAGTCGTTGGATATGGCGACGCAGAAACGGGCGTACATTGAAGCGAGCAAGAAACTCGGTAAACTGAACGCGGTTGTTGAGAATATACGCGCTATTCAGACGCTGGAATTTGAAATATCAAAAACAGAAGCGCTTGCATTGCAAGAATCCGATTCTGAATTGATAACATTATATTCAAACGAAATTGATTCGTTGCGTGAACGCATCCGTGTTTTGGAAAGTCATATAGATGCATCGCGTTCGGACGGAAAAGATGCGGGGCGCGACGCGGCGTCTATTACCAAGGTCATTTTGGAAATTCGCGCGGGAACCGGCGGCGATGAAGCCGCGTTATTCGCGCGCGACCTGTTCCGCATGTATACAAAATACGCGGAGCTCAAAGGATGGGATATGGCATTGATTGATGAAAACAAGGACGAATTGGGCGGGTATAAAGAAGTTGTATGCGAAATAAAAGGCATAAGCGTGTATGCGCTGCTTCAATATGAAGGCGGCGTGCATCGGGTTCAGCGGATTCCGGAAACGGAAAAAGCAGGACGCATTCATACCTCAACCGCAACCGTTGCGGTGTTGCCGGAGCTTGACTGCGTGCATGCGGATATTGAAATTCCTGAAAAAGATTTGGAAATAGAATTTTTGCGAAGCGGCGGCGCGGGCGGACAAAATGTGAACAAGGTTGAAACGAGTGTGCGCATCAAACATATTCCGACCGGCATAGTCATTCGATGCCAGTCAGAACGGCATCAGCACCAGAACAAGGAAAAGGCAATGATGATTTTGAAAGCCAAACTCTATGAAATGAAAAAACAAGAAGACGAATCAAAACTTGCCAAGGAACGCAAACAGCAAGTCGGCGCGGGCGAGCGCTCGGAAAAAATACGCACATACAATTTTCCACAAGACCGCATCACAGACCACCGCATCGGCGCATCATGGAAAAACATCTCGCGGATTTTAGGCGGCAATGTGGATATTATAATTGATGCGTTGATACATCACCGACAAGATGAAAATGCGATATAATCGTATGGTATGCCCCGTAGTAGAATTTCGACAGTCGCAAAGCGACAGAGAATATAAAGTATCACAAGAAGAAATAGTTGGATATACTATAAGGTCAATGATTCAATGAGTATGAACGTTTGTTAAGTCGAAATTTCACTACAGGGTATGACTTTTTTTGAACGGTTTGCGCGATTTGAGCGGAAATCTTTGGAAACAGGCGCTTTTATTGTTGGAGGCGCGACGATTGTCGGTTCTTTTTTAGGAATTTTGAAAAATTCATTGCTCGCGTCTCGGTTTGGAGCAAGCGCGTCGCTTGATGTGTATTTTGCTGCGTTTCGCGTGCCAGATTTGTTGTATAATATTTTCATTTTTAGCACGCTTTCCGGAGCGTTTTTCCCTATTTTTTCGCGCGTGTTGCTTCGCGGAAAAGACGAAGCGTGGAAATTATTGAGTTCTTTGATGTGGCTGTTTTCGTTGGTGTTGGGATTGGGCGCCATCGCGGTATTTATCACCTCGCACGCATTTGCATCATTTTTAGCCCCGGGATTTTCAACAAGCCAACTTGACCAGTTGAGCGTTTTGCTGCGGATTTTGATGCTGCAGCCCATTGGCATGGCGCTTGCGAATTTGTTTGCGAATGTTTTACAAATCTTCAAGCGATTTTTCATTTCAACGCTTGCGCCCGTGTTTTATAATGGCGGGATTATCATCGGCACGGTCTGGTTTTCGCAATGGTGGGGCATAGCTGGTGTGGCGTGGGGTGTTGTGTTGGGGTCGCTTGCGTATGCGTTAGTTCAGATTCCTACGCTTCGCAATCTTGAATTTCGATTTTCGTTTCGGTTTCGCGAAGTGTATGGTGATATCAAGGATATGATGTTGTTGATGATTCCGCGTTCTATGACGCTGGTGATGAACCAATTCGTTCTGTTTTGGATTACCATTCTTGCGTCGCTTTTGCCCGTAGGGTCGCTTGCCATATATTCATTTGCCGATTCCATTCAAGCGCTGCCTCAAACCGTGATTGCGTTGTCGTTCGTGACCGTTGCATTCCCGCGCTTGGCTGATTTATGGGTGCGTTCGGAGCGCGGTTCGCGCGATAAAGAAAAACAAGCGTTCATCAGAGTTTTTGACCGTTCTGCCGCAGAAACATGTTTATGGCTTATTCCCCTTGCGATGCTTTTGGTTGTTTTTAGCGAACCCGTGGTGCGGTTTTTGCTTGGATATGGGAATTTCGTTGCGCAAGACCAGAACATAACAACATTGACGCTTATCGTGTTTGCGATTGGAATTCCATTTCAGGGCCTACTGATGCTTTTGATTCGGACATTTTTTGCCATGGAAGACACGAAGCATCCGCTTTTTGCCGTGTTGGCATCCTTGGGATTTATTATTCCCGGCACATGGTTTCTCAGCAGTCGTATCGGCGCCCCAGGGCTTGCTGCGGGGATGGTGATAGGAGTGGTGCTGACAACTGTGTATTTGCTGTTTTTGCTTTCTAAGCGTTTAGGCGCGGTATCGTTTCCGAAATTGCGCTATGCGATACAACGCGGTTTGGCAATAGGAGCTATCGGCGCTCTTCCCGGTGGAGCAGCGTATATGCTATTGGATTTTTTCATGCAGGGAAATGGGTTCGGCGTTACGTTTGTGCGTACAAGCATCAGCGGCGCCATATCGCTTGCGGCAATGGGAATTGCGGTATTGATATATAAATTGATTGATGTGTCTGTGTTTGCCGACGAACAAAATCATCGCGAGGAAGAGAATACGGCGCAAATAAATTGAGATAGCCATGCGTAGGAGCACAAATACGGAGCAGGAAGCGATACGGAATTTTTGCATCATCGCGCACGTGGACCATGGTAAGTCAACATTGGCTGATCGGTTTTTGGAATTGACGCATACGGTTGAGCCGCGCCAGATGAAACCTCAATATCTTGACCAATTAGATTTGGAAAGAGAGCGGGGGATTACAATAAAAATGGCGCCTGTCAGGATGGTATACCATCCTGACCGCGGAATGACGCGGACTGAAACGCGGAATGACGCGGAAAACGAATTATTATATAAAGATATAACTTATAAAATACGAGGTGCTGTTTTTGAGGTTAGAAAATATTTGGGCTTGGGTCATAAGGAAAATGTTTATCATAATGCATTAGTGCAGGAATTTAATAAAAAAGGATTACAGTTTGAAACCGAGAAGAGTATTAGTATTTTTTATAATGGCAAAAAAGTTGGCAATTATCAGCCGGATTTTATTATTGAGAATAAAATTATTATTGAATTAAAAGCATTGCCTGAGATTGGCCGCCCGCAAATTGAGCAATTATGGAGTTATCTTAAGGGTTCTGATTATAAATTGGCCTTGCTTGTTAATTTTGGCAGTAAAAATCTTGAAATTAAAAGAGTTGTATATGATATCGCTCGTTTTCCGCGACCTTCTGCGTCAATTCCGCGAGGTTCCGCGCAGGTTGAGTATATACTCAACCTGATTGATACTCCCGGCCACGTTGATTTTTCGTACGAAGTATCGCGTTCGCTTGCCGCGGTTGAAGGAGCGATTCTTTTGGTTGATGTAAGCCAGGGCATTCAGGCGCAGACATTGGCAAATCTTCACCTTGCGCAACAACAGGGGCTGGTCATTATTGGTGCGTTGAATAAAATTGATTTGCCGCAACCGCCTGAAAAGATTGAAGAATTACGCATAGAACTTGCGCATCTGTTGCATCAGAGTCCTGAAGATATTTTTTCCATTTCCGGAAAAACAGGGCAGGGGACAGAGGAATTGCTTCGCGCAGTTGTGCAAAAAATTCCATGCCCCCAAGGCAATCGCGACGCGCCGCTTACCGCATTAGTTTTTGACTCGCTGTACGACGCGTATAAAGGCGTTGTGGCGTTTGTGCGAATTATGGACGGAACAGTTTTGAAAAATGACCGCATTCAATGCATGGCAACCGGAGCGCAGGCCGTAGCGATTGATGTTGGTTTTTTTAAGCCGCTGCTTGTTTCCTGCGATGCGTTGTATGCAGGGGAAATCGGATACATCGCAACGGGAATTAAAGACCCGAATGTGGTGCGGGTAGGCGATACTGTGACGCTTGCCGACGCGTGTGCGGCAGCATCCCAAAGCATCACGCCGCTTCCAGGATACCACGAACCCCAGCAAGTGGTGTTTGTCAGCATGTATCCTGCGCAAACTGATGACATTGACGCGTTGGCAGACGCGTTGGGAAAACTCAAACTTAATGACGCATCGCTTTCATTTACGCGTGAACGTCAGGAAATGCTCGGCCAGGGTTTTCGCATTGGTTGTTTGGGAACGCTTCATTTAGAAATTATCAAAGAGCGCTTGTTTCGCGAATACGGGCTTGAACCGATTATCACTGCGCCATCTGTCAAATACGAGGCAGTGCTCAAAAATGGAACTGTTCGCGACATATTTACACCAAGCTATTTGCCAACGTCTGACCAATTGCTTTCTATACGCGAACCATGGGTGCACGGAGAGATTATTACGCCAAGTGCGTATGTGGGCGGAGTGCTGAATGTTATCCACGCACGGCGCGGAGTTTCTGGGAATGTTTCAAATATTTCATTGGGAAATGTGTTGGTTCAGTTTGATATGCCGCTTGCTGATGTTATTTTGGATTTTTACGATAGATTGAAAAGCGTATCGCAAGGATACGCGTCCGTGAGCTATGAGGTTACTGAATGGATGCAGGGGAATCTGGTCAAGCTGGATATCTTGGTGCACGGTGAAGTAGTGGATGCATTTTCGCGCATTGTGCCAAAAGAAAAAGCCCGTGCCTTGGGATTGGCGATTATTGAAAAATTAAAAGAACTGCTGCCGCCGGAAGTATTTAGCGTGCCGATACAAGCAGCTATCGGGTCTGAAATTATTGCGCGCGTGACGCTTGCCGCTTCGCGCAAGAATGTGACCGGGCATTTGTACGGCGGAGACCGGACGCGCAAAATGAAGTTATGGAAAAAACAGCAAAAAGGCAAAAAGCGCAGGGCGCTCTACGGCGTTGTAGATGTCCCTGCATCAATCTTTTTTAAGGTTTTTCAGATGACAAAAAACGAGTAGAGAAAATATCGTATTGCGATGCCCCCACACCTAATTAGGTGTGGGGGCGATGTCCTGCTCTTTTGAAAAGCCATAATAAGCCAAAAGGACTGGGCGATGTTGATAGACGATTCATTAAGCCGAAAATTCTTTGCGTGGTATACCCCGTAGTAGATTTTCGGCATCCCGCAAAGCGGGAAGCTGAAAGCAGCCGAAAACTCACTACAGGGTATACCCCGTAGTAGATTTTCAACGGTCGCGAAGCGACAAAAAAATATCGGATATCGCAAAAAGAAATAGTCGTGTATACTAAAGGTTAATAATGTAATGAGAATGAACGTTAATTAAGTTGAAAATTCACTACAGGGTATACTCATACATATGAACAAACTTCGGACAATCGGATTCGGTGTGTTAGCTGTTATTGTATGTTATGTCGCGATTTTGACATGGGTCAAGCGCAATGATTTGGTTTTTCAATTTGAACATTTACAAAAAGAATATACAAAACTCCAGCAGGAAAACGCAGACCTGAAGCAGTTTGCCCAGTCTATTCAACTTGATTCAGTTAAAGAAATGGAGGTGAAAAAACGCCTGAATTACGCAAAGCCGGGCGAAACATTGGTATTATTTATATCTCCAAGCCCAACGTCGCAACCGCAAGAATCCAATACGCTTATTGACTGGTTGAAAAGATTATTTGGAAAATAAAGAATACAAAAAGCGGGATTAGTACAGTGGTAGTATATGTGCTTTCTCCATCCTCCGTAGCAGTTATGCGGGATTAGTACAGTGGCAGTATGTCAGCTTCCCAAGCTGAAGACGCCAGTCCGATTCTGGTATCCCGCTCAATTTTGCTACTGCGGAGGACGGGCAAGGTTGAGACATTGGTTCGACTTGTGGTGAGCGTAGTCGAACCACTTGTTACCCGCTTTGGTTTGTCGTGCGTTGATAAAATGATTATTTTGCTTTTTCGCAGTATTCGCCTGTTTGAGTGTTTACTACTATCACATCATCTTGTTCTACGAAAAGCGGGGCATTAACGCTGTATCCGGTTTCTAGCACAACCGCTTTTTTCCCGCCAGTTGCGGTATTTCCTTTGATTGCCGGCGGCGCCTCCACTACTTTGAGTTCCATTTTTGCCGGGAGAGAAATAGCATACGGCTTTTCGTCAAGGTGCATAACTATGACTTCGGTGTTTGCTTTTAAGAAGTTCAATTCCCATTTGAGTTGTTCAATTGGGAATGAGATGCGTTGTTTTGCTTCACCAATCGTAAACACCGCGTTTCTTCTATCCTTATACAAGAATACGCCTTTTTTGCGTTCCAGTTCTATTTCCTCAAATGCTTCTCCTGATTTGAACGCGCGCTCAACAACCTTGCCGGTTTTGAGATTTTTCAAAGTGGTGCGTGTAAACGCCGCGCCCTTGCCCGGATTCACAAAATGATACTCAACGATTTGCCATGGCTCGTTTTCAATTCTAAGTACGATTCCTTTTTCAAATTCGTTTGTGGAACGCATATTGACTTAGTCATTAGTTATCAGTTATTCGTCATCAGTCATCAGTTATTAGTTATTAGTCACAAACATTGTACCGCGTTTTTATTCAGATTTGAACAAAGTGTTTACGGGAAACGTCATCAAATCATTAATGTCTTGGATATTCAATAAAACCATTTGCAAACGTTCTACGCCTACAGCAATGCCGCCTGTTTCTGGTATGCCTGATTTGAGCCCGGCGATAAAATCCATGTCAATGGCATATGCATCTTTGCCGAGTTTTCTGCGCAGCGCTTGTTCATGTTTCAAACGAGTATATTGTTCTTTCCAATCAGTGAGTTCTGAAAACGCGTTGCCGATTTCCACGCCGCCGATATATGCTTCAAAGCGTTCTGCGTAGAAAGATGGGAGTTTACCCTGCAGTGAATTACGGCTTTTATTTGCGCCATGAGCTGCCGTAATTCTACTGCAGGGTTTTCTTTTTGCAAGCGCGGCTTGCGGCAAGGGATAATCATATACAATTATCGGCTTGTTTTTGGGAAAATTCTGCTCAATGTCGTTTAAAAATACGGTGTAAAACAAATCGTCCCAGTTTGCATTTTTCGGAATAGGGTATGGTTTATGCCCCAGTTGTTTACGGAATGATGAAACTGTGCGTGCGTTATCCAGATTCACGTGCGCGTATTTTTGAAATGCCTGTTTGACCGAGATTTTTTGCCACGGTTGTTTCAGGTTGATAATCGTATTACCAAAAGGAATTAAAAGAGTTTTATGCACTGCCAAAGCAGCTGCGCAGGTCAATTGTTCCACGTCTTTCATAATCTGTGTGTAATCCGAATGCGGACGGTACCATTCCAGCATGGTGAATTCAGGATTGTGCATTGGGCCAAAACTTTCTCCTTGACGGAATACGGTTGCCATTTGGTATATGTTGGGAAATCCTCGTGAGAGCAGTTTTTTCAGCGAATACTCGGGCGAGGTAATGACATATCCTTTGTATGATTTGTTTTTTTCATCTTGAAACGTGTACGGCAGGGGATTGAGATACGGTTCCATGCCGGGCAATTTCACAAATGTTGGCGTGAACACTTCCAAAAATCCCTTGTGCTTGAAAAACAGCCGTATGGCGTCAATGATTTTCGCGCGCTGTTTTTGAATTGTGATGAAATTACGCGTCATGCGAATATGCACTCGTCTTCGCAAGAACTTTGTTCTTGCGAAGACACTATTTTGGGTTTTGGAAATTGGAATTTGTTCAAGATTCAAGATTCAGGATTTGAAAAGAAGCCCACGACCTTCCCGCACTTTCTTATCCTTAGAGTATATTTACGATTTCGCTCGAACCCTACTTTATCAAAAATTCGTAATCAAAGGAAGCTGCCCCGCCTGCCATAGCCTAAGTCTGAGCCGATGGACAGAATCGAACTGTCGTCCGTGGTTTACCTGCCCGCCAAGCGCTTGGAGCCGATGAGAGGAATTGAACCTCCAACCTATCCCTTACGAAGGGATTGCTCTGCCTATTGAGCTACATCGGCGCTATGCGACTGGCAGGCGGGCGAAACCACTGTTTTACCATTAAACTACATCGGCATAAGGCCTTGGCGGGCAGGCCCGCCTACTATCGCTATGCGAAGCATTGCGGGCAGGTCTGCAAGTTGAGTCTCGACATTTCGGTCGGGGCCTTGACAAATAGTTATTTCGTAGGGGATAGATTGGCATAGCAATACTATATCAAAATTTTTGATGTTTGTGTATGCCCCGTTAGAAATCTCGCCCGCGCGCAAGCGCGCCAGTAGGGCTTATGGACTGGCTATTTCTAACAGGGTATAGATATTATGAAAAGAAAAAGCGACCTTGTATGTCAGGGTCGCTTTTTTTGGGGACGGCGTAGTTTATGAGGATCGTAAATTTCCTCACGAACCTTCACCCCGTCCATATACCACTGGTGAGTTACTTTCACCGGTTGATGCCGCAATGCGGCATCATTGATGGGCTCGGCCCACATAGGGGCCGGATTGCGATAGCAACTTTTTTTATTCATAGTAGTACCTCCTTTCGCAATCTTGTTGACAATATCATAATAACGGCATTTTAGTCAATGCAAGGTATTAAAGTATTATTTGACGAATATGGCGCATTATGCTATATTTTATCAGGCCAAAGTTCTCTCATAATCTAACCTCGAATCGGTTGGCCTGCCGATTCGGATAATTCTGCTAGGAGGCAGAAAAATGAAAACCAATTTTAAGTTTTTTGTTTTTCTCGTGATCGTGAGCATGGTGCTCGCGGCCTGCGGTCCGGCGACCAAAGCCGAGATCGCGCCAACCGTCATCCCGCAAGACCTACCCAATGGGGATTATTATGTAATTTACGCCCCGGGGCAGATCGGAGCCGATGAAATTTTTAACTCTTCGGTTCCTATAGTCCTTGCAGTCAGCGGCGTTGCCGCCGCTGACGATTTAACTGTCTGGGGGGTTGCAAATGACCCACTGGCCGTGGCGGTGATCGTAACCATCGTTGCTTTCACCACCTGCACGGCAATTGAGCCGTGCCGCGGCGCAATGGTCGTGGGGATTGAGGGGGCTGTGGATTACATCCACAGCATTGCCCCAGCGGCAAGGGTTGCCGTCATCGATGGCTGGACAGCAGCCGAGTTCAACCCCCGCAAG
>Ga0210044_10003766_pt1 | contig 21574 bp, 21 predicted proteins | sample CryGey13umfilter_2_FD_183959 | JGI IMG/M metagenome (GOLD analysis project Ga0210044, IMG submission 183959) | Groundwater microbial communities from aquifer in Utah, USA - Crystal Geyser 4/9/14 3 um filter (SPAdes) (version 2) | ecosystem: Environmental > Aquatic > Deep subsurface >... | reverse complement strand
ATAAAAAATACAATGACAAAATTTATTGGTTTGGATTTGTTAAAAACACTTGCAATCATTAACTCTTTTTGTATTTTTGCTTCGTAAATATACTAACTAAGTAACGGATATGTTTCTTAGTACATCAAAAAAATAAACTTATGAAAGATTTCTTTTACGCTATAGAAGATTTATTTGTTAATGTGCTTTTTGCGCCATTTGATGCCTTAAGAGCTCTAGAACTTGAAAACTGGGTTGTGGCCAATGTCATTTCTTGGATTTTTATACTCATAGGTTTTGTAGCCTTTGTTTATTGGATGCTACAATTAAAATCATTTAATGACAATAATGAAGAAGATAAAAGCATTTCTTCTCATTCGTTTTTATAAATCGAAGCCAATATCTTTTCGATAATACATCTTATCAAAGTGTAGTTTTTCTATGTTTCGATAAGATTTTTTTATGGCCTCTTTGTATGTGTTTCCATAAGATGTGATAGCCATTACCCTTCCGCCAGAGGTGACTACTTTTCCCTCTTTGATGATAGCTCCTGCATGAAATACCATAGAGTCTTGTATTGTTTCCAATCCTGAAATTTCCTTTCCTTTTTCATACGCTTCAGGATATCCGCCAGACACTAACATGATGGTTGTGGCCGCTCGTTCGTCGATTTCTATGTTGATTTTATCCAAGGTGCCATTTGCGATAGCCTGAAGAATTTCAACAAAGTCATTTTTAAGCCTTGGAAGAACAACTTCGGTTTCGGGATCTCCCATTCTAACATTATACTCAATGACTTTGGGGTCGTCTCCAACCTTTATCAAGCCAATAAACACAAACCCTTTATAAGGCAACTTATCTGTTTTTAAGCCTTCAATGGTTGGTTTTACAATGCGTTCTTCAATTTTATTTAGAAATTCATTGGTTGCAAATGGCACTGGAGAAACGGCTCCCATCCCGCCTGTGTTTAATCCTGTATCGCCTTCACCAATACGTTTATAATCTTTGGCTGTTGGTAATATTTTATAGTGTTCACCATCGGTCAATACAAAACAGCTCAATTCAATCCCATCCAAAAATTCTTCAATCACTACTTTGGTGCTTGCGTCTCCAAACTTAGCATCCACCAGCATACTTTTTAATTCTGCTTTTGCTTCTTGTAAATTATTAAGAATCACCACCCCTTTTCCGGCTGCCAATCCATCGGCTTTTAATACATATGGTGGATTTAATGTTTCTAAAAACGCATAGCCCTTTTCAACGGTTTCCTTTGTAAAACTCTCGTAAGCTGCCGTTGGAATATGATGACGGAACAAAAACTCTTTGGCAAATTCTTTACTGCCTTCTAACTGTGCAGCTGCTTTTTGTGGGCCGATAACCGCTACTTGTTTTAGTTTTTCATCCTTTAAAAAGAAATCATGAATCCCTAACACTAATGGGTCTTCTGGGCCAACGACCATCATCGAAATATCGTTTTCCAAAACCAAGGCCTTTATAGATTCAAAATCCGTAACACTTATATTTACATTGGTAGCTATTTCTGCCGTACCAGAATTTCCAGGCGCTACAAACAGGTTTTTGCATGAAGGACTTTGTGCAATTTTCCAAGCAAAGGTGTGTTCTCTTCCGCCAGAACCAAGAATTAGAATGTTCATTGTATTGTGTTTTACTTTAGAAAGGCAAAAATAAAATTAATGCCATGAAATGACGAGTATTTTTTATTTACTTTACAAAAATGTTTTGTTTTGAATGTATTCGACCTTTCTTTAAAATTTAATGGCTTCCCGATAAGTCGTGCCAAGAATGTTCTAACATCTATTCAATTGAACAACGAAACCGGATTAAGCCAATACATTGAAACTAAAAAAACAGAGATTGTTCAATATCATTTGACCCACAATTCATTTTATAAAACCTTTGCAAAAGATGCCAATCCAAAACAATGGAATAGCATACCAGTGATGACCAAACGGCATTTACAACAACCCTTAAATGAGCGTCTTTCAGAAGGATTTACAAGCAAAAACGTTTACGTTAACAAAACATCCGGATCTTCTGGCGATCCTTTTATTTTTGCAAAAGACCCCTTTTGCCATGCCTTAACCTGGGCGAGTTTTATGGACCGCTACCGTTGGTTTGATTTAAATATTAACACCTCTAAACAAGCTCGTTTTTATGGCATTCCACTAAACAAAAAAGGCTATTACAAAGAACGCTTTAAAGATTTTTTAAGCAAGCGTTATCGATTTTCTGTGTTTGATTTAAGTGAAGCGCAATTAGAAAAAAACCTTGTCAAGTTTAAAAAAACTTCCTTTGATTATATCAATGGATATACCAGCGCCATTGTTCAATTTGCTAAATATTTAAAGCAAAAAAACATCATCCTAAAAAGATTTTGTCCAACACTCAAAGCCTGTATAGTCACTTCGGAAATGCTCTTTAAAGAAGACAAACTGCTTTTAGAAGCCTCTTTGGGCATTCCCGTAATTAACGAATATGGCGCTGCGGAATTAGGCTTAATTGCGTTTGAAAACAACCAAAATGAATGGTTGGTAAACACCGAAGATTTATATGTTGAAATTTTAAATGAAAAGAATCAAATTTTACCTTATGGTGAAGAAGGACGTGTCGTAGTAACATCCTTATACAATCAAGCGCATCCCTTTATTCGATATGATTTGGGCGATATTGGAAAACTTTCAAAAGAAAGTACGGTCCATAAACCCATTCTTGAATCCTTGGTTGGAAGAACCAATGACATTGTGAATTTGCCTAGCGGAAAAAAAGCCGCCGGATTAACTTTTTACTATGTTACAAAAACCATTATTGAAGATGATGGCAACGTCAAAGAATTTATTATTGAACAATTAAAATTGGATACCTTTAAAATAAGTTATGTAAGTGATTACGAGCTTTCCAATGAAAAATTAGCAGAGATTAAAGGGTCTATATCCAAATATCTGGAACCAAACTTAAGGGTTATTTTTGATAGAAAAATACTTTTAGAGCGTTCTAATCGAGGTAAACTGAAACAGTTTAAATCTTATTTGTAGCAACCGTTTGTTTCGATTTTATAAAAAAATGTTCGTATAAAAATACAAGCATGTAGAAAACAGATTTCAATGTTGAAAATCCCAACCCATTTTTATAAACTAAATAATTGTGTTTTAAAAGATTGATTTTGTTTGAGGACAAAGCCTGTTTCCTGACCCTGTAATAAGCGAGCGATTCTTGAATGCCTAGTGCTTGTTTTCCTGACGTTTTAATAGCCGACAACCACAACAGCCAATCTTGACGTTTACGAAGGTTAGGGGTTGTTATTTTGCCCAGTGCCTCAGCATGATATATTCCCGTTAAATTCCCAATGTAATTGCTTTTTAAAAGTTTCTGATAGCTTAATTGGGGTAAGGCTTTTATTGTTTTATTAAGAGGGTTTCCTTGCTCGTTTATTAATTGGTAACTTGAAAAAGAGACATCACAATTTTTGGCTTTCATAAAAGTGATTTGCCGTTCTAGCTTTTCAGGGTTCCACACATCATCAGCATCTAAAAACGCGATAAATTTTCCGTTTGCTTCAGTTATCCCAATGTTTCTAGAAATAGCAGCACCTTGATTGGTTTGGTTTTTAAAAAGCTTAATATTAGAATGTTTCTCTATCATTGGGGCAACAATCTCTAGGGTAGAATCGATTGATTTATCGTCAATGAGTATCAATTCCCAATCGCTAAATGTTTGATTTAAAACACTGTGAATGGTTTCAGAAATAAAGTTCTCTGAATTATACATAGGTGTTATGATTGAAACTGTTGTAACCGTATTCATTTAATAGGCCTTCTCTTCGCCTCTTAACGCATTTATAAGAGTTTGCACTGAAATTTTTATGTCTAACAATAACGACCAGTTTTCAACATAAAAAATATCATACTTAACTCGGTTGATGATGTCTTTATCTGATTCTACTTCGCCTCTAAAACCACTTACCTGAGCCAAACCGGTAATTCCTGGTTTTACAAAATGTCTGACCATAAATTTGTCCACGCTTTCTGCATACATATTTGTATGGCTAACCATGTGTGGTCTTGGGCCCACCACAGACATATCTCCAAACAACACATTAAAAAACTGTGGCAGTTCATCAATACTGGTTTTTCTAATAACTTTACCTACATTAGTTATTCGGTTGTCGCCTTTAGTTACCTGATAGATATGCGCCTCTTTATTGGGTGTCATGGATCTGAATTTATAACAGTCAAACTCTTTGTAATTGAATCCATTTCTGGTTTGTTTAAAAAAAACTGACCCCTTGCTCTCCAATTTAATGAGTATCGCTAAAATTGGAGTTAACCATGAGAGCAAAAAAATTATGACCGCAGATGATACCAAAATATCAAAGACTCGTTTTACGAATTTGTTAATGGGCACTTGTAAGGGGATATCTCTTAATGAAATAATAGGTATATAATCATAGTATTCATACTTCAATTTTTTAGCATAGATATCTTTATTATCCGGGATAAATTTTAATTCTTTTAAGTTGTTATCAGCAAAATCTATTAACTTGTTTATTTGCTTGTTTGATAATTCTGCAATAGACGCATAAATTTCATCAATATCATTTTCTACAACATAAGTAATACAATTTTGAAGTGAAAAATTATCCTCTTCTATAATGAATTGCTTTTTAAATTTATATCCAAACTCAAGCCTTTTGTTAAAAATGTTTATGAGTTGCCTCGTTTTGTCTGTATCACCAACCACAACAACCTGTCTCAAATTTCCTCCAAATGCTATTCTATATCTATTTAATAAATAAAAAACTAGAAACTTAAAAAAAGTAATGAATGTTGAAACTGCTATTAAATATTGCCCCAAAGCTAACCTGCTGATGTTTGGTTGCTTAAAAACCCCAATAAAGGCATATAGAATTAATGCAAAAATGGCGATTTGCGTTATAATAAGCGTTATAATCTGTGTGATTTTAGAATACCGATGGACTTCATAAAAATTATTTCTGAATGACATTAGTATCCAAAAAACCGAAATATACAGACTAAATAAATACGTGTTTGTTATATTTATTTCAAACAAAAAAAGAGACCCGTTTATGATACCTAAATCAACTAGGTAAGAAAAGGGCTTTAAATATTTAGAATATCGACCTTGTTTAGATGGGCTCAATTTATTTTTATATGTGTTTTTTAAAAAACTTTGTGTTCGCTTTTAAACAACGCTTCTTTAAAAAGCGTTTTAAAATATTCAAAAGTAATCTTAATACCTTCTTCTCTTTCTACTGTTGGTTGCCAATTTAATAATTTTAACTCGGTTCCTTCTCATTTAACTTTTGATGACCAACAGATTCAATTAACAAAATTAAAGGATTAACATTAAAATTATGCTTTCTTTTTCGGAAACATTTAATAGTCTCTGAAAAGAAACCAATTTTAAAAAATCTTTGCTTTTGCAATAATCTGTCTATAGTGGTATTCGTATTCATTTGAAGTTGAAAGCCTTGAGATTTGAAGTCTAAAAGTTCTACTGTTTATTCTATAGAAAGCCTAAGCCATTTGGTTCTGGATACAGTGGTTGATAGATTCTTAGTGTTTTATTCCATTGATAAGGATATATATAACAAACTGCTGCTGTATAAATAAATTGTGTGATATTTTTAATAGATTAGTCGATTCTTATTAAAGTTAGTATCTTTCATCCAATTTGAAATTCCTCCTTCTAAACCAAACTTTAAAGTGTATTTATTGTTTAACTTATATCCGTTTATGTTATTCGAAATCATTAATTTTTTCACTCTATCTGGATGAATCCCTTCTTTTTTAGTAAACAAAAAAAGGAACTTAGCTACATAAAGCAAAAACAATGAAGGTAGTTTCATTTTTGGTTTACTCAAATCTCCTTGTTTACTTATTACTTTACAAATGTTTTCCACAGAAGGTGCTGGTTCATATGTCATATTATAAAGGCAAACTCCAAGTGGCTCTTTTTCAACCATTCGAAACATTACATCTACAAGATCCTTAACATAAATACAGGCTTTAATAGTATCCTTTCTTCCAGGATAAAAAAAAGTTCCTTTTGAAATTGAATTTATCAGCCTTGTAAAGTTTCCTTTTTCAAATTCCCCAAACACTACACCAGGCCTAACAATAATTAACTTTCTGTTATACGGTTCTTCAATTTGCCATAATTTATGTATATATTCAGCAGAAAGTTTGGATATCCCGTATGGAATATCTGGCATTGGAATTGATGTTTCCGATTTTTGTTCTTCATAAGTGCCATAAGTGGCTATTGAACTTGTAAAAACAATAATAGTTATATTATGTTTTCTTGCGTAATTACAAACATTTTCAGCTCCTAACAAATTTGTTTCAAAATACTCATTTGAAGGGTGTCCAGGAGTACGGTGTACTGCTGCTAAGTTAAAAATAACATCATTTGATGATGGGGTATAATTTGTGGTAATAGCTCTTCTAACGTCTATTTTTTCAAAATTATTGATTGCTAATCTTGGAGAAGCAATATCAAAAATAATTGGCTCGCTATTTTCTTTTTCATTAATTAAATACGTTAAATGATGTCCTATAAAACCACTTCCTCCAAACAACAAATAATTGCTAGTCATTGTATAATAAATTTTTTATATATGTTTATTCAATATTGAAATATTCTTTCAGTACTATTTTTAAACAGACTTATTTCCTACTGCTTTAAAATAAAAATGTACGATTAAAAACCCCACCATCATAATAATACTTAAAAAAATGCTTTTCTTTAAAAAGAATCGATAAAAATTAAAATTCTCTTTAACTAATAAAAATTTGTTTTTACTCAAAGATGATGTGTTAGATGTGCGATAGTAAGCAAGTGGTTTTGGTAAACAATAAGCAACCTTTGTTTTATTTAAAATATTAAACCACAGGCCCCAATCTTGTCTTTTTCTATAATCAGGCATATATATTTTTCCAATATCCTTTGTGTCATAAATAGCAGTCAATGTTTTAATGTAATTATTTAAAGTTATCTTAAAAGTGTTTACCTTTTCAGGAGATAGTATGATTTTTGAAGGATTATCTTTAGAATCTAATTGAAAATATCTTGAGTATGAAAAACTGATATTATTGCTTATCATAAAATCAATTTGCTCTTTTAGTTTATTCTCATGCCAATAGTCATCACTATCTAAAAAAGCAATGAATCGTTTTTTTGCCATTTGAATACCCTTATTCCGGGCTATTCCTGCTCCAGAATTTTCTTGAAAAAAAAAGAATTTTATTCTTTTATCCAAAACCGCATAATTTTTTATAATTTCTCTTGATGAGTCTGTTGAGAAATCATCAATTAAAATTAGCTCCCATGATTGAAATGATTGATTCAAAACTGATTCAATACATTGCTTCAGAAACTTTTCGCAATTATATACCGGTGTAATTATTGAGACCATCTTGATTTTAAAAATTGAAAATACATTGCAAAACTAAAACTTACCATAACTAATCCCCATTGCCTATACATTATAGATTCAAATAAAAAGTTAAACAACATGATTAAGATAAAAAACAATAATCCTGTTTCATCATGAAAACTAAATTTATTCAAAATAAGTGGAGAAACACAAAAGAAAACTAACAATAAAAATCCAATTGCTCCGGAATTGAATAGATTTTGAAGATATTGATTGTGTGTATTAAAATCATACTTAAATTTGTCATTGAAAATATGTTTACCATTCACATTACCATATCCAACCAAATAATTTTCTTTTATTAAATGGTAATAATCCTTGTAAATTTTTATTCGCGTATTGGTACTTAAATTATCCAATTCCCCCAAAGCTTTATTATCATCAAATTTAATAATTGTATGATACATATCAACAAACCGATCTTTAACATAAGAATTGAAACCTACAAAAATCACAATTAAAAAAAAGAAAGCCATAAACTTGTAACTATATTTTCTTTTAAAAAAATAAATTGCTAATAAAAGAATTAAACTAATAATTACCGCTTTTGAGGCCAACAAAAATACAACGAGAATATTTAAAATGATAAACAAATATCTTACCCATTTGCTTAAAAATGAATTAAAAATTAAAACTGTCAAAGCAAATAAAAATATTAAAGCCATATATGTTCCATGGGCATAACTATCAAGAAAACTAAAATTTGTTAATTTATGATTAAATATAGACTTGGTTTTTAATAAATTATCGCCTAAACTTGTATAAAATTTAGGTGTTTTTAAAATTACGTCTACATATTCTTGAGTACTATTTGATTCCCATCTATACAGCTTGTTTCCACTCACAAAAGATATATAAAACCACTCTTTTGATGTACCTTCTGTAAGTTTGTTTTTTAAAGAAAAACAATAATATCCATCCTTTAAAACTTTAGAATTTGCAATCATGCCTTCATGCGCAAAACCAATTTGACCATTCTTTAGGTTAAACCATGCTCCTTTGCTTTTTTTATCGTCAATTTTGCGAAGTAATACCCAAATATTTTGTTTACATGGTTTAACTTTAATATTTAATTCTCTTATTAAAGTATCGTTTTCATTAACCTTTGATATAACACCAATTTTTCTTAAGCTTGGAATACTGGATGAAGGAGGAATTGTAATTTTAAATAATGAATCATTTTTTACGTATTCTTTATCTATGATTACTTGATTCTTAAACCATTCATTTTTTAGAAATTCTTGTTGAGCAAAATAACTTTGATATCCTACTACCCAATTAACTATTATAATTAATCCTATAATTGAAACAATAACACTGCTACCCTTTAAAATTTTATAAATTTGATTTCTAGTGAAATTGGACGTGAATATGTATAATGGAATAATTAATACAATTATATTTCTTAACAAAAAATCTAATTGAAAAAAGCCAAAATAAAAATCAATAATAAACGAAATAAAAATAGAAGCATAAAACGCGATAAAGGGATATATTAATGATTTTGAAATTGTCTTTTTATTTTTAAGGAGAGCGACGTTTAATATTGTTATTAGACTAAGTATTAATAAAAAAATACTGGAAAATTTTATGGGCAAAAGCACAATAGGCATTATCAAACTGCAAATAAGCAAGTTAATCCTATTCCATTTATTCCGTAAAAATAATTTCAAACTAACCAAGAAACTCTTTTATGATAACTTTATTTTCATCCCACAAATCATCGGTGTATAATTCTCTAATGCTCTTTTTGTAATTATTAGTATTTTCTAATACTTTTCTAACGGCAAAGCAAAAACCTGTTAAATCTCCTTTATCCACAATTTCTGCTATGCTTTTATTAGAAAAAACCTCTTTAAAATTACCAACATCATAGGCAACTATTGGAGTTCCTAAACCCATTGCCGTATATGCAACGCCGCTTTGACTAATTTCTTTATAAGGCAGCCAAAGCATTGCGGATTTATTAATTTTATTAATTAGAAATTGAGTTGGAACTTCAATTGCCTGTATTTTAACCTCATCTGTAATTCTAAATTCTTCAATCATTTGATTCAATTGACTAATATATTCTGGTTTGCCTAAACCAATCACTTCAAGGCTAACTATAATGTTTTGCTCCTTTAACATTTTTACTACTTCGATAGCGTCTTCAACACCCTTGTATTTTGAGATATATCCAATCATCAAACACTTAGAGAAATTTGAATTTAATTGCCTTTCTCTGAATTCTCTAAAAAATAAACCATGATTTATTCGTAACAAATTTTTATTTGGAGCTATTTTTTTAATAGAATTCTTAATTTCGTTTGTCTGAACAGCCACATTCTTGCATGTTTTGTACAATGAATTATACCTGCCTTTTATTATAATACTATTAGAGTTATGTGGATACAGATTATGAACAATATAAATTAGAGGAATTCTTTTTTGAAGATAGGAAATTAATTGAATTTCAATGTCAATATATTTTAATAATTGTAACCATTGAATAATAATTGCATCGTATTTTTTATAATTTAATAATAACCAAAACCAATTTAAAACATAATCCAGCAACTTTATTCCTGTTTTAACACCGAGATATTGATTTGTTTTACTAAAAACATCGAGAAACATTTTTTTTCTCTTACCCAATATCTCAACTTCGCAATCTTTTCCCTTCAACCCATTTGAAAGATAATGAGTGTAAACAGAAGAAGTGCCATTAAAATCTACAACTAATATCCTTTTCATTCAAACAAAATTAACAAACATTAATCAAAAGCTGGCATCCAACGACATGAATAATTTAAATCTTCATTGCGTCTTGAAATAACCTTAGCGGGTACACCTCCTATTACACTAAAATCTTGAAATGATTTTGTTACTACCGCTCCAGCTGCTACCACACATCCTTTGCCCAAAGTTACTCCAGGCAAAATGATTGCCCGTGTGCCAATCCACACGTTATCTCCGATCTTAATTGGAGCCGTTATATATGAAAATAATGGGTCATTCATTGCGTGTTGAGCTGTAATTAAATGAACCTCTGGGGAAATAGAAACATTATTACCAATAAAAAGACTCCCTCTTCCGTCAAGATAGCATTTTCTGTTTACAGCAGTATTAGTTCCTATCTCTATATCAAATCGGTTTATAAAACAATTTAAATGAATACTGCTGCCTTTTCCCATTTTAAGCCTATATACATATTTATAAAAAAAATGACGTATAAAATAAAATGGTATTTTATTTATGATGTGGTTGGGAATATAATTACTGTAGAAATAATAAATAGTTTTCAATATTTCATAAAAGAAAGATTTCATAATACGAGATTATTAAACAAACCGAATTCCAGTTGTAATTACAGCTTTGGGGTTAAACATGATTTTCCATTTCAAATAATTCGTTAATTAAAAATTTAATAATAAATCTCTTTCTTGGTCCTTTTTTTATTTAAATTTAAACGTCTAAATTCAATAATTCACACTGCTCATTCTGGAAATAAAATGGCAATGACTTATGGCAATTTCATTAAGTTGATGTTTTTTGAATTTCTTAGCAAGCCGAATTGATTTAAGTTCGTTCAAATTCCCTTCTCTAAACGATTCCTCAGAAATAGGAATTTTCAAGTCTTCGTAAATTTGTTTGTAGTCATAAACCCTGATTCTGCTTTGAGGCTGGATAGAATTGTCAATCCATTTCCATTGTATGTCAGAAAACTGAAGGAAGTTGTAAATATTGATTGACTTATCAAAATGAGCAAAGTGATCTGACATGTCAATGAAGTGGGACATAACGCCTCCTTTTTTTTTTACAACTCTAATAAAATCTTTCAGAATAGGAATTAAATTGTCAGGGTAAATGTGTTCAAATGTGTTGTTAGAGTTCACCAGGTCAATAGAATTGTCAGGCAAGGAAAGCTTCCTAGCATCTTCAATAAGGTAAGTGATATTTAGTCTTTGAAGTATCTCATCCAAAGAAAATTTGTCGTAGTCGTTCAGAAGTTTTGTAATGGTATGAAACCTGTCCGGAAGAAAGTTAATGTAATTTTTTAATTGCCCTAAATTGTTGCACTCAACAAATTTTTGTAAGGTGATTTGTAATCTTTCTTTGGATGTTAAAAAAGAAATGTCAACCGAGAAAATCTTGTCTGAGCCAATCAAGAAAAAACTAACAGGAACAATTGGATACCACCCAGTTCCTATTTCTAAACAAGCATGAGGAATTGACTTATCAGAATAATTCTGAAATGCTTTTATGTGTTCTCTTGCGTGTCCAAGTCGATCATAGAAATAGTTATCTACAAGATTTACCCCTTTAGTTACAAACTTCTGAAAAATGTAATTGATTTTACTGCTTAATGGCAAATAAGAGATGGTTTTCTGAACTATTGCCTTCTGTTTCCACTTTTTCATTCGTGCAATTATCTGTTTTTATAATGATTAGATTGTTTCCTTCTAATACTGATTTAAGTAAATTTAAAAAATAGATAGGATAGACTAACTAAAACCTTAGGGTATCCATTATTAATTAAAGCTTTTTTATATTCTTTATGGGCTTCCATTCTAAACTTTGTACTAACTCCACCCATTCTCATATATGTTAAATGATTGCTTTTTTTAAATTTGACTCCGTTTTGTATGCATCTAAGTAAAAAATCTGAATCAATTGCAATTTTATAATTTGTATTAAACCCGCCTAATTTATCATAAGTCTTCTTCGTAAAAAAACAAGTTGTAAATGAAAAACCAAAATTCCAAATTACCTTATATTTATTGAATGTTTTTTGATAACTGCCCAGTGAAACCTTTTCATGATTTACACGATTACAAACTCCATAAACCATTTCGAGTTTATTTGGATTAAGTAATTTGACAGCATTTTCAACAGTATCTTTATCAATCCAATCATCTGAATTCAGAAAAAACACAAAATCACCAGTAGCCAATTTTAATCCTTTATTCCAAGCATCGGCTATGCCATTATCTTTTTCACTTATTAGTTTAAACGTATCTAATTTTGATTTGAATTCGTTTTCATTCTCTAAAATCAAATCTAGGGTCCCATCTGTTGATAGCCCGTCAATTATTATATATTCAATACAAGAATACGTTTGACAGAGAACTGACTTTATGGTGTCCTGAATTGTACTTATGTTATTATAAGAGGCTGTTATTATTGATACTTTTCTTGATTCGTTGGGTTTATTCATTAGGTTTTAAATCATTAACTTTTTTATTGAAAAATGTTTGATATGGCATATTTGGATCCTTGATTTTGTGTTTACTTCCAATATATAGATTTAAGAAAAAGAAAGCGAGGCATATTACAAAAACAGATTGTCTAATAAAGTAGTATTGTTTAACTTTCATTTTTAAATGTGGTATTAACAAAATTGTAAAACTTATAAAATACAAACCTCCTCTTAAACCCGCCTGACCATATTTTGATAAACTAGTCCAAATGAGAAGTCCAATATAAAAACAAAGTAAATAAAAATTATACTCTTTGTCATTCCTGTCTTTAATACTATAAATAATTGGCAAGAGAAAAAACCCCATTGTTTGAAAGAAAATTAATATTAAGTTACCCCCTTCACCAGTAATTCGACCATTAATATAAATGGCATATGTCTCAGATAATTGTCCAACCAAAAAGCCAAGTAAATTCGAACTAAAAAAACCAAGGATATATAAAAATAGAATAATTTTTTTGTTGACAAAAAAATTACCATATATGAAATAAATTGGTAGTGCCAAAAAAGCCGACTTGTGGAACATTGTGGCTAAGAAAACAAGAGCAAAATAAGGTAAAATTTTTCTTTCTTTAATATAACGATATCCGTAAAAGACAATGGCAATTGCCATATATTGACGTATCACAGAAAGAGATTGAAAAAAGAATACAGGAAAACAAATAAAAATAAAAGTTGACAAGCTAAAATCCAAACTATATTTTCTTATTGTTTTATAAAAAAGAAATATGATTAAAAAAGACGAGACAATGAAAAAAAATTGCGTAAATCCAATATCATGGGATAATATAACTAATTTCCTACTTAAAAAGGCTATTCTATTTAATTGGTCATCTAAAAATTTAATGTCTCCTTCTATTAAATGATAATACATGGTATAATCATAGCCTACATCAAAACGAACTGCGCTAAATATGAAAACAAAAAAATATGTAAGCCAATAAAAATCTAATCCTTTAACAATTTTATGCTTTCCAAGCAAAAGCATTAAATAGATTAAAATTAAAAAAATAATATAAATTAACATTTTTAGTTATCTTTTTGAGATAATTCTTTATTAGTCTCCAGTTTTTTTAATATCACTTTTGATTGTATTGGCATTGCAATCATTAATGGAAATGTGCAAATAATTGTTGCTAAAATTACTCCAGTGCTAGTTCCCAACACATTAACAAAATATATTGATAATGGAACATTAATGACTGCCCCAAAAACATATAAATACATTTGAATTTTAATTTGCCCTGTTGCGTTAATAAAAAACATATATGTATTTGTAAAACAAAAAATTAAACAATAAATTAAATTAAAAAAAACTAATCCTTTTGGCAAGAAAACAAGACTTTTACCTATCCAAAAATTTAAAATAGGATGAATAAAAAAGTAAAGAATGGCCCCTATAAAAACTATTCCTAAAAATAGAAAATTCATCTTTCTTAAATTTTTTCTTATCCAATAATAGTCCTTGTTTATCAGAGCATCAGAATAAAGACTCCAAGAAGAAGACAAAACCACACTAAATCCAACAATAAGAAACTGATATAGCCTCTGTATTATTGAATAATCAGTTACATAACTTGGGCCTAAAATATTAGATATAATAATATTATCGGTAGATAAAATTATTAATAGACTAATATTAATAATAAAGAATTTCCCTCCTAAATTAAATATTGAAGAAGACTCCTTATAATCAAAAGACCTAAATGAAAAGAATATGACTTTTTTTAATTTGAAAAAAATAACAGTAGCTATTCCAGAAAAAACCATATTCAATAGCCCATAAATTATAATAAGACCAATTAAGCTTTTTGAAAAATCAAATTTAATCCAACAAAAAACCATAATTAAATAACCTAAAAGAAAGCCAGAATTAACCAACTCAATTACATACGATTTATGAATTGCCAAATAAAGTTTTTTATAAAGACTTAAAACAAAATTTAAAACAGTAAAAAATAATGAAAAAGCTATAAATTCTTGTAAATAATTATTACTCTTTCCTGAATAATTAAGAACAGCCTGAAAGTCAAACAAAACTATAATCAGAATACCAATAATTAAAATAACAGCAGCAAATATTGAGATTAATACATATGAAGTGCTTACTATTTTGCTAGCTTTAACATGTTCATTCAATGATAGAGCTTCTGTTAATTTGTTCCTTAGCCCTTGACCGATTCCCATATCAAAGGTGAAAATCCAATTTGTGATTGAAAAAACGGTTACCCAAATCCCGTACTCAATCTTTCCTAAAAAAACAATTAAAATAGGAATTAGAACAAAATTCAAAATCATTCCAAAACATTTAAAAACGATACCTAATAAAATGTTTTTTTTTTGAATTTTGTTTCGATTCATTATATATTATCCATTTAAAATTTTAAATAAAAATTTTATTTCTTCTTGAATATTAAATTGGTGGTTTCCAACAAAAAATCCATTCTTATCTAAATATTTAGCATTTTTCATTTCCCCAAATATCTCATACTCGAAATACTCTAAAACTTTGTTTTTTGTAAAATCTCCTGACACAATCGGTCTACAATCAATATTATTATCTGTCAGCTTCTTAATAATATCTCCTCTTTTTAAGGAAGAATTTGGTTTTATAATTAAAGAAAATCCAAACCAACTACTGTTATCTAAGTTTTTTTGAATGTAAAAATCATGACTGTATTGAAAAAGATCAATAAATAATTTAGCGTTGGCTCTTCTGTTTTCTAAAAAAAAAGGTAATTTTTTAAGTTGCTCTAAACCAATTGCACCACTCATTTCAATAGGTCTAACATTATAACCTGGTAATAAAAACCTAAAGGACTCTTCAAACCATTCATCACTCTTGTTTGATATTAGATTTTCTTTTGGTAAATGTCTAGTCCAACCATGTGCTCTTAATGAAATTAGTATGTGATAAATTTCCAGATCATTTGTAGTTATTAATCCGCCTTCCATAGTTGACATGTGGTGAGAGAAAAAAGTTGAATAGGTTCCTACAATTCCAAAAGTTCCTGCTTGTTTCCCTTTATATTCAGCTCCCATTGACTCACAGTTATCTTCCATAAGAATAATATCCCTTTCACCAATGATTTTTTGGATTACATCAAAATCATTAGGGTTACCCAGTAAGTTTACGGCCAAAATCATTTTTGTTTGGTCTGTAACCGCATGCTTTAATTGTTCTAAATCGAAATTTAGAGTTTGCAAATCAATATCAACAAATTTTAATTTTAAACCATACTGATAAAGAGGATAATAAGTTGTTGACCAAGAAACGGCAGGAACTATTACCTCATCACCTCGCTTTAGCTTTGGGGTTTTTGTATAAAATAAGGCAGCTACCGCCAAAAGATTTGCAGAAGAACCAGAATTAACCATGATGCAATGTTTGCTACCAACAAACTTTGCGAAATTTTCTTCAAACTTTAATACACTATCTCCCATAGTGTACATGTTTTTGTCAATAACTGATTGAATGGCTTTTAACTCGTTATCATCCCATGTTGATGATGCTAAAGGATATTTCATTGTTTCAATATTTCTTTTCTGTAATACTCGTAAGTTTTCTTAATTCCTTCTTCTAAACTGGTTTTAGGTTTCCAACCAAGCCCATTAGCTTTACTACTATCAATAAGTTTTTGTTTCATGCCAACTGGTTTTGATATATCATGTATAAACTTTCCGTTATATCCTACTATCTTGGCTATTACTTCATAATACTCATTAATGGAGTAATCTTTGCTAACTCCAACATTAATATTCTGAGGTAACTTTTCAAGGTTTTCAATAGAAAAAAAAATAAAGTCAACTAAGTCTTCAGCAAACATAAATTCTCTTTTAGCCTTACCATCTCCCCATATATCTACACTTTTTAAACCCTGTTCTTTGGCATCATGTATTTTTTTTATAACCGCTGGTAACATATGGGAATTTTTGGGGTCAAATTTATCAAAGAACCCATACAAATTACTAGGTATAAGTGTTTTATATAAAAAAGAAGCTTCTTCCCTACTAATATATTCACACAATCTCGTTGAAAATATTTTTGCAAGTGCATAACCTTCATTCGTTGGTTCTAACTCGCCTTGCAGGACTAAATTTTCGGTTAAAGGGTTTTTGGCTGCTCTTGGATACATGCACGAGCTAGCCAAGTTTATAAACTTTTTAATATTGGTTTCTCTTGCTGCAATTAATACATTTCTTCCTATATCAATGTTGTCAACAAGAAATTTTACCGGGTTTAAAATATTAGCCTGAATTCCACCAACAATACCTGCTGCATGAATTATGATATCTGGCTTATTTAGTTTGAAATACTTCTCTACATCGCTATAATTGAGCAAATTTAATTCATTTTTTGTTGGGGCAATTATTTCATACTTTTTAGACTGTTGGTGTGTTAAAATATTTTTGCCAACCATCCCATTACCTCCTGTTACAAGTATTTTCATAATTAAATTACTCAAAATAGTTTAAGGTTTTATACCCTCCTTTTTCCAGATATTGTTGCTTCTTCATTAATTTAATATCTGATTGCATCATATCTTTAACCAGCCCTTTTAAATCATATTCTGGGAACCAGCCTAATTTATTGTTTGCTTTGGATGCATCGCCTATTAACAAATCGACTTCAGTTGGTCTAAAATACCTTGGATCTATATTTAACACTTCTTTTCCTATTGGTAATTGAAATTCTTCCAAATTACATGTCTTAACAAATCCCTTTTCATTGACACCTTCTCCTTTAAATTCTAAATCAATTCCTACTTCTAAAAAACTCATCCTTACAAAATCTCTTACCGTTGTAGTTTTCCCGGTTGCAATAACCCAATCCTCGGCTTCGTCTGCTTGAAGAATCATCCACATCATTCTTACATAGTCCTTTGCATGACCCCAATCTCTTTGGGCATCCAAATTTCCTAAATAAAACTTATCTTGAAGTCCCAACGCTATTCTAGATGTGGCTCTAGTAATTTTTCTTGTTACAAAAGTTTCTCCTCTAATGGGTGATTCATGGTTAAATAAAATGCCATTACACGCATACATACCATAGGCTTCCCTATAATTTACTGTTATCCAATAAGCATACATTTTAGCTACAGCATATGGGCTTCTTGGATAAAAAGGTGTTTTCTCGGTTTGGGGTATTTCTTGAACTTTACCAAATAATTCAGAAGTAGATGCTTGGTAAATTCTGGTTTTTTTCTCTAATCCTAATAACCTAACGGCATCTAAAATACGAAGCGTTCCTATCCCGTCCGCATTTGCAGTATATTCTGGGATTTCAAAAGACACATGTACGTGACTCATAGCTGCCAAATTATAGATTTCATCTGGCTGAATCTCTTGAATTAATCTAATTAGGTTTGTGCTATCCGTCATATCTCCATAATGTAGAAAATACATGGCATTTTCTACATGTGGATCTTGATATATGTGGTCAATTCTCTCGGTATTAAAAATTGAAGATCTTCTTTTTATTCCGTGAACTTCATATCCTTTTTTCAACAAAAACTCACTTAGATAAGCACCGTCTTGTCCTGTGACGCCTGTAATTAATGCTACTTTCTTTTTCATTTGGGTTGATTTATTCGTTTAATAAAATTGAGTTTTTAGGCCTCTTAGCAAAAGTAATATAATTACTAGTTTTAACAAGTTTGGTTTTATTATTTAATTTATTTTCTGACAAAATCTGTTCGGCAAAGTTAAACCATGTCATCACTTTGTTGTCAGACATATGTTTTAATCCAAAATCTATTGATTTATTAAAGATTAAATCCATAATGTATGTGGCCAAGCTTTCGGTATTGGTTGGGCAGCCTAATTGCTCGGTGGTAATGGTTAACTCTTTTTTTGTTTTGGCCAATTCCAAAATGGTTCTGTAAAAATTTTTTCCGTACTTTTTGCTATATAACCAAGAGGTTCTTATGATAAAAAAGTTATTCAGTATCTCTTGAATATAGTGCTCTCCTAAAAGTTTTGATTTGCCATATTCGTTTAATGGATTAGGCTCATCATCTATGGTATAAGGGTTTTCTTTTTCGCCATCAAACACATAATCTGTTGAAATATGAATTAATGTTGTGTTTGACCTTTTACAGGCTTCCGCTAGATTTTTAACGCCCTCTGCATTAACTTTATACGCTAAATCTGGTGTTTTTTCAGCATGTTCTACATTGGTATAGGCAGCACAGTTGATACAATAGTCAAATTTGTATTTATCAAAAAAAACATCAAGCTGTTTTTTGCTGGTAATGTCTAATTCAGGTTTTGAGGTAAATATGAAATTAAAAGCCCTGTTTCCTGCATATAATTCTTGTATGGTCATTCCCAATTGGCCATTAGCTCCAGTAATCAGAATAGTTGTTGTTAGTTGGTTACTATAGTCTTGATAGCTATCAGGATCGGGATTGGTTGATTGTAAATGGAAACCTGGATTTTTCATGAAAAAGAAAATTCTTTAAAAGATGGGAGTCTTAGGTCTTTATCTGAAATAATAAATTCTTTATTTTCTAATTTCCAATCAACCTTTAAATCTTTATCATTATAAATAATGCCCCCTTCATTCTCTTTATTATAAAAATTATCGCATTTATAGGAAAATATGGCGGTGTCGCTTAAAACCACGAACCCATGCGCAAACCCACGTGGGATAAATAATTGTTGCTTATTATCTCCAGATAATTCTAAAGAGATGTGTTCTCCAAATGTGGGCGATTTTTTTCTAATATCCACAGCAATATCTAAAATTTTCCCTTTTATAACCCTAACCAATTTTGCTTGAGCAAAATCCCCTTTTTGGTAATGAAGGCCTCTTAAGGTTCCTTTTACAGAAAAGGATTCATTATCTTGAATGAAATTAATATTTAGCCCAATGGATTCATTAAATTTTTGCTGATTAAAACTTTCGAAAAAATACCCTCTACGGTCTTTAAAAACTGTTGGTTCTATTAGAAAACACCCTTTCAACTTTGTTTCTTCTACTATCATTATTTTTTGTTCAATAAGCCTAACAAATTCTTACCATATCCGCTTTTAAGCAATGGCTCTGCTAAGGCTTTAAATTGTTCCTCGCTAATATACCCCATTTCAAAGGCGGCTGCTTCAATGGCGCCAATTTTTAGGCCTTGGCGCTCTTCAATGACCTCGACAAATTGTGAGGCCTGCATGAGTGATTGAAATGTACCAGTATCTAACCAGGCGGTCCCTCTATCTAATATGCTAACGTTTAATTTTCCTTGTTTAAGATACTCTCTATTGACATCGGTAATTTCGAGTTCTCCTCGATGGCTAGGCAGGATATTTTTGGCTATTTCTACCACAGAATTGTCATAAAAATAGATACCTGGGACCGCAAAATTAGATTTTGGATGTTCGGGTTTTTCTTCAATAGAAATGGCTTGCCCTTCAGGATTAAATTCTACCACACCATAGCGTTCTGGGTCGTGAACTCGATAGGCATAAATAATGCCTCCATCGGGATTATTATTAGCTTGTAATAGCTTTGCTAAACCTGTGCCATAAAATATATTATCTCCTAAAATTAACGCCACCTTATCAGCTCCAATAAAATCCGCCCCAATGATAAAGGCTTCTGCCAATCCATTTGGGTGTTCCTGTATTGCATACTCAAACCGACAGCCATACTTTTTGCCATCGCCCAACAAGGCTTGAAATAAGGGTAAATCCTTTGGCGTGGAAATGATTAAAACTTCATGGATGCCTGCATACATTAATGTAGAAAGCGGATAATAAATCATAGGTTTATCATAAATAGGCATGAGTTGCTTACTTACTGATAAGGTTAACGGGTGTAGTCGAGTTCCAGATCCACCAGCGAGTATGATGCCTTTCATTTTTTAATGGTTATATGGTTACAAAGTTATGGGGTTATAAAGTTCTCATTTTAAACTTTTTATAAGGTTTGAAATCATGTTCCTAATAAAATAAATACGTTTGTTAATCTCTTCAATATCATTTATATAATCCAGCCTTTGAGAGATTTCTAATTGTGTTTCAACTTCTGAAAGTGATCCCAAAGCTATGTATAAAAATCTTATAAACTCATTTTCACCTTTCCTTCCAGCGCCTTCAGCTATATTTGAAGGAATTGAAACTGCTGCTCTTCGCAGTTGAGAAGAAAGACCATAAACCTCATTCTTGGGGAAATCTTTAGAAACCTTGTAAATCTTAATAACAAGATCCATAGACTCCTGCCAAACCTTTAAATCTTTATGTGAATGTATTTTTTCCACTTAACCAAACGGCCTTATAACTTTATAACCTTTTAACCTATTAACTTAATCATACTGTTTTTGGTAATATTTTTGATATTCCCCAGAAGTTACATGACGCAACCATTCCTCATTATCTAAATACCAGTCAATGGTTTTATTCAGGCCTTCTTCAAACGTTACTGATGGTTTCCAACCTAATTCTCTGTTTATTTTTGAGGCATCAATAGCGTATCTTAAATCATGTCCTGGTCGGTCTTTAACATAAGTTATCAGCTTTTCTGAAGCCCCTTTTTTCCGACCTAATTTCTCATCCATTTGTTTGCAGAGCAACTTTACCAAATCAATGTTTTTCCATTCATTAAAGCCTCCTATGTTGTAGGTCTCTCCAAGCTTTCCTTGATGGAAAACCAAATCGATGGCAACCGCATGGTCTTTTACATACAGCCAATCTCTGGTATAATTCCCATCTCCATAAACAGGTAAAGGCTTATTATTGATGATGTTATTTATAAATAATGGGATTAGTTTTTCTGGAAACTGATTCTGACCATAATTATTGGAACAATTGGTGATCACATAAGGCATGCCATACGTTTCTCCATAGGCCCTTACAAAATGATCGGAGCTTGCTTTTGAAGC